>ENA-OQCN01000885-OQCN01000885.1-human-gut-metagenome-genome-assembly--contig:-NODE-885-length-15748-cov-3.329748_pt1 | contig 15748 bp, 26 predicted proteins | sample MGYA00242497_ERZ504576 | MGnify/ENA primary metagenome ERZ504576 (study PRJEB26092, sample SAMD00036296) | human gut metagenome | host: Homo sapiens | study: EMG produced TPA metagenomics assembly of... | reverse complement strand
AGCTGGTCAAGCAGCTGGCCAGCCAGCTGTTCGACGGCCCGGACCCGCTGATCCGTCTGGACATGAGCGAGTATATGGAAAAATACGCGGTGTCCCGTATGATCGGTTCGCCTCCGGGCTATGTGGGCTATGAGGAGGCCGGTCAGCTCACCGAGAAGGTGCGCCGCCGCCCCTACAGCGTGGTGTTGTTTGACGAGATCGAAAAGGCCCACCCGGACGTGATGAACATCCTGCTGCAGATCTTGGACGAAGGCAAGATCAACGACGCCCAGGGCCGCACGGTGGACTTTTCCAACACGGTCATCTGCATGACTCCACGCGGGCAGCAGCGACCAGAGCACCAGCAGCCTGGGCTTCAACAAGAGCGAAGAGCAGCGCAGTGCCGAAAGACCCGCAAGGCGCTGGCACAGTTCCTGCGGCCGGAGTTCCTGGGCCGTGTGGACGAGGTGGTCACCTTCAAGCCCCTGAGCGAGGAGACCCTGCAGGGCATTGCAGCCCTGATGCTGGACGAGTACAAGCCCGGCATGGACGCCAAGGGCATCGCCTACCGCTACACTCCGGCGGCCCTCAAGGCACTGGTGAAGAAGAGCGAGGGCGGCAAGTTTGGTGCCCGCGACCTGCGCCGTGTCATCCGCAAGGCCGTGGAGGACCCCGCCGCCGAAAAGCTCATCGACGGCACCCTGGCCTCCGGCAGCACCCTTGTGGTGGATGCGACGAGAACGGCGAGATCGTACTGAACTAAAAAACACCCTGCCGCGGCCCGGATGGGCTGCACGACAGGGTGCACGAAAGGCTCCCCTTGAGGGAGCCTTTTTTCTTTTGTCGGAAGGGGAGCGGGGAAGCTCATTCCCGGTTTTCCACCGCATCTTCGATGATGCGCAGGAAGGTGGTGCCGTAGCGGGCGGCTTTCTTTTCGCCCACGCCGCTGATGTTCAGCAGCTCGTCCAGACTGAGAGGCTTTTTCTCCACCATCTCCCGCAAAGTGGCGTCGCTGAACACCATAAAGGCAGGCACATTCTGCTTGCCGGCCAGCCGTTTGCGCCGCGCATACAGGGCGTTCAGCAGCTTTTCGTCGGCCTCGCTGAGCGGGGCGGCCCCGGCGGTGGACTTGGTGCGGCGGGGCTTTTCCAGCCGGTGGGCGTTGTCGGCCGCACGCCGCCGGGAGGTTTCCAGCTGCAGCTGTGCTTCCTGCTCTGCCGCCAGACAGCAGGAGCAGTTGCCGCATTTTTCGGTGCGGCCTCGCCGAAGTATTCCAGCAAAAAGCCCCGCAGGCACTTCGGGGTAGTGGAATAGAAGGTCATATACTTGAGCCGCTCTTCCGCCTTGCGGGCCGCCTCGGCCTTGACGTCGGCGGGCAGGCCGTTATCCGCCTCCATCTCTTTGTCGATGAAGAAGCGGATGGTTCGCACATCCGTACCGGAATAGAGCAGGATGCAGCGGGACGCAGACCGTCGCGGCCCGCGCGGCCCGCCTCCTGATAATAGCTCTCCAGATCCTTGGGCATATTGTAATGGATGACGAACCGGACGTTGGGCTTGTCGATGCCCATGCCGAAGGCGTTGGTCGCCACCATGATTTGAACGCGGTCGTAGAGGAAGTCGTCCTGATTCTTCCGGCGCACCTCGCGTCCAGCTTGGCGTGGTAGGCCGCCGCCCGGATGCCCCGGCTCTGGAGCAGGCGGGCCGTCTCGTCCACCTGCTTCGTAGTGCTGCAATAGACGATGCCCGCGTTGTCGCCCTCCCGGAGCACAAGGTCCAGCAGCTCCTTCGGCTTCTGGCTGGGCAGGGCGCGGCGCGTCTCGAAGTAGAGGTTGGGCCGGTCGAAGCCGGTCGTCACCTCATAGGGCTGATGGAGCTCGAGGTGGCTGCGGATGTCGTCCCGCACCCGGGCCGTCGCCGTGGCCGTGAACGCGCCCACCACCGGGCGATTCGGCAGGCTGTCCACGAACTCCTTGATACGGAGATAGCTGGGGCGGAAGTCCTGCCCCCACTGGCTGATGCAGTGGGCCTCGTCCACCGTCACCATGCTGATGAGCTTTTCCTGCGCGAAGCGCTGGAAGCCCGGCATTTCCAGCCGCTCCGGGGCCACATAGATGATCTTATACCAGCCCTCCCGGCGCGGCGGAGCATGAGGGCCTTCTGGTTGTCGGTGAGGCTGTTGTTGAGGAAAGCCGCCGCCACACCGGCCTGCACCAGCGCCCCCACCTGGTCTTTCATCAGGCTGACCAGCGGCGACACCACGATGGTGATGCCCGGCAGAAGCAGTGCCGGCACCTGATAGCAGATGGATTTGCCCGCACCGGTGGGCATCACCGCCAGCACATCCTGCCCGTCCAGCAGCCGCCGGACGATGTCCTCCTGTCCGGGGCGGAAACTGTCGTAGCCAAAAACTTTTTTCAAGATAGAATGCGGGTCTGCCATGGGTGCCTCCTGCGTTTTTCAAATCTGTATCCGTATTATTATAGCACAGCCCGGCCCGAAATGGTATCAGATTGCTCTTCTGTCGTCGTTTTTTGGCAGGTATTTGCTGGTGTTCCTAGCTTTTTGTGCGCGAAAATGCTATAATAAGAATACATATCTCCATCTCCGGTCCATTTTGTTCTGAACATGGCCGGGCAAGCACGATAAGGAGCTTATTTTTATGCAACAGAAACTCATTACTTTTGCCGTCCCGTGCTACAACTCGGCGGCATATATGCGCCACTGCATCGAAACGCTGCTCTCCGCCGGGGAGCAGGCTGAGATCATCCTCGTGGACGACGGTTCCGTGAAGGACGAGACCCCGGCCATCTGCGACGAGTACGCTGCCAAGTACCCCACCATCGTCAAGGCCATCCATCAGGAGAACGGCGGCCACGGCGAGGGCGTCAACCAGGCATCCGCAACGCCACCGGCTCTACTACAAGGTCGTGGACAGCGACGACTGGCTGGACACCGACGCCTCCAGAAGGTGCTGGCCCGCCTGCACACCCTCGTGACCCGCGGCACCGCCCCCGACCTCATGATCTGCAACTATGTCTACGAGCACACCGAGGACGGCACCAGCCACACTGTGCGGTACACCAACATCTTCCCGCAGGAGCGTCTGTTCACCTGGATGCATGTCGGCCACTTCCGCCCCGACCAGAACCTGCTGATGCACTCGGTCATGTACCGCACTGAGGTGCTGCGCAAGTGCGGCATGGTGCTGCCCAAGCATACCTTCTACGTGGACAACATCTTCGTCTACCAGCCTCTTCCTTTCGTCAAGACCATGTATTATATGAACCTTGACCTTTACCGCTACTTCATCGGCCGCGCCGACCAGAGTGTCAACGAGAGCATCATGGTCAAGCGCGTGGACCAGCAGCTCCGCGTTACCAAGCATATGATCGACTGTCAGGACCTCGACGCCTCAAGGGCGAGAAGAAACTGCGGGCCTATATGCTCCACTACCTCTCCATGATGATGGCCGTCAGCGACATCTTCCTGCTGCTGGACGGCAGCGCCGAGGCGAAAGAAAAGCAGAAGGGCCTGTGGCAGTATCTGCGCGAACACACCAGCGCCGCAGTCTACCGCTCCATCCGCTTCGGCTTCGGCGGCGTGACCAACCTGCCCTTCCCCAAGGGCGACGCCATCGTGGTGGGCGGCTACCGCATCGCACGGAAGATCTTCAAGTTCAACTAAATTCACGATTGTTGCATACAACAGGGCTACTGCATCGGCAGCGGCCCTGTTTTTTTGCCCTTTTCGGCCATTTGTTAAGGAATCTTCAATTTTGCCGCCTGAAAGGATGTTGCTTTTTAGAAAGTTGAATAGTATAATTTATTACTGTGCTGTGTTTTTTGGGCTTTTGGCAAGCAGTAAGGAAACGCGCCCGACTGAGAAAAAGGAGGAAAGGGCGGCTGCGCGTCGGTATCGTGCTGCTGCCCGCAATATCGCATGGAACAGCTTCTCATCTGCCTTTCCGTGGCCTTCGTGCTGCTGACGGTGGGCCTGTCCATGGTCACCTTCGACATCGGGCCGATACACTGCGGCTTCTCGCTGCTGCTGGTCTGCATGATGACCGGTACGGTGTTCTGCAACATCTGCCCCACTTCCGATGAGCTGATGGACCGCCTCGACCGCTGGGTGTCGCCGGTGAACATCCTCTTCTTCGTGCTCAGCGGTGCAGAGCTGGATCTGAACATCCTCTCCGACCGCTGGTGCTCCTCATCGGCGTAGTGTACATCGCCTTCCGCTCTCTGGCAAAATTTCCGGCGCCTTCGTCAGCGGCCGGGCCACCCACTGCAGCCACAACATCCAGAAGTACCTCGGCATCACCCTGCTTCCGCAGGCTGGCGTGGCGCTGGGCATGGCAGCCGAGGCCGCTGAGCTTTCCGACGGCCACATGGTGCGCAACGTCGTGCACTTCTCGGTGCTGGTGTATGAGCTGGTAGGCCCCACCCTCACCAAGCTGGCGCTGACCGCCGCCGGCGAGATCTTCCCTGAGGGCCGCACCAATGCCCGTATGGCCAACAAGCCCGAGTTCCCGGTCTCCCTCGACTAAGTCTGCCTATGACAAACGGCACTCCGAACTGCTTCGGAGTGCGTTTACTGTATCTTTTGGTCGAATTATATGTTATAATTGTCTCACGGTCCTTACCGACCCAATTTCATTGGGAAGGGAGGTGTGTCCTATGCACGAGATGTTGTCTTTCATGGTATCTGTCGCAGCTGGTGTGACTTCTAATCTCATCAGCAAGTGGCTTGACAGAATGCTGAACAAGGACTGTAAGCACTAAAAAGAAGACCCCTTCTTTGGAGCTGCAACTCCAGGAAGGGGTTTTCTTCTTTTGGTGTGAATTCTATGCACGAATTCATTGTCTTTCTGTCTTTATTATATGCGATAGTACAGAAAAGTCAAGCATTCACTTCAAGATAACTTCACCATTTTCGGCATCCACCGTCAGGCTGCTGCCCGCTTTCAGGGTGCCGTCGATGATGCGCTCGGCGGCGGGGTCCTCCACGGCCTTGCGGATGACGCGGCGCAGGTCGCGGGCGCGAATTTGCCGCCCTGACTCTTGGCCACGAGGCAGAGAGAGCCGCCGGAGTGTAGCTGTAAGCGATGCCCTTGGCCTCCATGCTGGGCTTGTACTCATCCAGCATGAGAGCCGCGATGCCTTCCAGCGTCTGCTGGTTCAGCGGCTTGAAGGCGATGACCTCATCCACACGGCCAAGGAACTCAGGCCGCAGGAACTGGCTCAGAGCCTTGCGAGTCTTTTCCTCACTCAGCTGCTCCTCGCTCTTGTTGAAGCCGAGGCCGGAGGTCGTCTTGTCGCTGCTGCCGGCGTTGGAGGTCATGCAGATGACCGTATTGGAGAAGTCCACCGTCCGGCCCTGTGCATCGTTGATCTTGCCCTCGTCGAGGATCTGGAGCAGGATGTTCATAACGTCGGGGTGGGCCTTTTCGATCTCATCGAACAGCACCACGCTGTAGGGGCGGCGGCGCACCTTTTCGGTGAGCTGGCCGGCCTCTTCGTAGCCCACATAGCCCGGAGGCGAACCGATCATGCGGGACACCGCATATTTCTCCATATACTCGCTCATGTCGAGACGGATAAGCGGGTCGGGGCCGTCGAAGAGCTGGTTTGCCAGCTGCTTGACCAGCTCCGTCTTGCCGACGCCAGTGGGGCCGACGAAGATGAAGCTTGCGGGACGGCGGCGGCCCGACAGGTCGGCGCGGCTCCGCTTGACGGCCTGTGCCACCAGATGGACGGCCTCGTCCTGACCGATAATCTTCTTTTTCAGCTCGGCTTCCAGCCCGGCCAGTTTGACGAACTCCGTCTCCTGGATCTTCACCGCCGGGATGCCCGTCCACAGCTCAATGACCTTGGCCACATCGTCCATGGTCACTTTTATCTCGCTGGCAGCAGCCTGCTTTGCGGGCAGCTCTGCCTCGAGCTTGGCGATGCGGGTCTTCCGCTGGGCCACCTGCTCATAGTCGATGGCCTCATTGACGTCGGAGGACTCCATGTCTGCCTCTTCCTGTCTGAGGCCGTCCAGCTCCTTCTGCATCTCGAGATACTCCGAGATGACCGGGTGGGCGAGATTGCAGCAGGCGCAGGCTTCGTCCAGCAGGTCGATGGCCTTATCGGGCAGGTAGCGGTCCGTGATATACCGCTCACTGAGGGTGACGATGGCGCTCAGCACATCGGCATCCACCTGCACATGGTGGTGCTCCTCGTAATACTTCTTGATGCCGTTCATGACGGCCAGCGTATCGGCCACGCTGGGCTCTTCCACGCGGACAGGCTGGAAGCGGCGCTCAAGGGCCTGGTCCTTCTCGATATACTTGCGGTACTCGTTGAAGGTAGTGGCGCCGATGACCTGTATCTCACCGCGGGAGAGGGCAGGCTTGAGGATGTTGCCCGCGTTCATGGCACCCTCGCTCTCACCGGCGGAGGTGATGGTGTGGATCTCATCAATGAACAGGATGATGTTACCAGCGGCCTTGACCTCGCTCAGCAGGCCCTTGACCCGCTGCTCGAACTGGCCCCGGAACTGGGTGCCGGCCACGAGGCTGGTCAGATCCAGCAGGAAGATCTCCTTATCCTTCAGGCCCACAGGGACATTGCCCTTGGCGATGCGCTCCGCGATGCCCTCGGCGATGGCCGTCTTGCCGACGCCGCCTCACCGATGAGGCAGGGGTTGTTCTTCTGGCGGCGGCTCAAAATCTGGATGGTGCGGTAAATCTCGCGGTCGCGGCCCACGATGTCGTCGAGCTTTCCCTCCCGGGCTTTGCGGGTCAGGTTCTCGCAGTAGGTGTCGAGGAATTTGCGGCGGGGCGGCTTTTTGCCGTTCTTCTGGGCCTTTTTGCTGTTTCCGGCATCGCCCTCCGCCTTGACGCCCAGCGGGAAGGTAGCGCTGGAGCCGGGGACAAGGTCGTCGTCCCCTTCGTTCTCCTCGCCGCCCATGGGCTGGCCCATATTCATCATGAGGGAGAGGGGGTTCGCGTCCCCCATCTCATCCATCATGCTCTCCATCCGGTTTTCCATGTTATCCATGTCCTCGTCGGACATACCGAACTGCTTCATCAGTCTTCCACCGGCTTGATGTGCAGCTCACGCGCACAGTGCAGGCAAAAGCCCTCATTTTTCATCTGACCGTTCTCCATCCGCTGGACGAAGATGATGGCCGGACGTTTCTGACAGCGATTGCAGACCATATAGGTTCCTCCTAAAACTTCCTTTTACAGGAAGGGGTTCAACAGATTGAATGCTTTATAGTAAAGGCTGCTGCTCATGACCGTATCGTTCAGGACGGTCAGATTGCCGCCGGTGATGACGATGACGGCCCACACCACACAGAGCACCAGATAGATGTCCATGGTGCTGGCGACACAGCCGGTGACCCAGCCCAGCCAGCGGTTGACGGTGCCGATGACCGGCAGCCGGTTGACGAGGCCCAGCACGGTGACCAGCATACTCACCAGCATCCGCAGCAGGGCAAAGGCCACGAAAAAGAGCACGACCGAGATGACCGGCGTGAGCAGCGGAGCCAGCACCTTCTGGACGATGGCGTCCGCCAGCACCACGGCGTTGTCGCTGAGCACAGCGAGATGGAGCGCTCGCAGGTCTCCACGATGGAGGCGCGGAAGCTCTCGGGCAGAAGCCCGCGTACTTGTCCGCGATGCCGGTCAGGTCCACGACCCCTCCGGCCGAGATGCTCTCGGCGATCTGGGTACGGAAGCTCCCGGCCAGAAAGCGCTGGAACACCTCGGCAGCCGCCCAGCCCGAAAAGACCCGGCGCCCACGAGGCTGAAGACATTCCCGCCCAGCTGGACACTGGCTGCGAGAAAGCCCTTGCGGGCATAGCGCACAGCCAGAAGCAGCCAGACCACGGTACATACTATATCAAAAAGAAATGACGGATTCTTGAACATACCTTGTTTTCCTTATTATGTATTGCTTTGAGCGTTGTTTTCCGCCGCAGGCGGGGTCAATACCTGCACCGTATTGCCGCAGAAGACCAGCAGCTGCCTGCGGTCGGCCAGCAGACCCTGTGGGCGGGCCGAAAGGCTCTGGGTCCACTGGGAGGTGCCGTCGGTGGAAAGGCACTCCACCCCTGTATCGGTGAGCAGATAAAAGGTGTCTCCTGCCCGGACGATGCGGTTGGACGCCTGCACCTGCGTGGTGTTCTCGACACCAAGGTCACGGCCCAGCATCACGGCCTGACAGAGCTGGCCGGAGGCCAGCAGAAGGCAGTATTGCCCGAAGCGTCCACCGAGATGTCGCGGAGGGTCTGCCCGGTAAAGTCATAGGCTGCCCGCTCTCCGCCCGATGCGTTGTAGAGGACAGCGCGGCTGTCGCAGACGGCCAGGATGCTCTGGGAACCGGTCCAGCTCAGCCACTGGGCCGCGCCGCTTCCGCTGCCCACCAGCATGGGGTCACCCTGCGCCAGGGTGACGACATAGAAATTCGTGACCATCTGGCCGCCGTTTACCGTCACCGCCGCCACTGCCAGCCGCCGCCCATCCGGCGAAAAGGCCAGCCGCAGCGGGGTGCCGTCGGTGATGGTGAGGCTCCAGCTCAGCAGCTGCTCCATTGAGGACGAGTAGACCCGAAGCCGGGCCGCGCTGCCGGGGTCTCTGTGACGGCGGCCAGCGTGCCGTTGTCGGCCATGGCACAGAGGGTGATGCTGCTCTCCATCGTCTTGGTGTAGAGATTCTGGGTTCGGCTCTCCACCCGCAGCTCATTGCCCGAGCGGTTGTAGAGCACAAAGCGGTTCTTGCCCGCAGCCAGCGCAGGGCGGGCGTAGCCGCTCTGGATGGAGTTGAGCCGGGTGCCGGTGCGGGACCAGACCACGCACCCTTCCTCGCCCAGCTCCACAAAGCTGCTGTTCATGGCGGCAAGCTGTTTCACCTCCATGACGCCGGTCTGCTGGGGCCAGCCCGTGCCGGGGAAGAGCAGGATGCGGGCAGTATCGGCCCAGTCCTTGGCCATGGCAACAGAGCTGCCCACGATGCCGGTGGTGAACAGCACCACCAGCGTCAATGCCACGACGATGAGTGCCGTGCGGCGGATGCGCCGGTTCCGCACCCGCTCGCGGGCCTGCTCGAGGTATTCGACCCGTCCCGCCGAAAGCGGCTCGTCCGACACAGGCCGGGTGCCGCGCTGTCTTTTTCTCATACTCTCCTGTCCCCTTTGTGCAATGACAGTGCTCCCAAAGGGGCGTTTTCCCTCCGGGAGCATCGGTCATGTTTGCGTTATTCTATGGGCGTGTCGTAGTCCACGCTCTTGAGGAAAAGCCCTTTCGCCGCCAGCGTCGGCCCAGCGTTTTTGCGGTCGCGGCTGGCGAGGATGCCCGGCACGGCCTCAGGCGCAAGACGCCCCGCACCGGCCTCACAGAGGGTGCCTGCAAGGATGCGCACCATGTTGTAGAGGTAGCCGTCCGCCGTCACCGTGATGTCGATGTCGTCGCCCCGGCGCTGAACGTCACAGGCCGTGATGGTGCGCACGGTGTCGCCGTGAGCCGCAGCCGAGCTGCCCGAGGCGCAGAGGGCGAGGAAATCGTGCTTTCCCACAAAATACTGCGCCGCCTGCTGCATCTTGTCCGCGTCCAGCCGCCCCGGCACTTTGGTGTAATACCGCGCTGCAAAGGGCGAGTCGATCGGGCTGTTGTGGATGCGGTAGAGATAGGTCTTGGTGTGGGCCGCATAGCGGGCGTGGAAATCGTCCGGCACCACCCGCGCTTCCAGCGCCCGGATGTCCGGGGGCAGATGCTGGTTCAGCGCCAGCGGCAGCTTTGCCGCCGGGATGCGGGTGTCGGCGTGGAAGTTGAGCATGAAGCCCAGCGCGTGGACGCCGGCGTCGGTGCGGCTGCAGCCCTTGATGTCGGGCCGACAGCCCAGCACCGCCTCCAGGGCGTCCTGAAACACAGCAGCTACGCTCCGCCCGTTGGGCTGCACCTGAAACCCGCAGTAGTTCGTGCCGTCGTATGCTAAAGTAAGAAGATAGTTCATCAATGAAATTACAACTTTCCCGTCCGTATCATTCAAAATCGGAGAAACGAGAAAAAAGCGTTTAGCGAAGCGGCTAGCTTTTTTCCGTTTCGACATCCTCTTTGGGATTATCAAGGGCGAGCAGCCCTTGATTCGTGGATCCAGCGCGTCGAAATCGCTGGTGGTTTCTGGTTCTCTTTTGACATTCAAAAGAGAACATATCTATCGCACCTTAGAAATTCGGGAACACCAATCTCGAAGCGAGGATCACCGCAAAACACGCAATGCACACTGCAAGGTCGATATAATCCTGCTTTTCGCACCGCAGCACCTTGAGGCGGGTGCGTCCGTCGCCGCCGCGATAGCAGCGGCACTCCATAGCCATGGCCAGCTCGTCGGCGCGGCGGAAAGCCGAGATGAACAGCGGCACCAGCACCGGGACCAGCGCCTTGATGCGCTCGGTCATCTTGCCGTTGTCCAGTTGCGCACCACGGGCTTTCTGGGCGTTCATGATCTTGTCGGTCTCCTCGATGAGGGTAGGAATGAACCGCAGGGCGATGCTCATCATCATGGCCAGCTCATGCACCGGGAAGTGGAGCCTGCAAGAGGCTTGAGCAGCTGCTCGATGGCGTCCGTCAGGACGATGGGACTGGTGGTGTAGGTCAAAAGGCTCGTGCCTGCGATGAGGGCCATGACGCGCACCGCCATCAGTACAGCATACCGGATGCCCTCCGCGTAAACGGTCAGAAATCCGAGCTTGAACACCGGGTCGCCCTCGCCCGAGACAAAGAAGAGGTTCAGCACCGCCGTAAAAACGATGATGGGGAAAATGGGCTTCAGGCTCTTGAGGATGAGCTTAAAGGGAATTTTCGCTACCGCGTACATCACGGCGAGAAAAATCAGCGAAAGCGCAAGGCCCAGCGGGTTGGACGCCGCAAAGAGCAGCACGATATACAGGATGGTCAGCACCAGCTTGAGCCGGGGGTCAAAACGATGGACGAGGCTGTTGCCGGGGAAGTGTTGGCCGATGGTAATATCTCTCAGCATTCGGCTGCACCCCCTTTCTGATCATCATTCCGGGGTAAGACGAGGGTCTCCCCTGCATCCCGCCGGGCTTTTGCCGCCAGGATCATCTTGACGGCGTAGGGGATGGTGTAGACGTCCGCCGGGACGTCCACGCCCATCTCCCGCAGCTTGAGGAAGATCTTCGTCACCTGCGGCACGGAGAGGCCCAGTTCCAGCAGCTCGGGAGCGCGGGCAAAGACCTTCTCCACCGTGTCGTACATGGCGATCTTCTTCCGGCTCATCACCAGCACCTTGTCGGCGTACTTGGCAATGTCTCCATGCTGTGGGAGAACAGAAGCACCGTGGTGCCGGTCTTTTTGTGGTAGTCCTTCACCTCGGACAGGATCTCATCCCGTCCCTCGGGGTCGAGGCCGGCCGCAGGCTCATCCAGGACGAGGATACGGGGCTTCATGGCCATACGCCCGCCACGGCTACGCGGCGCTTCTGTCCGCCGGACAGCTCAAAGGGGCTGCGCTCCAACAGTGCTTCATCGAGGCCGACGAATTCTGCCGCCTCGTGGACGCGCTTATCGACCTCCGCCTCGTCGAGGCCCATATTCTTCGGGCCGAAGGCGATGTCCTTATAGCATGTTTCCTCAAAGACTGGTACTCTGGGTACTGGAACACCAGACCCGTCAAGAAACGGAAATCCCGGATCTTTTCCGGTTCGGCCCAGAGGTCGCGGCCATCAATGATGATCTTGCCGCTGGTGGGTTTGTTCAGACCGTTCATGTGGGTGATGAGGGTGCTCTTGCCGGAGCCGGTGGCTCCGATGATGCCCACGAAATCGCCCTCTTCCACCTCAAAGCTCACGTCGTCCAGCGCGGTGACTGCGTTCGGCATACCGGGGTTGTAGACATAGCTCAGGTGTTCTACTTTGATAATACTTGCCATGTTTCCGTCCCCCTTACTTCAGCAGCTCATACAGAGCCTGTGCGCACTCGCCGGTGTCGATGATGCCTTCGGGCATGGGGATGCCGGCCTTGACCAGCTCATCCCGCAGCTCTGCGCCTGCGGCACGTCGAGGCGGAGAGAACGGACTTTTCGGTCTGACTGAACACCTCTTTCGGGGTGCCTTCCATCACCACATTGCCCTGGCTCATCACCAGCACACGGTCGGCCTGCGCAGCCTCTTCCATGTAGTGGGTGATGGACACAACGGTGATGCCCAGATCCTTGTTGAGGTGGTGGATGGTCTGCATCACCTGCTCACGGCCGCGAGGTCGAGCATAGCGGTGGCCTCGTCGAGGATGAGACAGTCGGGACGCATGGCGACGACGCCCGCAATGGCGACGCGCTGCTTCTGGCCGCCCGAGAGGTTGTGGGGTGCGCGCTCCCGGAACTCGTAGATGCCCGCCATCTTCATGGCGTCATCGACGCGGCGGCGCATCTCTTCCGGCGGAACACCGAGGTTTTCCAGCGCGAAAGCCACGTCTTCCTCTACCACCGTGGCGACGATCTGGTTATCGGGCTTTGGAACACCATGCCCACGGTCTGGCGGATGTCATAGAGCTTGCCATCATCGGCGGTGTCCATGTCCTCGACGTACACCTTGCCCTCCTCCGGCAGGAGGATGGCGTTGAAGTGCTTGGCAAGGGTGGATTTGCCGCAGCCGTTTGCGCCCAGCACGGCCACGAACTCGCCCCGCTTGACCTGCATGGAGACGCCGTTGAGCGCGTAGCCGGGCTGCTCCGAGTCGTAGCGGAACTTTAAGTTTTCTGCTGTCAGTATCGTTTCACTCATTTGTTTTCTCTTTCTGGTGGTGCGCCCCTCTGAAAGGGGCTGTACCCCATTCTTAGATGTACTCTCTGTCAATGCTTCGCATTGCCACCTCTCCTATCGAGGAGAGGCCTTGGCATTCCGTAAAGCTTTATCTCTTCGCCAGAGGCTCCCCTCGCTAGGGGAGCTGTCGAGCGATAGCGAGACTGAGAGGTTTACTCTTCCCAAATCGCCGTCGCGCCGCAGGGGACGACGCCGCCGGTGGCGGAGACGGGCAGGCCGATCTCGTCGCAGCTGGTCTTTCCGCCAAAGCGGGGGATCAGCGTCGTCTTGAGCATATACTCCATGACGGCGGGCGAAAGGCCGGTGGTGTAGCTGTTGACCGCAAAGAAGAGCGGCTTGTCGCTCAGCACCTCTTCGCACTGGCTGATGAGGTCGTAAATGCAGTCTTCCAGCTTCCAGATCTCGCCGCCGGGGCCGCGTCCATAGCTCGGCGGGTCCATGATGATGCCGTCGTAGGTGTTGCCGCGGCGCTTCTCGCGGGCGACGAACTTGGCGCAGTCGTCCACCAGCAGCGGATGGGCCGGTCGGCGAGGCCGCTGGCGGCGGCATTGTCCTTGCCCCATGCGACGATGCCCTTGGAGGCGTCCACATGGCAGACGGTAGCGCCCGCCGCCGCGCAGGCCAGCGTTGCACCTCCGGTGTAGCCGAAGAGGTTCAAAACTTTAATGGGCCGGCCTGCGGCGCGGATCTTCTTGGCGTACCAGGCCCAGTTGACGGCCTGCTCCGGAAAGACACCGGTGTGCTTGAAGCCGGTGGGGCTGACGATGAGGGTCAGCCTATCCTCCCCTTCGCCGCAGGTGATCTTCCACTTTTCGGGCAGACGGCGGCGGTACTCCCACTCGCCGCCGCCCTGATTGGAACGGTGGTAAACGGCGTCCGCCTTGGCCCAGAGGGGGCTCTGCTGGGGCGTCTTCCACACCACCTGCGGGTCAGGCCGGACAAGCAGCGTCTCGCCCCAGCGTTCCAGCCGGTTGCCGTCGGTGGCATCCAGCAGCTCGTAGTCTTTCCATGTATCTGCAGGGCGCATATGCGTCCTCCTTCCTGCTTTTTATCTCTATCTTAACCTTCGATGATTCGCTCGTTGATTTTATCCACGATGCGCTTGGCGCACAGGTCGATGGCCTCGAGGTCCTGGCCCTCCACCATGACGCGGATCTTCGGCTCAGTTCCGGAGACGCGCACCAGCACACGGCCCATGTCCATCAGCTTCTGCTGCTCGTTCTCGATGAAGTCGGCCAGCACCTTGTCACCCTTGTAGGCGGCCTTCTGGGCGGCGTTGGCCACCACATTCACCAGCACCTGAGGGTACTGAGCGTAGATGCCGTTCAGCTCGCTCATCTTCTTGCCACTCTCGGCCAGCAGCTTGAGCAGCTTGCCGGCGGTCAGCTCACCGTCACCGGTGGTGGCGTGGTGGAGCAGGATGACGTGGCCGCTCTGCTCGCCGCCGATGGCGTAGCCGTTCTCCCGCATATTCTCGAGAACATAGCGGTCGCCGACGGCGGTCTTCTCGGTGTGGATCCCCTGGGACTCCATAAACTTGATGAAGCCCAGGTTGGACATGACGGTGACGACCGCAGTATTGCCGTCCAGACGACCCTTTTCCTTCATGTTCATGGCCAGCAGGGCGATGACCTTGTCGCCGTCGATCTCCTGACCCTTCTCGTCGCAGGCGAGGCAGCGGTCCGCGTCGCCGTCAAAGGCGATGCCGCAGTCAAAGCCGCCCTCGACGACAGCCTTTTCCAGATTGTCCAGATGGGTGCTGCCCACACCGGCGTTGATGTTCTTTCCGTCAGGCTCCACGCCGATAAAGGTACACTTTGCGCCCAGACGGGGGAACAGCTGCCGGGCTACTGCTGCAGAGGCACCGTTGGCGCAGTCGATGCAGACGTTCAGGCCGGACAGGTCGCCGTTGATGGACTCATACAGGTGGTCGGCGTAATCCTTGATGCCGTCGGCGCGGTAGGTCACGCGGCCCACATCGTCGCCGGTGGCCAGCTTGAGGCCCGCGCACTGATTGTCGATATAGGCTTCAATTTCGTTCTCCACCTCGTCCGGCAGCTTGTAGCCGGTGCCGGCGAAGATTTTGATGCCGTTGAATTCCATCGGGTTGTGAGACGCCGAGATGACCACGCCGCGTCGGCGTTGTACTTGCGCACCAGATAGGCCACGGCGGGAGTGGGGACGACGCCCAGACTCTCAACGTCCGCGCCCACGCTGCACAGACCGGCGGTCAGGGCAGCTTCCAGCATATCACCGGACTGGCGGGTGTCCTTGCCGATGAGGATACGGGGCTTGTGGCCAGTGCTGCTGGTCAGCACGGCGGCAGCGCCGCGTCCGATGAGCATCGCCATCTCACAGGTCAGGTCTGCACCAGCCACGCCGCGCACACCGTCGGTACCAAAATACTTTCCCATAGTAAATACCTCACTTAAAATAAGCTCTGCTGTCCATTGTCCTCGGCGCTGTCGCTCTCAGGCGCTTTCAGGCCGAGATGCTCATAAGCCAGCCGGGTGGCGCAGCGGCCTCGGGGCGTCCGGGTCAGAAAGCCCATCTGCATCAGGTAGGGCTCACACAGGTCTTCCAGCGTCACGGCCTCTTCGCCGAGGGCTGCGGCCAGTGTTTCCAGACCCACCGGGCCGCCGTTGTACATTTCTATGATGGCGCGGAGCAGGCTGCGGTCCAGTTCATCCAGACCCAGCGCGTCCACGTCCATCCGCTTGAGGCTCAGCAACGCCACATCCCGGTCGATGATGCCGTCGCCCAGCACGGTGGCAAAGTCGCGCACACGCTTGAGGAAGCGGTTCGCCACACGGGGTGTGCCGCGGCTGCACTTGGCCAGCTCATAAGCACCCTCGGGGTGATGGGCTGGTCGAGGATGCCCGCCGAGCGGATGATGATATTGCTCAGCTCGTCGGGGCTGTAAGCTCCAGCTTGAGCAGCAC
>ENA-OQCN01000884-OQCN01000884.1-human-gut-metagenome-genome-assembly--contig:-NODE-884-length-15781-cov-7.111281_pt1 | contig 15781 bp, 19 predicted proteins | sample MGYA00242497_ERZ504576 | MGnify/ENA primary metagenome ERZ504576 (study PRJEB26092, sample SAMD00036296) | human gut metagenome | host: Homo sapiens | study: EMG produced TPA metagenomics assembly of... | reverse complement strand
CAACAACATACATGGTGAAATCTATTCTTGAGAATGCAGGATATAAGGTTGGCCTGATCGGAACTATTGAGCGATCATCGGTGAGAAGCATATTCCAGCAGCTAACACAACACCGGAATCCTACATGGTGCAGAAATATTTTCATGATATGGTAGAAGCAGGCTGCGATGCTGTTGTTATGGAAGTATCTTCGCAGGGACTGATGCTTCACAGAACACAGGGATTTATCTTTGATTTCGGTATTTTTACAAATATCGAGCCAGACCATATCGGACCAAATGAGCATAAGGATTTTGATGATTATCTTCACTGTAAATCCATGCTTCTCAAACAGTGTAAGGTAGGCATCGTGAACAGAGATGATGAGCATTTTGAGAAGATTATCGAAGGACATACCTGCGAGCTTGAAACATACGGCTTTTCCGAAAAAGCAGATCTTTGTGCTGAGGATGCGAAACTCATAGGAAGAAAGGGATATCTGGGAATTTCCTACCATGTAAAAGGCCTTCTCGACTTCCCTGTAGAGATCGACATTCCAGGTAAGTTCAGTATCTACAATTCCCTGACAGCCATTGCCATCTGCCGCCATTTCAGGGTATCTGAGGAGAACATCATCAAAGCCCTCAAGGTAGCCAGGGTCAAAGGGCGTATTGAGATGATCAAGGTATCTGATGAGTTCACTCTGATGATCGATTATGCACACAATGCAATGGCACTTGAGAGCCTTCTTGGCACCTTGAAAGAATATAATCCTCACAGACTGGTATGCCTGTTCGGCTGCGGAGGAAACCGTTCCAAACTTCGTCGTTATGAAATGGGCGAGGTTTCCGGAAAAATGGCAGACCTTACCATTATTACTTCTGATAACCCGAGAGATGAGGAGCCGCAGGCTATTATCGACGATATTAAAGTGGGAATGGCCAAGACAGATGGTAAATTCGTGGAGATCCCGGATCGTAAAGAGGCGATCGCCTATGCGATCCATCATGGTGAGCCGGGAGATATCATTGTCCTGGCAGGAAAAGGACACGAAGATTATCAGGAGATCAAGGGCAAAAAATATCCGATGGATGAGCGCGTGCTGATTCAGGAAATTCTGGAAGAAGACAGGAAAGCGTAAACGCATGACCTATGCAGATGTGATCATTGATATTTCGCATGAGAAAGTTGACCGGGATTTCCAGTATCGGATCCCGCCTGAAATAGAACAGGAGATAAATCCGGGTGTTGTTGTAACCGTTCCTTTTGGGAAGGGCAACACGCTCCGGAAAGGATACGTGATCGGAGTAACCGGTAAAGCTAAATATGATACAGCCAGGATTAAGGAGATCCAGGGTGTGTCCACAGATGATGAGACAACAGAATCACGTCTTATCGCCCTGGCTGCCTGGATGAAGGAAACATATGGATCTACCATGATCCAGGCCCTGAAGACTGTACTTCCTGTAAAAGACAAAGTCCGCGCGAAGGAAAAACGTCTTATTTTCTTCCAGGGTGACAGGAATGTGGCAGAAGAGCTTCTGGCAGAACTTTCTGGCAGCCGTTTCAGGGCAAGAGAACGTTTTCTGCGGGCAATACTGGAATCCGGAAGCCTGGAGTACACTTATGCCTCGAAAGAACTTGGGGCAAATGTATCTGTTCTTGATTTTTTTGAAAAGAAAGGTATGATCCGCCTTGAGAGCCAGGAAATGTACAGGCTCCCTGATCAGGCTGATCTGGTAAAAGAAGATAGGGAGCTTTGTCTGAATGAGGAACAGCAGGCTGCGGCAGAACAGATCTTTCAGGAATGGCAGAAGCCAGAACCGCGTCCGACCTTACTTTTCGGAGTTACAGGAAGTGGCAAGACTCAGGTGTACATGCGCCTGATCCAGCAGGTCATAGAGGAAGGAAAACAGGCCATTGTCCTGATACCGGAGATTGCCCTCACCTATCAGACTGTGCGGCGATTTTATGCTATGTTCGGAGACAAGGTGTCAGTCTTAAATTCCAGACTTTCCCAGGGAGAGCGTTATGATCAGTTCAAAAGAGCGAAACGTGGTGAAGTGCAGGTGATGGTAGGACCAAGATCTGCACTTTTTACACCATTTTTCAATCTGGGGCTGATCGTGATCGATGAGGAGCATGAACCTACTTATAAAAGTGAGAATACGCCACGGTATCATGCAAGAGAAACCGCCATCCAGAGGGCCCGGATGGAGCATGCAAATGTGGTGATGGGATCAGCTACACCATCACTTTCTGCTTACAGCCGTGCAGAAAGCGGGGAGTATCTTCTGGTGAAACTGAATGCCCGTTATGAAGAAAGACCTCTTCCACAGGTATCAATCGTGGATTTGAGGGAAGAATTAAAGAAAGGAAATCGTTCTGTTCTGAGTACAGAACTGAAAACTTCTTTAAGTGAAACTCTCCGGAAGAAAGAACAGACCATGCTTTTTCTCAACAGAAGAGGATATGCGGGATTTGTTTCCTGCCGTGCCTGTGGCCATGTGATGAAATGTCCGCATTGCGATGTGTCTTTAAGTGAGCATAATGCAGCCGTCTGATCTGTCATTACTGCGGTTATGAGACGGTGAAGCCACAGGTCTGTCCTTCCTGCGGATCCCCTCACATCGGAGGATTTAAGGCAGGAACCCAGCAGATCGAGAAAGTTCTTGAGAAGGATTTTCCGGAGGCAAGAGTCCTTCGAATGGATTTTGATACCACAAGGACAAAGGACAGTTATGAAAAGATCCTGGCTTCTTTTTCACGGCATGAAGCGGATATTCTGGTGGGAACGCAGATGATCGTCAAAGGACATGACTTTCCGGATGTGACACTGGTTGGAGTGATCGCAGCAGATCTTTCCCTGAATATGGATGATTATCACTGCGGAGAGAGGACGTTTCAGCTGCTGACCCAGGCTGTTGGACGTGCAGGCCGCGGAGCGAAGCCAGGACGTGCTGTGATCCAGACATATCAGCCGGAGCACTACAGTATTCAGGCAGCAGCAACTCAGGATTACGGCAAATTTTATAAAGAAGAAATGAGCTACCGGATGCTGATGGATTATCCGCCCGCAGCACATATGATGACAGTTTTTGGCGCCTGCAGGATGAAGAACTTCTGAAAAAAGCCATGTATTATATAGAGGTTTTTATCCGCAGGGTAAGTCCGAAAGAGGAACTTCACATGATCGGTCCTGCAGCGGCATCTGTAGGAAAAGTGAAGGATGTATACCGCCAGGTGCTCCATCTGAAACACGTAGATATGGCTTTCCTTACAGCAGTGAGGGAGAAACTTGAGCAGTATATAGAGATAAATTCCGGTTTCCGGAAAATATACATACAATTTGACATGAGCTGATAAGCCAGGCCACCGGCTGACCTTATCAGCTGAAATGAAAAGGAGAAGAGAAAAAATGGCGCTTAGAACTATCAGAGTACAGGGAGATCCTGTACTGACAAAAAAATCACGTCCTGTAGAGCAGATGACACCAAGAATCAGTGAGCTGATCACAGATATGCTGGATACGATGTATGATGCAATGGGTGTAGGACTTGCAGCACCGCAGGTCGGAATCCTGAAACGTATCGTTGTGATCGACGTTGGAGAAGGTCCGATCGTTCTTATCAACCCGGAGATCCTTGAGACAGGCGGTGAGCAGACCGGTGATGAGGGCTGCTTAAGTGTTCCGGGAATGGCAGGACAGGTAACACGGCCGAATTACGTGAAAGTAAAAGCACTTGACGTAAACATGAATGAAGTGATCTATGAAGGTGAGGAGCTTCTGGCCAGAGCATTCTGTCACGAGATCGACCATCTGGATGGAAAAATGTACACAGAACTTGTAGAAGGAGAACTTCACAAGGTAACTTACGATTACGATGAAGAAGACTAAAGGCGGGATAATATGAAAATCGTTTATATGGGAACTCCGGACTTTGCAGTTGCACCTCTTGCTGCACTGGTGAAGAACGGATATGAGGTTGAGGCTGTGATCACACAGCCGGATAAGCCTAAGGGCAGAGGCAAGACCATGATGCCTACCCCTGTAAAAGAAGAAGCACTGAAACATGACATTCCGGTCCTGCAGCCTGTAAAGGTGCGAGATCCGGAATTTGTGGAAAAACTTGCAGAGATTGCACCTGATATCATTGTTGTGGCAGCTTTTGGACAGATTATACCGAAGAGTATCCTGGAGATGCCGAAATTCGGATGTATCAATATCCATGCATCCTTACTTCCGAAATACCGCGGAGCGGCACCAATCCAGCAGGCAGTTATTGACGGGGAAAAAGAATCCGGCGTTACGATCATGCAGATGGGAACCGGCCTGGATACCGGTGATATGATCTCTAGGATCGTGGTTCCTCTTGCAAAAGATGAGACAGGAGGAAGTCTTTTTGACAAGCTGGCAGAGGCAGGAGCAGAGCTTCTGATCCAGACGCTGCCGACTATTTTTGACGGAACAGCTGTATATGAGAAACAGCCGGAGGAGAGTCCGACACCGTATGCAGCTATGATCTCAAAGAAAATGGGACTTCTTGATTTTTCAAAAAGTGCAGGGGAACTGGAACGTCTTGTGCGTGGCTTAAATCCATGGCCAAGTGCATTTACTTTTATCAATGGAAAAACTCTTAAAGTATGGAGAAGTTCCGTTGAGAAAGCAGAGGTTAAGGAGACACCGGGGACAGTTATGAGCGCAGATAAAGAAGGCATCCACGTAGCCTGTGGGCAGGATGTACTGGTGCTTCGCGAAGTACAGCTGGAAGGCAAGAAACGTATGGAGGCAGATGCTTTTCTGCGCGGATGTCAGTTGAAACCAGGAGACATGTTTACAGATTCCAGGGAGTGATGAATGATGTACGGATATGGTTATTATGGCTATGGTCTGGATCCTACCGTGATCCTGCTTGTAATTGGGATGATTCTTTCCCTTGCAGCATCTGCGAAGCTTAAAAGTACTTTTGCAGTATACAGGAAGGTCCGGAATCATTCCGGGATCACCGGTGCAGAGGCGGCACAGAGAATCCTCAGAGCAGCAGGGATCACAGATGTGCAGGTTGTTCCCATCAGAGGAAGTCTGACAGACCATTATGATCCACGGACGAAAACAGTTTCGCTTTCTGAGGATATTTATGGAAGAAACTCTCTGGCAGCAGTTGGCGTGGCAGCACATGAGTGCGGACATGCGATCCAGGATGCAACTAATTATGCACCTTTGAATATCCGTTCTGCGATCGTGCCGGCTGCGAATATCGGTTCACAGCTTTCATGGCCGCTGTTTATTGCCGGACTGATCTTTTCCATTCATCCGCTGGTTACGCTTGGAATTGCATTGTTTTCACTTGCAGTACTTTTCCAGCTTGTGACTCTTCCGGTTGAGATCAATGCATCCTCCAGAGCACTTACAATGCTGGAGACTACCGGTATTTTAGGAACTGACGAGAAAAAAGGAGCACGAAAGGTGCTGACAGCAGCTGCACTTACTTATGTGGCAGCTCTTGCATCATCCATTCTTCAGCTTCTGAGACTGATTATCCTTGCAGGAGGTAGAGACCGTGATTAGCAGCGGAGTGAATACAAGAGAACTGATCCTTGAGATCCTGTTACAGATTGAGGAGGAAGGGGAGCACAGCCATATTGCTATCCGTAATGCCCTTTCCAAATACCAGTTTCTTCCGAAACAGGAACGAAGCTTTATTACAAGAGTGTGTGAGGGAACTCTGGAGTATCGGATATATATTGATTATGTGATCGATTCTTTTTCAAAGGTTCCTGTAAACAAGATGAAACCGCAGATCAGGGAAATACTCCGAAGTGGTGTGTATCAGCTGAAATTTATGGACAGCGTTCCGGACAGTGCTGTATGCAATGAAGCTGTGAAGCTTGCCCAGCGGAAAGGCTTCTATAATCTGAAGCCTTTTGTAAATGGTGTTCTCCGCACGATCGCAAGGGAGTTAAAGAACCTGGAACTTCCTCCCAGAGAGGAAAATGAGGTACGCTATCTTTCAGTAAAGTATTCCATGCCGGAATATCTGGTGAACAAATGGATCACAGCCTATGGTGTGAAGACTACGGAAAAGATCCTGGAAGATTTTCTCACAGAAAGACCGCTTACTGTGCGTTGCCGTACACATAAGGCATCAAAAAAAGCAATTGTTACAAGCCTTCGTTCACAGGGAGTTACTGTGGAACAGGCACCGTATCTGCCGTATGCACTGAAAATCTCAGATTATAATCATATTCTGACGCTGGATGCTTTTCTTCAGGGACAGATCCTTGTGCAGGACGTAAGTTCCATGATGGTGGCGGAGGTAGCCAGCCCGAAAAAAGGTGACTACATTATTGATATGTGTGCGGCACCTGGAGGAAAGAGTATCCATGCAGCTGATAAGATGGGCGATTATGGAAATGTGGAAGCCAGGGATGTAAGTCAGTATAAGGCTGATCTTATCGAAGAAAATATCCAGAGGACAGGCGTGATCAATGTAGAATCAAAGGTACAGGATGCAACCATCTATGATCCGGATTCTGAGGAGAAAGCAGACATTGTGATCGCAGATGTTCCGTGTTCCGGATATGGTGTGATCGGCAAGAAGCCAGAGATCAAATACAGAGCAACCCCACAGAAACAGGAAGAGATCGTTATGCTTCAGAGAAAGATCCTGGATAAGGCTGCGAAATATGTGAAACCGGATGGAACGCTGGTATTCAGCACCTGTACCATTGCAAGAGAAGAGAACGAAGAAAATGTATTATGGTTTCTGAAGAATTACCCGTACAGGCTGGAAAGTCTGGATAAGTATCTTCCGGAGGAACTTCACTGCAAGTCAACCAAACTTGGTTATCTGCAGCTCCTTCCGGGAATACATAAGACGGATGGCTTCTTCATTGCCAGATTCAGAAGGAAATAACAGAAAATGACAGATATAAAATCCATGACACTGGAGGAACTGAAAAATCTGATGACCGAGATCGGTGAGAAGCCTTTCCGGGCAAAACAGATCTACGCATGGCTGCATCAGCAGCTTGTCACCTCCTGGGATGAAATGACGAATCTTTCCAAAGGCCTTAGGGAAAAGCTGTCGGTCTATCCGATCACAGCCCTGACCCAGGCAGATGTAAGGATCTCAAAAATTGACGAAACACGAAAATACCTGTTTCAGCTGGAAGATGGAAATGTGATCGAGAGTGTTCTTATGAGATACCATCATGGAAACTCAGTATGTATCTCATCACAGGTTGGCTGCCGTATGGGCTGCCGGTTCTGTGCTTCTACCATCGGAGGACTTACCAGATGCCTGAAACCGTCTGAGATGCTGGATCAGATTTACAGAATCCAGGCGGATACAGGGGAACGCGTTGCCAATGTAGTGGTGATGGGAACAGGGGAGCCGATGGATAATTATGATAATCTGATCCGTTTCATAAAGATCCTGACAGATGAGAACGGACTTGGTATCAGCCAGAGAAATGTCACTGTTTCAACCTGCGGTATCGTGCCGAAGATGTATGATCTTGCAGAAGAGAAGCTTCAGATCACACTGGCACTTTCACTTCATGCACCAAATGATGAAAAGCGCCGGGAGCTGATGCCGATAGCAAATAAATATTCCATGGATGAAGTTCTTAATGCCTGCCGGAATTATTTTGACAAAACAGGACGCAGAATTACTTTTGAATACAGCCTTGTGGCCGGGGTAAATGACGGCGAGGCAGATGCAAAACAGCTTGCTGGACGTATCCGCGGGATCAACTGCCATGTAAATCTGATTCCGGTAAACCCTATCAAAGAACGGTCTTATGTCCGTTCTACTCGACAGGCTGTTGAGAATTTCAAAATAAAACTTGAAAAATACGGAATTAATGTTACTATTAGAAGGGAAATGGGCAGCGATATAGACGGTGCCTGTGGACAGCTAAGAAAAAGTTACATGGAAAAAACAGAAAGCGAGAAGTGACATGAGGATATACTCAGCTACTGATGTAGGGCAGAAGCGGAAGATGAATCAGGACTACGTATTTGTGTCCGAAGACCCGGTAGGAAATCTGCCTAACCTTTTCACAGTCGCAGACGGAATGGGAGTCATAACGCCGGTGACTATGCATCCTCACATGCAGTACGGATCCTTGTGGATAAAATCCGTGAAGATGCGGATTACAATCCTGTAAAGGTCATTCGTCATGCCATTGAAGCTGCCAATACGGAAATCAGAAACCGTGCACAGGAGGATGCGAACCTCCGGGGTATGGGAACCACTATGGTGGTAGCTACTATTGTAGATCAGTATGCCTATGTTGCCAATGTTGGCGACAGCCGTTTGTATGTGATCAGTGACGGAATCCAGCAGATCACCAGGGATCATTCCCTGGTTCAGGAGATGGTCAGAATGGGTGAAATCAGTGAGGAAGAAGCACGCAATCATCCAGATAAGAACATTATCACAAGGGCACTTGGCGCAGAGAAAACGGTGGATGTTGATTTCTTTGATCTGAAACTTGAGAAAGACTGTACGATCCTGATATGTTCGGACGGGCTGAGCAATATGGTGGAAGATTCCAAGATCCGGGAAATCGTATCCGATCCGGAAGCAGATATTGATCAGAAGGGCAATGCGCTCCTTCGGGAAGCAAATCAGAATGGCGGTAAGGATAATATTGCAATCGTACTGGTAGAACCATTCACGAATGAGGTGGAAACATGTTGAAGACGGGAATGATCATAGCCGAACGCTATGAGATCGTAGGAAAAATCGGAACTGGCGGAATGGCAGATGTCTATAAGGCTATGGATCATAAGCTTAACCGCTTTGTGGCAGTGAAAGTCCTGAAACCGGAGTTTCGGGAGGACACTACATTTATCAAGAAATTCAGAAGTGAAGCCCAGGCAGCAGCCGGACTTACACATCCGAATATTGTCAATGTTTTTGACGTAGGTGATGACGGTGGTGTTTATTACATTGTCATGGAACTGATAGAGGGAATCACCCTGAAGGAATATATTTCCAAGAAAGGCAGACTTTCTATTAAGGAAGCAACAAGTATTGCTATTCAGGTGTCAATGGGACTGGAAGCAGCACATAACCATGGAATCGTTCACAGAGATGTGAAACCGCAGAACATTATTATTTCCACAGATGGAAAGGTAAAGGTTACAGATTTCGGAATTGCCAGAGCAGCTTCATCCAATACGATCAGCTCCAATGTTATGGGATCTGTTCATTACAGTTCACCGGAGCAGGTAAGAGGCGGCTACAGTGATGAGAAGAGTGACATCTATTCTCTGGGAATCACACTGTATGAGATGGTTACAGGAAGAGTTCCTTTTGACGGGGATACAACCGTTGCCATTGCTATTAAACATCTTCAGGAAGAAATGGTTCCACCAAGTGTTTACACACCAGATCTTCCGTACAGCCTGGAGCAGATCATTCTGAAATGTACGCAGAAGAGTGTTGACCGCAGATACAGCCGGATGGAAGATGTGATCGCGGATCTGAAACATTCTCTGATCGATCCGCAGGGAGATTTTGTGAAGCTTACAACTGTGGACAATGATGCGAAGACAGTTGTAATCTCAGAGGAAGAACTTGGTGAAATCAAGAATACACCGAAACAGAGTCTCAAGCAGGAGATCGAAGCTCTTGAAGAAGAGAAATACGATGATAATGATTATGATGATGCAGAGGATGATTATAAGCCGAAATCCAGACAGAAATCTGAAAAGAAAAAGGAACATGGCTCCGGAAGAGGTCTGACGATCGCAGCTCTTATCGGCGGTGCAGTACTTCTGATCGTTCTGGTTGTTGTACTTGGACGTGCAGCAGGACTTTTCGGAACAACTGGCAAGACGAACGATACACAGAAAGAAAAGACAGAAGATACTTCTAGCACAGCAATGGCAACTGTTCCGGATCTTAAAGGAAAGACAGAGGAAGAGGCCAAAACTCTTGCAAATGAGGCACACCTTGGCGTGCAGATGGCTGGTGAGGAGGCCTCTGACCAGGAGAAAGGCAAGATCTCACGTCAGGAGACAGCAGCAGGAACACAGGTTGCACAGAATACAACTGTAAAATACTGGGTAAGTACAGGAACAGCGCAGGTTACAATTCCGGATCTGGATGGACGTACAGGTATTGATGCACAGCAGACACTGGAAGATCTGGGGCTTCAGGTAACAGTTCAGAAAGAGTACAGCGATACGGATGATAATGGATATGCACTTGTGGATCCCGGATATGTATACAGTGTAGAGCCGGCAGCCGGTACATCTGTGCAGAGTGGTTCTTCCGTAACGCTGACAGTCAGCCGTGGGGTTGACTACGGTGATAATGCAGAGGTTCCAAGTGTTGTTGGAATGACCAAGGATGATGCACTTACCACTTTAGGTAAATTTATTGATATTCAGATCACAGAGCAGCAGAGTACAGAGGCAGCAGGGACTGTTATCGCACAGGATCCTGAGGCTTATTCAGCAGCAGATCCTGATCAGCCGATTCATCTTACTATCAGCTCTGGAGACCAGGCACCGGCAGCAGACAGTACAGCATCTGCAGACAGCACATCCGCCGTGGATAGTGCAGCATCTGCAGATAGTACAGCAGCAGATAGTACTGCCGCTACAGACAGTACAGTTTCTGCAGACAGCACAACAAGCACTGTAGATAATGCTAATACCGGTTGGAAATGTACGCAGACTTTGGATACTCCGTCCGGATATAACGGAGGAGTCATCCGTCTGGAACTGATCCAGGATGTAAATGGAGAGCCGAAAGCATCTACAGTTATTGACGGACAGAATATAACTTTCCCATATCAGCTGGATATTTCCGGTGCTGAAGGTGTGACAAGCGGTACTATTTATCTATATGAGCAGGTAAACGGAAACTATCAGCAGCTTGGAACCTACACAGTCACATTTAAGAAAGCTGAGTGATATGCAGGGAAAAATTATAAAAGGTATTGCCGGATTCTACTATGTATACGCAGAAGACGGCAATACATATGAATGCAGAGCCAAGGGGATTTTCCGAAAGGACAAGTTCAAACCTCTGGTTGGTGATAATGTGGACATCACAGTTCTGGATGAAAAGGAGCTGGAAGGAAGTGTGACAGAGATCCATAAACGTAAGAATTCCCTGATCCGTCCGGCAGTAGCCAATGTGGATCAGGCACTGGTGATCTTTGCCATGGATAACCCGAAGCCAAATTTCATGCTTCTGGACCGATTCCTGATCATGATGGAACGGGAAGATGTTCCGGCTGTCATTTGTTTTAATAAAAAAGATCTGGCAACAGCGGAAGAACTGGAATTTCTCTGTGAGACATACCAGAGCTGCGGCTATCGGGTGATCATGTCAAGTGCGCTGAAAGGCGAAGGCCTTGGCGAGATCGAAGAAGTGCTGAAAGGCAAGACGACTGTAGTGGCAGGGCCTTCCGGTGTTGGCAAGTCGTCTCTTACCAATTCTCTCCAGGAAGAGGTGGAAATGGAGACCGGTGAGATCAGCCGTAAGCTGAAACGTGTAAGCACACCACCCGTCATGCACAGATCATACCGGTGGCGCAGGATACATTTCTTGTGGATACGCCGGGATTTTCCTCCCTGTACATTGAGAACATGGAGGAGCAGGAACTGAAGGAATATTTTCCTGAGTTCCGGAGATATGAAGATCAGTGCCGTTTCCAGGGCTGTCGTCATATACACGAACCGGGCTGTGCCGTAAAGGAAGCCCTTGAGAACAATAAGATCAGCAGACTCCGGTATGAAGATTACCTGGAGCTGCACCAGGAATTAAAAGAGAAAAGGAGATACTGAGTCATGGAATACCGATTGTGCCCGTCGATTTTATCAGCAGATTTTAACCGACTGGGAGAACAGATTAAAATTCTGGAAAAAGAAGGCGTAGAATATCTGCATATTGATGTTATGGATGGGGATTTTGTTCCGAGCATATCCTTTGGAATGCCCGTGATCAAATCAATCCGAAAAGAATCCAACATGTTTTTCGACGTACATTTGATGGTAACAGAACCGGAGAGATATATACGTGATTTTGTAGAGTGTGGAGCAGATTCCATTACAGTTCATGCAGAGGCCTGTGAGGATCTGGAACGTACACTGGAGCAGATCAAGGCAGCAGGAGTGAAAGCAGCAGTTTCCATTAAGCCATCCACACCGGTAAATGACATCAGCCATCTTCTCGAAGATGTGGATATGGTTCTTGTGATGACTGTTCAGCCGGGATTTGGCGGACAGAAATACATGGATGAGTGCACAGAGAAGATCCAGGAGCTTCGAGAGCTTATTGACGAAGAGAATCTGGATGTTGATATTCAGGTGGACGGTGGTATCAATGATGATACACTTGAAACGGTTATGCGTGCCGGTGCCAACTTTATGGTTGCAGGTTCCTGGGTATTTAAGGGAGATGTGGCAGCCAATGTAAGACATATCACAGAAAAGATCCACAATATCAAAGAAAAGCTGGACTGAAAATGATTGATACGATAATAATGAGCGGGGGCAATATCCAGGATGGTTTTGCCCTCGGTTTTTTGAAAAAAAGAATTAAAGAAAGCGGAAGAGAAAGTCTGAAGCTGGTAGCTGCAGATAAAGGTATGGAGTGGTTTATGAGAAATCCGGAGATCACACCGGATCTTGCAGTGGGAGATTTTGACAGTCTTTCTGAAGAAGGGAAAGCCTATATGAGAAGTCTTTCAGATCTTGAGATCGTCAGGCTTTGCCCGGAGAAAGATGATTCCGATACTCAGTCAGCAGTCAATCACATCATAGAAAAAGGGGCCAGGGACATACTGATCTTCGGCGCGACCGGGACTAGACTGGATCATGTTCTGGCTAATCTGGGATTGCTTTCCATGGGAAAAGAGAAAGGCGTGCATATTTCCATTGCGGATCAGTGGAATTACATAACTCTGGCTGAAAACGGAGCTGTACTGAAACGGGATTCCCAGTTTGGAAAATATGTTTCGTTTTTTACTGTTGGCGGTGATGTGGACGGACTGACTTTGAAGGGATTTAAATATCCGTTGAATAAATATCATCTTACAGTTGCGGACAGCGGCCTTACAGTCAGTAATGAAATCGCAGAGGAGACGGCAGAAATCACGTATGACAGCGGTCAGCTGCTTATGATCATGTCGAGAGATTAGCAGATCCTGCTCACAGACAGTGTTATGCCTGGAATTTTGGACGGACGAAAGCAGTATAAAATCTGAAAGTACGGTGGGTTGCGTATTCCACCTGTGTATGGTAAGATGAGAAAGGCAAAAATACAGGAAACAGCAGATACTTTAAAGAAGCATAAAATGGCCCGGAAAATGGCCCACCTGAGATCAAGAAGTATCTGTAATTACCGTAAAATCTATATATTTAAAGGAGAAATACAGAGAAATGAAATTAGGAATTGTAGGACTTCCTAACGTAGGAAAAGTACATTATTTAATTCACTGACAAAGGCCGGAGCAGAATCTGCGAACTATCCGTTCTGTACTATCGACCCGAATGTAGGCGTTGTAACAGTGCCGGATGAGAGACTGAACCTTCTTGGCGATTTCTATAAATCGAAGAAAGTAACACCTGCAGTTATCGAGTTCGTTGATATCGCAGGACTTGTAAAAGGTGCATCCAAGGGTGAAGGACTTGGAAACCAGTTCCTTGCAAACATCCGTGAAGTAGATGCCATCGTTCATGTTGTAAGATGCTTCGAAGACTCCAATGTTGTCCATGTAGACGGAAATATTGATCCGCTCCGCGATATTGAAACGATCAATCTGGAGCTTGTTTTCTCAGATCTTGAGATCCTGGAGAGAAGAATTGCCAAAGTTACAAAGACAGCACGTATGGATAAGGAAGCAGCCAAAGAGCTTGCATTCCTTGAGAGAGTAAAAGCACACCTTGAGGAGGGAAATCTTGCCATTACTCTTGAGACAGAGAATGAGGATGAGGATGCATGGCTTGCAACATACAACCTCCTTACTGCGAAACCTGTGATCTATGCTGCAAATGTTGCAGAGGATGACATTGCAGATGACGGTGAGAACAACAGCCATGTTCAGGCCGTACGCGAATATGCAGCAGGACAGAACAGTGAGGTATTTGTGATCTGTGCTCAGATCGAGGAAGAGATCTCCGAGCTTGATGAGGACGAGAGAAAGATGTTCCTTGAGGATCTTGGACTTACAGAGTCCGGACTTGAGAAGCTGGTACGCGCAAGCTATCACCTTCTTGGCCTTATGAGTTTCCTGACAGCAGGTGAGGATGAGACAAGAGCATGGACCATCAAGATCGGAACAAAGGCGCCACAGGCAGCCGGTAAGATCCATACAGACTTTGAGCGTGGATTCATCAAGGCCGAGGTTGTAAATTATCAGGATCTTCTGGATTGTGGTTCTTACGCAGGAGCAGAGAGAAAGGTCTTGTCCGCAATGGAAGGAAAAGACTATGTTGTTCAGGATGGAGATGTGATCTTGTTCCGTTTCAACGTATAATAAACAGGTGATTTTATGGATATGTCAATTCGGTTTCCAGGACTGAAGCTGGTTTTGGATTATGTGCCGAGATCTTTTGAGGTTTTTGGATTCGAGATAACGATTTATGGGATTCTGATCGCGGCAGGAATGCTTTTGGGTATTTTTTTTGCAGTGCTGGAAGCCCGAAGGAGCCATGAAGATGCAGACGCATGCCTGGACCTGGCGATCATAACACTGATCACAGGGGTGATCGGAGCAAGGCTTCTTTATGTGGCTTTTTCATGGAGTCTTTATAAAAATGATCCGGGCCAGATTCTGAATGTCCGTTCCGGAGGATGATGTTCTACGGGGCGCTGTTAGGCGGTGTGATCGGAGGTGCGGTATACTGCCATATCCGCCGGAAATCTTTCTGGCAGATGGCAGATATTGCATGTATGGGAGTACTCATCGGACAGATAATAGGAAAGTGGGGAAGCTTTTTTAACAGGGAATCTTTCGGAGAATACGCAAATAATGTCCTTTCCATGCAGCTTCCGCTGACTGCGGTGAGAGCCGGTGAGGTGACAACGAAGATGCGAGAGAACCTGGAAACTGTGGCGGTTCAGCTGTATCCTGGTTCAGCCGCTGTTCCTTTATGAGAGCCTCTGGTGTCTGTTCCTGCTGCTGGTACTTACAATGCACCTTCGGAAAAAAGTATTTCAGGGAGAGATTTTTCTGAGGTATCTGGCTGGTTATGGACTGGGAAGAACTGTGATCCAGTGGTTCCGGACAGATAAGATATTTTTTCCGGGAACAGAAATTGATGTTTCACTGGTCATTTCAGGCATACTCTTCGTTGTATGTACAGTGATCGTTACCGTAAGATGTATTATGACAAGGAAACGTGCTGCAGCCAGGAGGCGCAGGATAGAGAAAGACTATGAAGCGGAGCGGAAGGCAGCAGAAAAGAAAGAAAATACAGCAGAACCTGTGAAAACAGAGACTGTACAGGGAGATAAGAATGAATCAGAACAAGATACAGAGGGAAGCCAGGGATTCCCGGAGAGCAGCACTTCTTCAGCAGCTGCAGAAGGAGCGCAGCAAGATGGACAGCCAGATCATGAGCAGGAGCGACCTTCTGAAGAATCTGGAGATCAGTCAGAGAGTTGACCGTATTCTTGAGCTGTATTACGAAAGCTGAGATAAATTAAATCCGGCAGGAAATTTCATGAGTTAAACTCAATGGAGATTTCCCGCCGGATTTTTATGTCAATCGTATAAGATACTAATACATCTTCCTGAAATCCAGAGGCGTTATTCCTGTGATCTT
>ENA-OQCN01000883-OQCN01000883.1-human-gut-metagenome-genome-assembly--contig:-NODE-883-length-15792-cov-4.490329_pt1 | contig 15792 bp, 18 predicted proteins | sample MGYA00242497_ERZ504576 | MGnify/ENA primary metagenome ERZ504576 (study PRJEB26092, sample SAMD00036296) | human gut metagenome | host: Homo sapiens | study: EMG produced TPA metagenomics assembly of... | reverse complement strand
CAAAAACAACACAATAAAACCCGTAAAAACAACATAAAACAACGGAAATGTATTGACTTTTTATGACCGATAGTGTAAAATCACAGATAGAAACGTCAAAAACTATATCAATGCCTTAAGGAGGAAAATGAGCATGGTAAACGAATATGAAATCAAAAAACAGATCTGCGACATCGGAAGAAGAATCTACAGCCGCAACATGGTAGCTGCAAACGATGGTAACATCTCTGTAAAACTGAACGACAACGAATTTCTTTGCACACCTACAGGTGTATCCAAAGGTTTTATGACACCGGAGTATATCTGTAAAGTAGACAGAGAAGGAAATGTGATCCAGGCTAACCCGGGATTCAAACCATCCTCTGAAATCAAAATGCATATGAGAGTTTATGAGAAGAGACCGGACGTAGGTTCTGTTGTGCATGCTCATCCGATTTATGCAACATCTTTTGCAATTGCAGGTATTCCGCTGACACAGCCGATCATGCCTGAAGCAGTTATCTCACTTGGATGCGTTCCGATCGCTGAATACGGTACACCATCTACAATGGAGATTCCGGATAATCTTGAGAAATACCTTCCATATTTCGATGCAGTTCTTCTTGAGAACCATGGAGCACTGACATGGAGCACAGACTTAAACGCAGCTTACATGAAGATGGAATCTGTTGAGTTCTACGCACAGCTTCTGTATCAGTCAAAAGTTCTTGGCGGACCTAAGGAATTTGATGAGAAGAACATTAAGAAACTGTATGAAATCCGCCGTAAATTCGGTATGGCAGGCAAGCATCCTGCAAACCTCTGCCTGAATAAAGATGGCCATAACTGCCATAACTGCGGCGGCGCATGTCATGACGGCGAATTCAAGAAATTCCCTGGATATCAGTATGATTTCGTAGGCGGCGGAGATTCCCAGCCGGAAGCAGGAACAGCAGACAAATCTGAAGCTGAATTAGTTGCTGAGATCACAAAACAGGTAATGGCTCAGTTAGGAATGAAATAAGAGTATAGATGACCGATAATCAAGGAGGACAGTCTCATGCCAATTAATGAGAATATGGTACAGGAAATTGTACAGGAAGTAATGGCAAAAATGCAGATTGCAGACGCTCCGACTGGTAAACATGGTATTTTCAAAGAAATGAATGATGCGATCGAAGCAGCGAAGAAATCACAGCTTATCGTAAAGAAGATGTCCATGGATCAGAGAGAAAAAATAATTACCTGCATCCGTAAGAAAATAAAAGAAAACGCAGAAGTAATGGCTCGTATGGGCGTGGAGGAAACAGGTATGGGAAATGTTGGGGACAAGATCCTCAAACATCATCTTGTAGCTGACAAGACTCCCGGAACAGAAGTTATTACAACAACTGCATGGTCCGGAGACAGAGGATTAACTCTTATCGAGATGGGACCTTTTGGTGTGATCGGTGCGATCACTCCATGTACCAACCCAAGTGAAACAATTTTATGTAATACAATGGGAATGCTTGCAGGAGGAAATACAGTTGTATTCAATCCTCATCCTGCAGCGATCAAAACTTCCATTTATGCAATCAATCTTTTAAATGAAGCATCATTAGAGTGTGGTGGTCCTGACAACATTGCAGTTACTGTAGAGAAACCTACACTTGAGACAAGCAATGTGATGATGAAACATAAAGACATCCCGCTTATCGCTGCAACCGGCGGACCTGGAGTTGTAACTGCAGTTCTTTCTTCCGGTAAACGTGGTATCGGAGCAGGCGCCGGAAATCCTCCGGCACTGGTTGATGAAACCGCTGATGTCCGCAAAGCAGCCACAGATATTGTAAACGGATGTACATTTGATAACAATCTTCCATGTATTGCCGAGAAAGAGATCGTAGCAGTTTCCTCTATCGTAGATGAGCTGATGCACTATCTTGTAACTGAGAATGACTGCTATCTTGCTTCTAAGGAAGAGCAGGACAAACTTACAGAAGTTGTTCTGGCAGGCGGAAAGCTGAACCGTAAATGCGTAGGCCGGGATGCAAGAACACTCCTTTCCATGATCGGAGTAAATGTACCTGCAAATATCCGCTGTATCGTATTTGAGGGGCCAAAGGAACACCCTCTGATCACTACTGAGCTGATGATGCCGATCCTCGGTGTTGTAAGAGCAAGAGATTTTGATGATGCAGTAGAGCAGGCAGTCTGGTTAGAACATGGCAATCGTCATTCCGCACATATTCATTCAAAGAATATTGATAATATCACAAAATATGCGAAAGCAATTGATACAGCAATTCTTGTTAAGAATGCACCGTCTTATGCAGCTTTGGGATTTGGCGGTGAAGGCTACTGTACATTTACCATTGCAAGCCGTACAGGTGAAGGCCTTACATGCGCAAGCACATTCACCAAGAGAAGACGCTGCGTAATGGCAGACAGTCTCTGTATTCGATAAGAATTGATATAAGGAGAGAAAGAACATGGACATGAATAATGTAAATATAGAAGAAATCGTGAAACAGGTTCTCTCCGGCATGACAGGAAATGCACCGGCAGCAGCTTCTGCACCGGCAGCATCAACTGGAATCCCGAAGACAGCCAGAGTAGCTGTATTAACTGAGAAAGAGCATTTTGACATCAAAGAATATCCAATCCCGCCAATCGGAGATGATGATATCCTGGTTAAAGTTGAAGGATGCGGCGTATGCGGTACAGATGCACACGAATTTAAGAGAGATCCGTTTAACCTGATCCCGGTAGCACTTGGACATGAAGGTACAGGTGAGATCGTGGCAATGGGTAAGAATGTTAAAGTTGACACAGCAGGAAAACCTGTAAAGGTTGGAGACAAAGTTGTTACCTGTATGATCTTCAAGGATGATCCTGATATTACAATGTTTGACCTGAACAAGAAGAACGTAGGCGGAGCTGATGTATACGGACTTCTTCCTGACGATGATGTACATCTCAACGGATGGTTCTCTGATTACATCTTCTTAAGAGGCGGAAACTTCGGAACTACATTCTTTAATGTAAGTGATCTGGATCTGGATTCCCGAATTCTCATTGAGCCATGTGCAGTGCTTGTACATGCAGTAGAGAGAGCAAAAACAACAGGAATCCTTCGTTTCAACAGCAGAGTAGTTGTTCAGGGCTGTGGACCGATCGGACTGATCTGCATCGCAGTACTCCGTACTATGGGTATTGAACATATCTGCGCAGTAGACGGAAATGAAAAACGTCTTGAGTTTGCCAAGAGAATGGGTGCAGACACAAGCGTTAACTTCATGAACTTTAAGGGAATCGAAGCACTGACAGAAGCTGTAAAAGAAGCTCAGGGCGGACATCTTGCAGATTTCGCATTCCAGTGCACAGGAAACCCGAAAGCTCATGCAAACATTTATAAATTTATCCGCAATGGTGGTGGTCTTTGTGAACTTGGCTTCTTCATCAATGGTGGAGATGCTACAATTAATCCGCACTTTGACCTCTGCTCTAAAGAGATCAACCTGGTTGGTTCCTGGGTATATACTCTGAGAGATTATGTAACAACCTTTGATTTCCTTAAGAGAGCAAAAGCAATTGGTCTTCCGATGTCTGAACTGATCACAGATAAGTTCCCGTTAGAGCAGATCAATGAAGCTCTTCAGACAAACCTGGCAATGACAGGACTTAAGATCGCAGTTGTAAACAAATAGTTACTGTTCACCGGTAATATCCCGCAAAGAGTATTGCTGTGAACGGAGTGAACAGTAGCAACAAATAATAAGCCTGGCAATAGAGGAGAAAAGAAATGGCAGAAGCTGTAGGAATTTTAGAGGTATTCGGGCTGGCGACAGCCTTTGTAGCAGCGATGCCGGATGCAAGGCAGCAAATGTCCGCCTGGAGGTTTTTGATAAAACAAACCAGCCAATGCTGACAGCCTGCCGGTACCGCTCCTTGTCTGCATTAAATTCAGAGGAAGTGTAACTGATGTTACAGCGGCTGTGGAAGCAGGCATGGAAGTTGCAAACAGAATGACTGGTGTGGTACAGCATTATGTGATCCCGAACCGGAAGAGGGAACGGAAAAAATGCTGAAGATCAGCGCCCTGGATAAGGATTAGCAGTTGCATATCCATTGGGCATCAGTTAAAATATAATCAGATATTTATTTGTAGATTCAGGAGGAAGCAGAAATGGCACAGGAAGCATTAGGAATGGTAGAAACCAGAGGACTTACAGCAGCAATTGAAGCAGCTGAATGCAATGACAAAAGCAGCTGAAGTAGCATTAGTAGGAACAGAGAAGATTGGATCCGGACTTGTAACAGTTATGGTACGCGGAGACGTAGGAGCTGTTAAGGCAGCAGTAGAAAGTGGAAGCGCGGCAGCATCCAGACTTGGCGAATTAGTTGCTACTCATGTAATTCCGAGACCTCATACAGACGTAGAGAAAATCCTTCCAAGCATCTGACCAGCAGATTGAGAAGTATAAAAAAGGAGTTCGCTCATGAGTAAATCATATGGATTTATAGAAATCACTGGTGTCGTTGCAGCAATCGATGCACTGGACATCATGTGCAAAACTGCAGACGTTGAGCTGGCGTCATGGGAACGTAAGCTGGGCGGACGACTGGTTACTATTATAGTTGAAGCGATGTATCTGCCGTTACAGAAGCAGTAAATGCAGCAGCGACAGGTGCGATCAAGAAACCGGTAAGTTATGCAGTAATTGCACGTCCCCACGAAGAAATCGTCAGAATGGTGGAATTAAGTGCAAGTCGCTGGAAGAACAATCAGGGGGATGAATAATGGCTGAAGAGAAGAAACCGGAAGCAGATAAAAATGCCCCTAAAAAGGCAGCCGCTCCAAGAAGAACGAAAGCAAAAACTTCTTCAAAACCGGAAGTAAAAGCTCAGACGGCAGATACGGCGGCAGAAACAGCAAATAAAACAGAATCCCAGAAAGAACAGATAAAGGAAACAGTATCTCATAAGGAGGAAAAAGTTATGACACAGGAAGCATTAGGAATGGTAGAAACCAGAGGACTTACAGCAGCAATCGAAGCAGCAGACCAGATGTGCAAGGCTGCTAACGTAGCATTAGTAGGAACAGAGAAGATCGGATCCGGACTTGTAACAGTTATGGTACGTGGAGACGTAGGAGCTGTTAAATCAGCAGTAGAAAGCGGAAGCGCAGCAGCATCCAGACTTGGCGAATTAGTTGCTACACACGTAATCCCAAGACCACATACAGATGTAGAGAAAATCCTGCCTGTATTAAAATAGTAATCCATCGTAACTGTCCGGTATCTGCACAGCAGACTGCCGGATGGTTATAATCCGTCATATTTGACAGAAAGCAGGTGTATTCTTGGAATCTAATAATATTGAACTGATTACCAGAATGGTCATTCAGGCAATCAATCAGAATGAAAAAAAAGGCGATGGATTCATGGTTCCCATCGGGGTTTCCGCAAGACACATTCACCTGACACAGGAACATGTAGAAGCATTGTTCGGACCCGGATATCAGCTTACGAAGAAGAAAGAGCTGATGGGAGGTCAGTTTGCTTCTAATGAAACAGTTACCATTGTGGGACTGAAACTTCGTGCCATTGAGAATGTAAGAATCCTTGGACCGGTGCGTAAAGCTTCACAGGTTGAGGTATCTGCGACAGATGCCATTAAGCTTGGAATGAATGTTCCGGTTCGCGAATCCGGAGACGTTGCAGGAAGTGCACCAATTGCAATCGTAGGTCCAAAAGGAGCCGTTTATCTGAAAGAGGGATGTATCGTGGCAATGCGCCATATACATATGTCTCCGAAAGATGCACAGGCTGCAGGTGTGAAGGACGGCGATATCGTATCAGTAAAGGCAGATAATGAGAGAGGAACCATCTTCAATCAGGTCAAGATCCGTGTAGACGACAGCTTTACACTGGAAATGCATATTGATACAGATGAAGCAAATGCAGCAAAGATTGCTACAGGCACTACCGTAACAATAATTAAATAATATCGGGGGCCAAAGGTCAAAAAGCCGTTCGTGCCTGCACGATAAGGTTTTTGAACAGAAACCCTTAAGCGTTAATTGGGGGCAGAAGTATTTGCCCCCAATATTATTATCAGAAACAATTTGGAGGCTCATATGATCGTAGGCAAAGTTGTAGGAAGTGTGGTATCCACACGAAAGAGTGAGAAGCTGATTGGAAGTAAATTTATGATTATCGAGCCTGTGCATCATATGAAAGGCGACCTGAGCCAGCTGGTTGCAATCGATATGATCGGAGCCGGAGTTGGTGAATATGTATTGGTGGCACAGGGAAGCGCAGCAAGAATAGGCTGCGGCGTAGAAACAGCACCGGTAGATGCCACAATTGTCGGTATTATTGATGACGGTGCAGGATTGGAGTAACGCCATGGAAATCAAAGAATTACAGGATATTATACAGCAGAATGGTGTGGTAGGTGCCGGTGGAGCCGGATTTCCTACTTATATGAAGCTTACAGACAAGGCTAATACCATTCTTATGAACTGTGCAGAGTGTGAACCATTACTGAAATTACACAGACAGTTATTGGAAAAACACGCATATGAAATTATGAAAACATTCCATATGATCCAGGAGACGGTTGGTGCTTCTGAAGCAATTATTGGAATTAAGAAGTCTTATGTACAGACAATTCATGCATTAAATCAGCATATTGAAGAATTTCCTGGCATGAGGCTGCATCTTCTGGACGAAGTTTATCCGATGGGAGATGAGGTTGTACTTATTTATGAGGCAACCGGAAGAGTAGTACGGCCGGGAGGACTGCCGATCGAGCAGGGAGTAGCTGTATTTAACGTTGAAACTGTATACAATGTATATCGTGCTGTGGAAGAGAAGCAGCCGGTTACAGACAAATATGTATCTGTTGTTGCAGAAGTAAGTGATCCTGTTACAGTGAGAGTTCCCCTGGGATGTACTCTGGAGGAAGTGGTAGCACAGGCAGGCAGCACAACAGTGAAGGATCCTGTCTATTTCGTAGGCGGCCCGATGATGGGGCGTATCGGAAATGGTTCAGATCCGGTGACAAAGACAACAAATGCGATTTTGGTCCTTCCAAAAGACCATCTTATTGTAGCGAAGAAGCAGCGGACTTCTTCCATAGATTTAAAACGTGCAGCATCTATCTGCTGCCAGTGCAATACCTGTACAGATTTATGTCCGAGACATAATCTGGGACATCCGATCGATCCGGCGAAATTTATGAGAGCTGCATCAAATAATGATTTCAGAGACCTGAATCCATATATAGATGCTTCTTTCTGCAGTTCCTGCGGTGTATGTGAGATGTACTCATGTCCGCAGAGTCTTGCACCGAGAAGTCTTCTCGCAGATATGAAGGGCGGTCTGAGAAAAGCAGGTATCCGTCCTCCGCAGGGTGTACAGCCGAAACCGGTACAGGAATCCAGAGAATACCGTAAGGTCCGGAAGAACGTCTGATGGCGCGACTTGGTCTTACGAGATATGACAAGGATGCTCCTCTGAAAGAAGAACTTGTACAGGTTAAGAAGTAAGGATATTATTGAGCCAGCACATCGGAGCACCTGCACAGGCAGTGGTCAAAGCCGGTGATGAGGTAACAAGAGGCAGATGATCGCACAGCCGGCACAGCTTAAGCGTTGGTATTCATGCTTCTGTCAGCGGTAAAGTAACAGAAGTAACAGACCGTTACATTATTATTGCAGTAAAGTAGAAAGGACGTGCACAAAATGAGTAAAGCAATCGGAATGATTGAATTTAAAACCACATCTACAGGCGTTACTGCAGCAGATGCTATGGTAAAAACATCTGAGGTAGAGATCGTCGAGGCACAGACCGTATGTCCTGGTAAATATATTGCAATTATTACCGGTGACTTAAGTGCGGTAAAGGCCGCCGTTGATACGGCAGTAACTACATATGAGGATAAATGCATTGACAGCTTTGTGCTGGGCAATCCGCATGAATCCATTTTCCCGGCAATTTACGGAACTACTCAGGTAGAAGATATCAGTGCGCTGGGAATTCTTGAAACTTATGATGCAGCTTCCATTATCGAAGCAGCAGACCAGGCAGCTAAGACTGCGATCGTAGACTGATAGAACTTCGTATTGCCAAAGGTATGTGCGGAAAATCATATATGATGATCACCGGTGAAGTTTCTGCGGTAGAGGCTTCCATTGACAGGGCAAAAGAACTTGTAGCTGCCAAGGGTATGTACCTGGATTCTTCCGTTATCGCACATCCTGACAGAAGAATGATCGACAGTATTTTATAATATCCGGGGTAAGAAGTTTCTGACCCTGACACTTATAAAAAATTTCTCGAAAAAAGGAGGCAAAGATATGCTTGCACTGGAGAGAAGAAATCTGATTCTCGAAAAATTACAGGCAGAAAAGCGAGTGGTGGTCAGCGAGCTGAGCCAGCTTTATGACGTCTCTGAAGAGACCATACGCCGTGATCTGGATAAACTTGAAAAGGAAGGACTTGCGATAAAAAGTTATGGCGGTGCTGTGATCAATGAGGATGTAAGCATTGATTTGCCTTTTAATGTACGTAAGAACCAGAATGTTACAGGAAAGCAGAAAATGGCTGAACTTGCAGCTTCCCTTGTGAAAGACGGAGATCATATTTTTCTGGATGCGAGTACTACGGCAGTTTTTGTGGCGAAAGCATTAAAGGAAAAAGAACGTCTTACCGTAATTACCAATTCCATGGAAATACTTCTGGAGTTAGCTGATGTATCCGGGTGGAACATTATCTCCACCGGAGGTGTAATGAAAGAAGGATACCTGGCTTTTCTTGGATCAAAGACAGACGAATCCATACGTTCTTATTATGTAGATAAGGTTATCTTTTCGTGTAAGGCACTGGATCTGGAATGGGGGATTATGGAATCTCAGGAAGCTTTTGGCTCTACCAAGAGAGCGATGATCGGTTCCGGACGAAAGAAAATTCTGGTTGTTGACAGTTCTAAATTTGATCAGACAGCGTTTTCCGTAGCTGGAAGCATGAAAGAAGTAGATATTATAGTGACGGACAAAGAACCGACAGAACGCTGGAAGAAGCACTTTGAGAAATTTAATGTAAAATGCCTATATCCTGTCTGACAAAGAAAATAGGAGTATGATACAATGAATACTTTTGAGATGAAAACCGCGATCCATTTTGGGGATAACGCATTAGACAGATTAAAAGAGATCCCGTATAAAAGGGTTCTCATTATAACAGATCCATTTGTGGTACAAAGTAAAATGATCAATCTGATCACTGCTCCTTTAAACAGTGCAGGTATTGAATACGATATTTTCCATGACGTTGTGCCGGATGCACCTGTGGACAAGATTGCAGAAGGGGTAAAGAAGTTCCTGGAATATCAGCCGGAAGCAGTTGTTGCAGTCGGTGGTGGTTCTGCGATTGATTCTTCCAAGGCAATCAGAGAATTTGCACTGAAGATCAACAATTACGGAAAAGTAGGTCTGATCGCAATTCCGACTACAAGTGGTACCGGATCAGAAGTTACTTCTTTTGCAGTAGTAAACGATACTGCAGCACATGTAAAATATCCGCTGATTTCAGAGAGCCTTACAGCAGATGAAGCAATTCTGGATGCAGAGCTTGTAAGGAGTGTTCCGCCGGCCATCACAGCGGATACTGGTATGGACGTGTTTACACATGCGCTGGAATCATACGTAAGTACTGCACATAATGAATTCTCTTCTGCACTTGCGGAGAAAGCCATTGAAATTTGCGGAGTATTCCTGCTGAGAGCATATCTGGATGGCAGTGATATGCATGCGCGTAAAAAAATGCATGTAGCTTCCTGTCTGGCTGGTTTATCCTTTAATACAGCAGGTCTTGGAATCACTCACAGCATGGCTCATCAGCTGGGAGCAATGTTCCATATTCCGCATGGAAGGGCAAATGCTATGCTGCTTCCGCATATCGTAGAATTTAATTCTGATATCAATAAGCACAGTAAGAGCCAGAAAGAGTATCTTCCGGCTGTAAAGAGATACGCCAATGTTGCGCACATTCTCGGACTGAGCAATTATAATAAAGTAATGACGGTCCGTTCTCTGGTAAACTGGATTCAGTTTATGCAGAAAGAGATGAATATTCCGCTGACGATTCAGGAACTGGGAACAATTGCACCGGAAGAATATTTTGCAGCAATTGACAAGATGGCAGACGCAGCACTTGCAGATGCCTGCACAGTGAATAATCCGAGAGTTCCGACTAAAGAAGATATTATAAAGATTTATACGAAATTATGGTCATTCTGAAAATGAAGACAATAATTTCCGGCAGATGCTGACTGCTGCTGAAATCAGATACAGGAGATGGAGAAGAGATGAGTATTTATACAAAAAGAGGAGACAGAGGAATTACAGATATGGCTCATGCTGGTAATATTTCCAAGTCTGATGACCGTATCCGCCTTATGGGTGAGGCTGATGAACTGAATAGTCATATTGAACTTGTAAAAAGTATGCTCCGTCAGTCAGAAATACTTCAGCTTCTTGAACGTATTCAAAAGAATCTTGATCTGATCGCAGCGGGAGTCAGTAACCCATATGATCGTGACTGTAAAGTCAGTGAAAAGGAAACAGCAGTGTTGGAGGCGGAAACAGATAAACTGGAAGCACTGTGCGAAAAGCCTGTTCCGGAGAAGCTTACAGGAAAGAGCCGACTGGCTGCAGAGATAGATATTGCACGTACTGTTGCCAGAAGAACAGAGCGCTGCCTTGCACAGGTCAGCGTGAAGTTTGGCGCAGATACAGAGAGTAAGAGATTTCTTAACCGCCTTTCGGATTATCTGTATATTTTGGCGAGATATATAGAGTATTACTCTGATCTTTCAGTGGAACTGTCTGATGATCATGCGGGTGCATTGGCGAAAACGTCTGATAATAATACAGATGCATTGCCGGAACCGTCCGACAGTAATACAGATGTATTAAAAAAGACGGCAGATATCAATGAAGCCGTCATCCAGGAGGTTCTTAAACGAATGGGAATTCAGAGCAGGATAACATTGGATACAGCGAAGAAACTGATCGAGAGACTGGAGCAGGAAGCTGTGCGCAGAGGGCAGCGTGCGGTAATCGCGGTCTGCAATCCGGAAGGAAATCCGGTTGCGGTCCATGTGATGGATGGAGCATTCCTTGTAAGCTTCGATGTGGCAATGAAGAAAGCTTATACTGCAGTGGCAGTGAAGATGTCTACAATGGAACTTTCGAAGATCGCACAGCCCGGAGGAACCTTTTATGGCGTTGACAAGCTGGATGGTGGAAAAATCGTTATTTTCGGCGGCGGTATTCCGCTGAAGTCCGGAAATACAATTATCGGTGGACTTGGAATCAGCGGCGGTACAGGAGAAGAAGACCATAGTCTGGCAGAGTATGGTCAGTCTGTGTTAAATGAAATATTGTAAGATGGATGATAACTATTTGGCAGTCTGCTGTTGAAGGCACCAGACAGTTGCGAAGGAGTATTAAAAAGATCAGAACAGTTTTGAAGAGAGCTGTTCTGGTCTTTTTGCGATGTACTGATTTATCTTCGCTTATATTTCCCGGGGGTCATGCCTTTGTATTTCTTAAAAGTACGTATAAAATAACTCAGATCATTAAATCCGTTTCTGTAAGCAATTTCTGTGATTGAATCATCAGTAGCCGCCAGTTGTAAACAGGCTTCTTCAATTCTCTGTCTGTTCAGATAATCCACAGGAGTCTGATGGGTCATTTCCGAAAAGAACTTGCAGAAATATTTCGGTGACATAGAGACAGAAGCAGACAGTTCCTGAAGTGTGATAGGATTGGCATAATTTTTTTCGATAAATTCCAGAACCTGCTTCAACTGTAAAATACGTTTATAGTCTCTGCGCGTTCGGGTAGGATTTTCGATAAAGTAATGATTACTGAAAACCAAACCAAAAAAGTGGTAAAATTGTCCAAATACAGTCAGCTCATATCCGGTATCTTTTTCATACATGGCATCAAACAGAACAGAAATACAGTTCAGAATCTGTGGATGCTCATCTGAAAAATGTGGAAAAAGCATTGTTTCCTGATGCAGGATTTTCTGGATATATTCTCCGCATACAGGATTGTTTTTCAAAAAAGTGTTCATATCAAAAACAATGCACTGATATACACAATCATGGGGAATTCCTGAATGAAGAATTCCGCTATGTACAAAAATGACATCATTCTTAACTGCTGTAAAACTTTTTTCGTCTAAAGTGACAGTAAGAGAACCTTCCAGAATACGAATTATTTCATATTCCACATGCCAGTGATAAGACATGACATATCTGGGATGTGTATGATCGATGTGATGAAACTCAAATGGAAACTCATAAGTGCCTCTTGGACGGTCTTCATTATGGTTTAAATCATGCAAAAGAACTTTCCTCCTTACAAAATTTACAGAAATTTTATGATTAAAACAGAAAAAGTGAATATTGTACTGTTTTTTGCTATTATAACACAAGTAATTTTCTGAATGCAATTATATAATAGATATCAGTAACAAAGTTGAGCAGTCGGGTTACTGTGAACGGAGTGAACAGTAATGCAGTCGGGCTACTGTGAACAGAGTAAACAGTGGTTATCGGGCTGTTCGGCACAACAGGTGCAGAGGTTATTATTTTTGTTATATTTGCAGTCAGAAGATGCTGCGAAAAGTGAAAATGTAATCTTGGGGGTTAGAGCGTGTCTGAAAAATCATTCCCGCAATCTGCACGCCCCACTTTGCGGGATATTTCACCCGAATTCAGTTGCCGTAGCCCGCTACGCGCCCTCATCCGGGCAAAATATCCCACAAAATTGTGACGCACATCTTGCAGAAAGCCTTTTTCAGACACGCTCTAGCAGGAAATGATCCTGCGGGAATCTTACAATAATTTATCAGGAGGTATTTTATTATGGCAAAGAGCAGATTAATTGGCAGCTATCCGGTAATTGGTATCAGACCTACTATCGATGGTCGTAGAGGAGCACTGGATGTTCGTGGATCTCTGGAAGATCAGACAATGAATATGGCGAAATCAGCTGCTAAATTATTTGAAGAGAATTTAAGATATTCCAACGGCGAACCGGTTAAAGTTGTAATCGCTGATACAACCATCGGACGTGTTGGCGAGAGCGCTGCATGTGCAGATAAATTCCGTAAAGAAGGCGTAGATATCACTCTTACAGTTACACCATGCTGGTGCTACGGCGCTGAGACAATGGATATGGATCCACAGACGATCAAAGCTGTATGGGGATTCAACGGAACAGAAAGACCTGGTGCTGTATACCTTGCATCTGTACTTGCAACACATGCACAGAAAGGACTTCCGGCATTCGGTATCTATGGACATGATGTTCAGGAAGCTGATGATACATCTATTCCGGAAGATGTTAAAGAAAAACTGTTAAGATTCGGCCGCGCAGCAGTTGCAGCAGCATCCATGAGAGGAAAATCCTATCTGCAGATCGGTTCTGTAACAATGGGTATCGGCGGATCTATCATTGATTCCGATTTCATCGAATCTTATCTTGGAATGAGAGTTGAGTCTGTTGATGAGGTAGAGATCATCCGTCGTATGACAGAGGGTATCTATGATCACGCAGAATTTGAGAAAGCTCTGAAATGGGCAAAAGAAACCTGTAAGATCGGCTGGGACAAGAACCCTGAAGAACTTCAGTTCTCTCCGGAGAAGAAAGAAGAGCAGTTTGAGTTTGTAGTTAAGATGGCAGTTATCATCAAAGAACTGATGAATGGCTGTGACAACCTTGATCCTAAATTCTCCGAAGAAGCAATCGGACACAATGCTCTGGCAGCCGGTTTCCAGGGACAGAGACAGTGGACAGATTTCTATCCGAACGGTGACTTTGCAGAAGCTATGCTGAACACCTCCTTTGACTGGAACGGAGCACGTGAACCATACATCCTGGCTACAGAGAACGATGTCCTTAACGGACTTGGAATGCTGTTTATGAAACTTCTTACAAACAGAGCACAGATTTTCGCTGACGTTCGTACATACTGGAGCCCGGAGGCTGTTAAGAAAGCTACAGGATATGACCTTGAGGGCGTAGCAAAAGAAGCCGGCGGTTTCCTTCACCTGATCAACTCCGGTGCTGCCTGCCTTGATGCTAACGGAGAAGCAAAAGAAGCTGATGGAACAGCTGTTATGAAACAGTGGTGGGATATCACAGAAGAAGACCAGAAAGCAATCATGGAAAACACAGAATGGTGTATGGCTGACAACGGATATTTCCGTGGAGGCGGATACTCCAGCCGTTATGAAACACGTGCCAGATGCCTGCAACAATGATCCGTCTGAACCTTGTAAAAGGACTTGGACCGGTTCTGCAGATCGCTGAAGGATGGACAGTAGCTCTTCCTGAAGAAGTATCTGACAAGCTGTGGAAACGTACAGACTATACATGGCCATGTACATGGTTTGCTCCAAGATGCGATGGCAAAGAAGGACCGTTCAAGACAGCTTATGATGTAATGAACAACTGGGGTGCAAACATGGAGCAATCTCCTACGGACACATTGGTGCAGATCTTATCACAATGTGCTCTATGCTGAGAATTCCTGTATCCATGCACAATGTTCCTGAGAAAGATATCTATCGTCCGGCAGCATGGAATGCATTTGGAATGGATAAAGAAGGTGCAGATTTCAGAGCTTGCAAGAACTATGGACCTCTTTATAAATAATTAGCTTTTTATAATTTAACTGCTTTCTTTCACTCCCCCAGGACAATGAAGGAAAGCTGAGAGAGCGGGACTTTTGTTCTCGCTCTTTTATTGTCTGGGGCTCTTTATCGGACATACATTCGCATGATTTCACGCCCGGATTCCCGATTTTTCTGTGAAATTGTTTATAAAAACACCTCGCGGAACATTACCGGTGAATAGTAACTGTTGCTGTAAAATAATGGGAAAATATGAGAAAAATGGTTGCAAGTTTTTCCTGGTGTGTTACAATGAAAAACAGAAAATGTATATAAGAGGGAAAAGAGGATATATATGAAGAAAAAGCTGGGAATGTTGCTGGCTGTGCTTCTTACTTTTTGCATGACTGTGGGAGTTTTTGCAGATGCAGGAAAGACACAGCAGGTTGATTATAAAACAGATTACTATATGATTGTAGAATCGCCTGATGGCGGTGTTGACATGTATTCAGAGGCAGATGCTTCCAGCCCGAAGCTGAATGATGAGCTGATTCCTAATGGAACTGCGATCCATGTAGAAGGAGAGACCACAGATGAAGCTGGAAAGGTATGGGTATATGCTCAGCTTCATGGCATGTTTGGTTTCCTGGAAGAGAATTATCTGAAGCCGGCCACTCTTGCCGAGGCAGTGGCATCAGAGCTTGCCTTATACGGAAGCAAGGATGCGAATTACAGTATTACAGTCAATGCTAAGGAAGACGGTTCCGTTTGCCTGTATAAAGGACCTGGAAAAAAGTACGGCACAGTTTCCGGAGGCTGTAATATAGCGAATGGTGAGAAGTTATATATTGATACAGAAGTAGATACTGGTAAAGATGGTATCTGGGGACACACAGAGGCTGGTGATGTTTCTGGCTGGGTAAATATTGCAGAAGCCACCAATACGGAAGAGAGTACAGTAGAACTTGTTCCTGAAACTGAGAAAGAAGCGGAAGACGGTTCCCAATCTGTTCAGGCTGGAGAGAATACTTCTGAAGTTGGAAAAGCAGGTACCGAAGCAAAGATATCGGTGATGCGGAGGCAGAGCTAACAGGCACTCCTACCCCGAAGCCTGAGAAGACAAGTACT
>ENA-OQCN01000882-OQCN01000882.1-human-gut-metagenome-genome-assembly--contig:-NODE-882-length-15830-cov-3.088391_pt1 | contig 15830 bp, 17 predicted proteins | sample MGYA00242497_ERZ504576 | MGnify/ENA primary metagenome ERZ504576 (study PRJEB26092, sample SAMD00036296) | human gut metagenome | host: Homo sapiens | study: EMG produced TPA metagenomics assembly of... | reverse complement strand
CGGAAACGGCGGTATATTCTGTCCCACAGAGTATAGCAGGTTGCATAGCGATTGCTCTCGCGTCCGTCTGGCAAATCCCGTTATGCTTGTATCTTGCACGTAAAACAGGGCTGTTTGTGCCGATAATACTAAATACCGTACCTGGAATACTTCTTCCTGTCTCGTTGGGAAACACAGCCGTTTGGTGGCTCATGCCGTATTGTTGGGCGGCGAAACTGGCAGAGCCGCTTATGGGGATTGACCTAAACGGAACTTTGCAGGAAATCCCGGCTTTTCCACAACCGTTTTTATCTCTATTGCACTATCAATATTCTTATTCGTTGTATTATCTTTTGTGGACGCAAAGGATTTTTCAAAAAGGAGGTAAACAGTATGGGCTTTCTTGGAGCGGTTCATTCTGACTGGTAAAAGTGAAGCATACGCCGTTTTGGACGATGCATTTATGTCTGCCTGTTGTTGGGGCATTGCTGTTTATTGTTTACTATGTCTTATATGGAAGCACAGCGGATTACAAAAAGTTAAAAATGATATTGGAGATTACAGCAACCGTTTTTCCTTTGCTGATAAGTGTTATCGTTAGCCTGAATGTCTTATTAGAAGAAAAGGCTTCACACTTTCAAATATTGCTTGAAGTACCTAACCGATATAAAGTTATGCTGACAAAATTGGTCGTTTTATATGGAGCAGGAATAGCTGCGCTGTTTTATCTGTTTCTTGTCTTTCTGCTTGGCGTTCATTTTTTAAAAATAGCTGATACCGTACAACTGAGTATGTTAGTTAAAGCAGTCGCAGGAATGGCATTTTACAATTTAATTATTTATGCTCTGCATTTATTCTTTAGCTTTCGGTTTGGACTGGGTATCTCATTGTTTTTGGGAGTATTTGAAAGCCTGCAATGTATTCTATACAGTAATATTGAGTTAAAAGGAATATGGCGGTATATCCCCTTTGCATGGTCTATGAACTGGGTGCATGATGTTTTGAACAATGGGCTTTCTGTTCATGTAACAGAATGGATATGGATTGCTGCATTAACAATAGGCGGCGTGTTATTGACTTTACTATGGTTTTCTCATTGGGAGGGGCGAAAAAATTATGAATAAAAAACGGATTATGTTTGTGCTGTTTGTTTTTATTGTTTGTGCCGCTCTTGCCGGCTGCTCTTTACAGGATAAAATCAAAGAATATTCCAGTGACAAAGAACAATGTTATCTGGATACGGAAAACGTAACACGATTTTCCTATAAGGGCAACAATTACACGATTTTGGCAGATACCGTATCGAATGGTGGGCTTGGAGAATGGATTGGATATATCCGGCAACTGGCAGCCATAGATGAAAAAGGGAAAATATTGCTGCAAGAAAATGTTGAAACGGCTACCTTTCATTCTTTAGCGGATTTGGCAGAGAAAGCACCAGAAGCCGCTTACATTATTCCTTTCCTCAATGTATATGCAGCTCCTAACGCAGATGCTTATCTGATTGTAGATATAAATGGTGGGTATCATAAAGCTGTTATCAGCGAGAATGTCAAGGATAACGATATGGTTTTTGATTTTAAGAAAACAGAAAAATCTATAAACGGCAGCTTTGAAGTCAATCCAGAAAATGCAACACAACTCCTTTGTGGGGGGACGATTTATCAAGTAACGTCTGATATGGTATCGGATGATGAATTAGGCAGCTACATTGATATTCTTGCTGAAAGTGTTACATTCGATACAGAAACGAAAATCCCTTTGTCAAAAGAAGATTTAAGCAAGATTGACTGGTACGGGGAAAATGCCGGACAAGGGCGGGAGAATTGGTTTTACACAGATATTTATGAGATTTACGGAACCGATAAAGCTGAAGCGGTTGCGGTCAATGTAAATGATAACTACTATATTGCAAAGCGACAATGACAGCTTTCCTGTCCTTATAGATTGTGCTATACTGAAAACGACAACGAAAGGAGGCGACAATATGGCAGCGATCCTTATGATTGATGATGAACAGGCTATTTTAGAGCTTGTGAAAAATGGACTGCAAAAGGATGGGCATTTTGTAACTGCCTATACCTCTGCTGCACAGGTGCCGCTTGATAAACTGAATAGGTACGATTTGATTATACTGGATATTATGATGCCGGATATAGATGGTTTTTCTTATTGTGATAAAATCCGTTCCCTTGTGGACTACCCTATTCTTTTTCTGACTGCAAAGACAATGGAACATGACATCACATTTGGGCTTGGTCTGGGAGCAGACGACTATCTGACAAAACCATTTCGCATTGCAGAATTGCGGGCGAGAGTAAACGCCCACTTACGGCGTGAACGTAGGGAACGACATACCGCACTTACCTTTGACCGCATAAAAATTGATTTATCTGCAAAAGAATTACGGGTGGATAACACGCCTGTTACCTTAACGAAAAGCGAATATCTGATTTGTGAATATCTTGCAAGGAATAAAGGACAGGTATTTTCAAAAGAACAAATTTACGAAGCTGTTTTCAGCTTAGAGGGCGACAGTGATAATTCTACAATTTCTACTCATATCAAGAATATCCGGTCAAAATTGAACAAACTGGATATTCAGCCGATAGTGACAGTCTGGGGGATTGGGTATAAATGGGAATGAAAAAAACAACATCACTGAAAGCGTCTTTTTGGAAATTCTTATGTATGCTGCTGATTGGACTAATAGGTGCGGTGGCAATACCATTCAGTCTTATTTTAGCCGGAACCAGTACAGGGCTTATTACCTATGCGAATTATTCAGAACGCATCACAAAAAACCTTGCTCCTGTTATTGCTGCAACGCCGGATTTGGCAGATGTGCAGCTTCCTATGGGCTGTAAATATTTGGTGCTGGATAAAAATTATCAAGTGACGGAAACGACCTTAGAGGGTGACGATTTGGACCGGGCTATGGAATACGCAATATCCGGGAAGATAAATACAAACCTCAACAAACAGTATTTGCTTGTGACCCGCGAAAATGAATATGTGGTGCTGCAATATTACATAGGTTCACAGTTTACAAATGAATGGCTTTATGAGCATTTTCCCTCACCGGAAATTCTACTTTATATTTTTATAGCAATCAACTGTATTGCAGTATGCGTGATATTGACAGCGAAGTTTGCAAAAAATATGAGGACGCAGCTCTCCCCACTTTTTGAAGCGACAAGGCAGGTAGCAGAACAAAATCTTGGTTTTGAAGTGGGACATTCAAAAATCAAAGAATTTGAGGATGTACTTTGCTCTTTTGCAAATATGAAAAGATAATCTGAAAATATCTTTAGAGAAGCAATGGAACGCGGAACAGTTACAGAGAGAACAGATTGCAGCATTCGCTCACGATTTGAAAACACCTCTGACCGTCATTCAAGGAAATATTGATTTGATAAATGAAACGGAGCTTGACAACGAACAACGTCTATATGCGGGTTACATCACTGAAAGCTCCGAGCGGATAGGCATTTATATTAAAGCGTTAATTGACATTTCCCAGACAGTCGCCGGGTATCAGCTTCATTTGGAGAGATTTGATATAGCTGATTACATGGGCCAGATTGAAGCGCAGGCAAGCTCTTTATGCCTTACCAAAGGAATTTGTCTGCAACTGGAAACGGGGGGTAACCTGGGTACACTCAAGGCGGATAAGCTGTTGTTGGAACGGGCAATTATGAACGTGATAAGCAATGCGTTAGACTATTCTCCACCACAGGGGACAATTTATGTAACGGTGCAAAAAACTGACTGCTTTTTGCATATATCTATAACGGACGAGGGAGGCGGCTTCACGCCGGAGGCCCTACATCATGCACAGGAACAGTTTTTCATGGGCGACAAAAGCCGTACTTCTAATATGCACTTTGGTATGGGACTTTATATCACAAGCAGCATTATCAAGCAACATGGCGGACAGCTTGTTTTAAGCAATTCTAAAAAGGCTGGCGGCGCACAGGTTATTATCAAAATTCCATATTAAAAGTAGTGGGCGGTACTGCGGTATCGCTCATTATTTTTTCTAATCTTTATAAATTCTACAAATTTTCCATATAGCATATAGGTAAAGAATAGAACTATAATCTGCCGGACGACGGCAAAAGAAAAAAAAGCCGTCGTAGAGCACCACCATAGAGGTGCAGCGGTCCTTTTTCTTTTCTGGAGAGCAGGTGGATACTATGCAGTTTTGGAGGAGTGTGGTAAAATGTGATTGTTTATCATGTTAGGAGATTAGGAAGGTAGATGAAATGAGGACAATTTTGTTATTGGAAGATGATGAGAATCTGAACCGTGGAATCGCGCTAAAACTGCAGAAAGAAGGGTATCAGGTTTTTCCGCTTTTCAGATTTCAGAGGCAGAAAAATTGTTTGATGAAAATAGAATAGATCTAGTAATCAGTGATATTACTCTGCCGGACGGAAACGGACTGGAGTTTTGCAGGAAGATTCGAAATAAGAGCAAAGTCTTTGTACTGTTTCTCACGGCAATGGATTCGGAAATTGATATGGTAAACGGCTATGATGCAGGGGCGGATGATTATATTACAAAGCCATTCAGCCTGATGGTACTGGTTTCAAAAGTTCAGGCATTTATGAGAAGAATGGAAGGAGTCTGCGGACACAACAGAATCTTATCGGGAAATATCGAAGTAAATTATGGAGAAATGAGAGCGTTAAAACGAAATGCTGATGGAGTGACTCCTTTGACATTAAGTAAAAAGGAACTTCAGATAATGATTTACTTTATGGAAAACGCAAGGCAGATTTTATCAAAAGAACAGATTTTAGAGTATGTCTGGGATGTTGACGGGCAGTTTGTAGACGATAATACAGTTCCTGTAAATATCAGCCGATTGAAAGGAAAAATCGGGAATGATATATACAAAATGTAAGGGGGATGGGATATATATGGACCGAAGAAAGCGTACAGGAGTAGCTCTGGCAGCAGGGCTGCTTTTTCTGTTTGTGACAGAGATATTGTTGCTGTTTCTGGCAGGAAATAGTTTATACAAGGAAGAGCAGGGAAAATTAGGGGCGTTAGTGCTGTCCCATCCGGAACAGGAGACGGAGTATATAGAGTTATTTGACAGAGGAAAGCAAAGAAATCGTCAGGAAGAGGAAGCGGGGAAAGAGCTGGAGGAGCGTTACGGGTATACTCCTTTTGATGGGAGAAGCGTGAAAACTTTTGCTGCATATGGAATAGGAATGGCGATGGTTTTTGTGGCAGGACTTGGAGTTTCATGGGTTTTGTTTTTGCGAAATAAAAGAGACCGGCAGCAAGATGAAAATAACCAGGAAGAACTTCGGGAAAAATATATAGAACTGCAGAATCATTTTGAAAAAGTAAGAGAAAAACTTTCCAGAGAAGAAAACAATACAAAATCTTTAATTACAGATATTTCCCACCAATTGAAAACACCGATTGCTTCATTGAAGATGAGTTGTGAACTGGCGGGGTCTGCCGATTTAACCTGGGAGGAACGGGAAGAATTTTATAAAAAGGAATGGGATGAAATTCAAAGACTGGAAAATCTTTTGGATTCACTGATTCATGTGTCCAGATTGGAATCTGGGATGATTCAGATTCAGCCAGAGATGGGCAGTCTGAAAAATACATTGGTACAGGCTGTAAACAGTGTGTATATGAAAGCGTATGAAAAATCCATAGATATTTCTCTGGATGAATTTCAGGATGTGCAAATTGTACACGACTCGAAATGGACAGGAGAAGTGTTCGTAAATATTTTAGACAACGCAGTAAAGTATTCGCCGGAGCATACAGAAATCCGAATTCGGGTAACAGAGCTTGCTACCTGCATGATGCTGGAATTTATCGACCAGGGAACAGGTATTCCGGCAGAAGAGGCGCATCGGGTATTTCAGCGTTTTTACAGAGGAAACCAAGAGTATGTAAAAAAACAGGAGGGCTCTGGGGGTGGACTTTATCTTGCCAGAAAAATTTTGGAAGAGCAGAAAGGCACGATTTGTGTAAAAGTAGCACCTGAAGGCGGTAATAATTTTGTGGTGACATTACCAAAGAAATAGATTTCTGAAAAAAAGATTTCTTACAAAATTGTTATGCTTTTTGTAAGCCTGCTGTAAGACTGGATTGATAGAATGACATTAGCAAAGAAAAAGGAGGCTTCAAAGTTTATGAAAGCAATATTAGAAACAAGAGATCTTGTGAAATATTATGGAAAAGGCGATAATTTGGTGAAAGCTATTGACCATACAGATTTAATAATCGAACCAGGTGAATTTACAGCAATTGTAGGACGTTCTGGATCGGGAAAAAGTACTCTTCTTCATATGCTGGGAGGATTGGACCGTCCTGATTCCGGAAAGGTTTTGATAGAAGGAAGAGATATTTTTAAACTGAAAGATGAAAAACTTGCAGTGTTCCGCAGAAGAAAGATTGGGTTTATTTTCCAAAGTTATAATTTAGTACCATCCTTAAATGTTTGGGAAAATATTGTGCTACCCATTGGATTGGATGGAAAGAAAGTGGATACAGAGTATGTTATGGATATTATCTGTAGAATCGGAATGGAGGATAAATTGAAATCCTTACCGAATACTCTTTCTGGTGGGCAACAGCAGCGGGTTGCTATTGCAAGAGCGTTGGCATCCCGCCCGGCGATTATTTTAGCAGATGAACCAACAGGAATTTGGATTCCAAGACGGAGTTAGAAGTGATTTCTATGTTGAAATCCTGTGTTTCAGAATATGGGCAGACACTGGTTATGATCACGCATGATGAGACCATTGCGCAGATGGCTGACCGTATGATTGTCATTGAAGATGGTAAGGTGGTGAGAGCATGAAAACAGTAACAAAAACAGCGCTTGCCAATGTAAAACAGAACAAAGGAAGAAACTTTTTATGTGGATGCGCCATTGCACTGACTACGTTTCTGATATTTGTTGTTTTAACGGTGGGATATGGAATGATCCGCGTACAGCTTGCATCGGTGGATGCTTATTATCCATCTTACCATATTATGTTCCGCCAAGTTTCCGAGAAAAACACCAAAGCACTTCAGGTGCATAATGATATAGAAGAAATCGGTCTGAGAATGGATTTGGGACAGATTATAGATGATGATGCCACAATCATTATGACCGCTATGGATAATAATGGGATTCGGTTGAACAAAGCGGAGTTAGAAGAAGGAACTTTCCCAAAAAATGAAAAAGATATTGTTGTTTCCAAGGGAGTTTTAGAGGAACTGGGAATTCAGGGGAAATTGGGTGATGAAATCACGATTCCATACCAAATTTACGAAAAAGACGGTATGGGATATGCGAAAGAAGACACTTTCCGCATCTGTGGCTTTATGGAATCTTCTGATTTGAATAAAGAAAAGAAAATGTATTTTGTGATGAATTCCATGGAATATGCGAAACAGATGATACCGGAAGCAGACAGAGAATATCGTGTGATGTTCCGTCTGGCAGATGCAGAGCATATGACAACAGATGAAATCGAAGAGAGGGGAAAAGAAATCGGAGAGGATTTTGGTGTACCTGAGGGAAATGTGGTAGAAAACAGAGAGTATTTGGCTGCAAATTATACGGATCCGTCATTTGTAAAAGGAATGATCGTGGTAATCGTTATGGTTGTTTTAGCAGGAATCCTGACTATTTACAGTATTTATTATGTGTCTATGATACCAAAAGTACAGGAATATGGAAAATTAAAAGCCATAGGCTCCACCAAAAGACAGATTCGGCAGATGGTATTCCGTGAAGGAATGCTGGTTACGGCGCTTGCCCTCCCTGTAGGATTGCTTATCAGTAGTTTCCTGTCCAGATGGATTATGAAACAGATGATTACTTTTATGGCAGGCGAAGACCCTCTAATGCAGGTAGCAGCAGAACTTGTAAAAAATGGTGAGGTATCTTTGTTGCACTGGTGGATTTATGCGATTACCATTATGGCGGTGCTCTTTACTTCCGCAGTTTCTTTGGCAAAACCGATGCGAATTGCTGCCAAAGTTTCGCCCATTGAGGCTATGCGTTATCAGGGGTTAGAAAAACGTGGGAAAAAAGTACGGAAAGGCTATCAGAATCTCACGATTTTTCGTTTGACAAAAGCAAATATGGCAAGAAATAAAAAGAGGACTGGGATTACGATTGTTACATTAGGAGCAACTGGTATTCTGTTCATGGTTGTGGCAACTATTTTATCTTGCGCGGCACCGAAAGAAATTGCAAGAAAGGATATTGAATCTGATTATAAAATTGAATTGGAAACATGGGGTGGGGACAAAATGAATCCGGACAGAGACTGGAGACAGGTTCAGCAGAATAACCCCTTGACGAAAGCGTTTATTGATCAGGTTCGTGATGTAGACGGTGTGGAAGAGGTAAAGGTAAAAACATTTATGAATGGCGAAATTCCGAAACTATCTATGGATGGTGAAATTTGGGGCGCGGATATTATTGGACTGGATGCATCTTATGCAGAAACGCTGGAAAAAGGAGAGATACAAGGACATGTGACATATGAAGAATTGGAAAAAGGAGATAAAATCCTCATGTCTGCTAATATGCTATACTGGTTCCCGGAACTGAAAGTGGGAGATTCCTTGAAGATGGTTTTGAATATGGGAGATGATCAGGTAGAAAAGACTTTTGAGATAGGAGCCATCGGAGATTACTATGAAAGCCTTGGCGGAAGTTCATTTTATCTGCCCCAATCAGTGTTGGAAAAAATGAATCCCAATAATCTGAACTACACACTGGAAATCACAGTGAATGATCAGAAAAAGAACAGTGCATATCAGGAACTTCAGGCACTTGCCGACAACAGTGAATACCTGGTGACAGGAAGTTATGAAGAGCAACTTCAGAAGTGGGAAAAGAATATGCGGTTGATGAGCGTTTTGTGTTATGCATTTCTGATTATTCTGGGTGGAATTGGAATCATGAATCTTGTGAACACTATGATGAACAGTATTTACACAAGAAGGCGGGAGCTTGGAATGATACAGGCGATAGGAATGTCTGAAAAACAGTTGATCCGTATGCTGCAACTGGAAGGAATCATCTATACTTTGGGAACATTGGCAGTTTCTGTGGGCATTGGAAGTCTTGTAGGATATGGTGCATTTCTTTATGCAAAAACCAAACACATGTTTCAGATCAGTGAGTATCATTTTCCAGTGGTCCCAGCAGTGCTTTTGATTTGTGTGGTTGCCTTTTTACAGGTACTGCTCACATATGGAGTATCTGCAAATTTCCGAAAATTGAGTTTGATTGATCGGATACGATATGCAGAGTAATATATTAAAAACATCATATATACAAAGGGAAACGCTATAAAAAAACAGAATTGCCCAATATGATTAAAAGGACCGCCGTGCCATAAAGAAATCCCTTCTAAATAAACAAGATTTTATTATTTCTCTTGTCTACTTAGAAGGGAGCATATCATATCTTCACGCGTCATTTCTAAATTACGGCGGCTCTGATTTTTCTCAAAGCCGCCGCTTCATAGGCGCGTGGAAATGTGTCTGCTGTACGACAGCTTTTTTTCTTTGCCGTCGTGCGGCAGAATTTAATTTTCTATTTTTTCTTGTGAGAAAAGACAATCAATCCAACCAAAAACATCACAATAAAGCAAAGTACAAAACTGATACATCCGCCAATGGTGGCCAGCACAGGGGAATCATAATAAGTGGATTTATCCGAAAAAAACATAGACACACGATATGCAAAGCTACCCGGAATGACAAAGCCGCTTTCTGAACCGATGAACAGGCAGGATGCAAAGCCATATATAACCCCTACTACGCTTGTCACAATAATATTGCGGCTCAGATTGATAACTATTGCCCCCAAACAAGTAGTTATCAAAACGACAACACAAGCTTCAATTCCAAACCCGATTGCCAAATTGAGGAACAGGGAAATACCTCCTCCGATCAACCTATCAGTCCATTGAGTACCGCTACAAGCAGACCAAAAGCAATAAATAAGATGACTGCAAAGCCTATGCCGATAACGATGCTAACAGCAACTTCGATAGAAAGAGTTTCTTCTTTGAAAAATCATAGGTAATCCAGTTGATGTAAGTTTTGTTCTTGTATTCCTGATAAAACAGCGAACCAATCAAAATGAAGATGACCATTGGGAAGAACATGGAGAACTGGTTATTCATAAAGAAAAACAGGTCAGCAAGTGATTTTGCGCTGTTGTTGAAAACTGCTCCTGCTCCGCCGGTAAGAATGGGAAGAAGTGACAACAGCAGAAGAAATACCATAAACCATTCCCGCTTCAATTTGTAAAACTCGTTTTTAATCAACATTCCCATTATGCTTCCCCCCTCTGGCCGGAAGTCATAATATCCTCATACAGTGCTTCCAGTTCCTTTTCATTATAGCCGTTTTTTACGATCTTGATGATTTTGCCTCCCCGAATGAAAATGAGAATATCCGTAACAGCGGCAATTTCCGTCAGATTATGACTTGATACCAAAATACAGTGTTGGGGAGATTTCAGGCGTTCCTTCAGCAGCAGTCGGATTTCCTTTATACCCATCGGATCAAGGCCATTGGTAGGTTCGTCCAGCAGCAAATATTGAACATCGCCTAAAAAGGCGCGGGCAATTCCCAGGCGTTGGCGCATCCCCAAAGAAAGTTGAGAAAACAGCTTTTTCCGGGCATCCAGCAAGTTTACTTGTTCGAGCGCCACTTCAATGTTTGGCCGTTTCAGACCCAAATACTGCGCGTGGAGCTTCAAATTTTCCTCTACGGTGAGCCGGGGGTAAAAAGCCGGGTATTCAATCAAACTTCCAAAACATCTGCTGGAAACGGGCTGTCCATCCGAGAGGATTTCTCCTGAAAAGGCAGTCAGCCCCAGCATGGACTTAAACAAAGTTGTTTTACCAGCTCCATTTGGTCCCAGAATACCGTAGATTTTTCCTTGCTCTAAGGACAGGTTGATATTGGACAGCAAGGCAGTATTTCCAATATTCAGATTTACATTTTTGATTTGCAGCATGAAATACCTCCGTTATTGAAAAAAGATGAAAAGCAAAAGGCCACAGCATAAATCAAAAATGAAATACCAATGGGTTTTGATCTCTGTTTTAGTCCTTTTAGTACATCGCTCAATACGCCATGCAAGGCCGTGAGCAGGCACACCGCCAAAGCGATGATAGAAACCACTAAAGCTACTTTAACCATTTGTTTATACCTCCTATGGCTCATACTTTACCAAAGAGGTTTAGGATTTGTTTGAGAAAAGCCTAAGGAAAGTCTAAGGATGAAAAAAGAGCCGCCGAAGCAGCCCTTTAGGAATTGACAATGGGAAACACGACTTGAATTGCAAAGATACCGTTTTGCAAGGAAGCGACAATTTGCCCGCCCATGCGGGTCACAAGTCTTTGAGCGATTGCCAATCCCAGCCCGGTTGTCTTTTTTGTTCGTGACTGGTCGGTGGTGTAAAAACGGTCAAACAAATGAGGAATATCTTCTTGCTGAATACTGCTCGACGCATTTTTAATGGTTATGACCGTTTGAGCTTCTTCTATCGCTGCGGTGATTTGATAATTTCCCTCCCCGTGAACAAGTGCATTATAAACCACATTTGAGAAAATCCGGGTCAAGGCATCTGGATCGCCCCAAATGATAGCTGGTGGATTTGGGATAACGATATAGGGGACACATTTTTTCTGTTCAAAATCGCCGTAGTATGAGGCGACAACATCCCGAAGTACACTGTGTATATCCGTGTTTCTGCAATTCAATTTCAGTTCGTCGGCCTCAATCCTTGCAAATTCAAACAGTTGGTCGAGAAGCAGCTTTACAGCGGAAATTCTTTCTCCCGCAATCGTCGCATATTCTTTTTGCTCCCCTGTTAAATCCTGTTCCTGTAAGAGCTGGATATAGCCATTTGCTGTTGCCAGCGGCGTTCGCAAGTCGTGGGAAAGACTGGTAATGGTATCTCGGAACAGTGTATCGCTCCGTTCAATTTCCTGCCCCATGCTACGATATTTTTTCAGAAGATGATTGATACTTGCAGCCAAATCCAGTATTGTCCCATCCGTTTTTTCCACCATAATTTCGGTTTGCGTATCACGGTCAATCAGAAAGTCAATCTGTTTTTTTACTTTCTGAACCAACTTTTGCTGATAAATCAGTTTCAGGGACAAAAACAGGGAAAGCATTGCAAGCAAGATACATAACACCATCATGTAGCCATCACCGCCTTTCCAAATCGCGCAAGTCCAACCTTAGAAACAGGGAGAGCGAAATGGCTGTTGGTAAAAACAGATATACTACCAGTGTCAAACAAATGGGTATTAAATCCTCCCCAAAGGTATTGATCTGCAAGCTATGAGATAGCCCTACAACCCAATACTTGTAGAGCGAATAATCCATATCCAGTGCTGTACTTATCTTTGTGAGATATAAATACAAAACCCCCAGCATAAAAAATGCGGTAATCGTAACAATGATCCGATGCCGGAGCAGGTAACTTAACAAATTGAGAAATGCAGTGTAACCTAAAAAGCACAGGCATTGAAACAAAAGAAAGACTCCGATTGCAGAAAACGAATACTTTATGTCATACCGGGATGCTCCCATCATCAGAATTGACAAATACGCAACACCAAAGCATACAAACAGAAAAAATAAAACGCCACCCCATGAGGCCAGCAGTTTTCCAAAGAATAGGTGTACTCTGCTTGTACCTTTAGAAAGTGTGATACTGTATGTGCCGGTATGAAAATCTTCTGTAAAGTACAGGCACAAAAAGAGCGTCAATGGAAAAATCAGACTGTAATCTGAAAACAGAAACTCCGTGAACGAAACCAGTGATATAACTGGAAGCATACCATTTACCGAATTGTGATAAAAGGTCAGGGCAAGCGCAAAGACAAAAAACGCAGCCAATACGAGGCAGGCCCAAAACAGGCGGCTTTTGCGGATACGGAACAACTCACTTTGCATCGTCTGAATCACTCTTTGCACCTCCTGTCATTTTCAAAAGATAGTCGGTCGGCTCCATACCGGCAAGCCAGATTTCTGATACCTCTATCCCGGAATGAACCAGCAGCGTATTGATTTCCCCGGATTGCTCATTACAATGAAAAATTCTAATCAGGTCATGACCCAACACTTCAAAATCCGGGAACTGCTGGCTTAAAATCGTAATAGCCCGTTCTAATTGTGGAGTTCTTATCTTTATGCACCGCTGGCAGCTCTCTTTCAATTCCCTAGCCGTAAGCTCACAAAGCAGCTTGCCATCTGCCATCACGCCATATTTGGATGCAAGCCGGGAAAGCAGCGTATAATCCTGTCCAGAGATTAAAAGTGTGGTATGGTTGATTTCATGCAGATAGTTCAGAACAGAAAGCAGGTGTTCACATTCTCCCTTATCTAGCCCGGAAAAAGGATCGTCCAAAATTATCATATCTGGATTTCCCAAAAGGCAACAGCCAAATTCACTAAACGCTGGGTAGATAATGGCAATCGCCGTACCGCCTTTTTCTCTTTCAGGTTCAAATGCAGTATATCTAAAATATGGATTTCTGTGGTTCCAAAAACGGAAGAAAAATAACGCAGCATATCAGCAGGTGACAGAGAGCCGATTGTCACAGGCTTTTGTGGTACAAACCCAATCCGGCGGCGCTCCTTCTGATAGTCTATATTGCCAAATAATTTGAGCGTACCAGCTTGAGGTCTAAGTGTACCTATAATGGTTTGCAACAGTACAGATTTCCCGGCGTGATGGCCGCCATACAGTGCATAGATTTCTCCGCGTTTTACCTGAAACGCGATATTTTTAATTCCATTTCCATCCGGGAAAACATAGGTCAACCCGGCTGTTTCCAAAGCAGTCTCCAAAATAATCATCCCCTTTCCATGCTGTCTTATTGTAGCAGACTGGTGTGCAAACTTCATAAGATTTCTCTAAGGATTAGCCCTGCATTTTGAAACCGAGGCCCCAAACCGTTTGAATATACTTTTCCTCTGGATTGACCTTGGCAAACTTCTTGCGGAGATTTCCAATGTGGACATTGATTGCATTATCGTCCCCGATAAAATTTTCATTCCACACGCTTTCAAAAATATTGTTCTTTGTGAATACCTTTGAGGGCGAGGACATCAGAAGTTGCAAAATCAGGTATTCATACCGTGTCAAAGTAATGGGGGTATTCCTGATTTTAGCCTCCATAGCTTCTGTATCAAGGGACAAGTCCTTAAAGCGAAGTATTTTGCTATTGTTGGGGGTGGTAGACTTCTGAAATCGCCGGAGCACTGCTTCAATCCGCACCAGTAATTCTTGATTATCAAAAGCTTTGTGATGTAATCATCAGCGCCATTTCTTATAAGATTCACTTTGCTGTCTATATCTGTTTTAGCGGAAACACCTATAATCGGGATGTCTATGATATTCTTTATCTTCTCTAATACTATTTCTCCTGATATTCCGGGAAGCATCAGATCAAGTAAAATCAAATCAAAACTACTTCTCTCAATCAATAAAAGCGCCTCACTTCCAGAATATGCAGATGTTGCGCAGTAGCCATGTTGAGTAAGAAGTCGTTTTGTCATGTCATTGAGCAACATATCGTCTTCTATAATTAAAATCTTGTATTCATTTTTCATCTTTTCTTCTCCTGTCATGTGGTTTCCCCGCAGTTTTAGGAATCAACCAGACACCGGCCATTTTTACAGCACCGAGAATACGATCCTCCGTGCAATAATAGTTTATCTGACGGGTGGAAATGCCCCATTTTTCACTTGCCTCTCTGAGCGTCATATAATCCATATTCATACCTCCGACAATCCTCTCTATTATATTTCATTTGTTCGAAGAATACAAGTGCGTAGATAGGGCGCAAGGCCCTGTGCCAGAAGCACTTTGAGACCTTGCCCCCCCTTGTAATTCTATCCTAAAAATACTTTGCCAGTTGCTTCAGACCACGCCGGATGCTGTCACGGACACGGCTTGAGTCTACACCCTCCGCTACTGCTATCTCGCTCACACGCATACCCAGGTAATACCGGGCATAGATCCGCTTGGCCTGCTTCTCCGGCAGAGCCATCACAGCGGCATAGAGCTGCTCCCGCAGCTGCTTTTCCTCCAGAAGCATTTCCGGTGTCTGGGGCTTCATCAGGATCGCATTTTCAATGCCGTTGTCGCAGTCCAGGGAGTAGTACGCCTTATAGCGATACATCCTCCGGTCATAGGCAGCCTCTGCACGCTCAGCGGCTCGGATCGTCTCCAGCACATCTTCAGTTACTTCTACCAAGTAATCATTTTTGTAAACATCGGGATATAAGTCCCTAAGATTGACTTTCTTCATTATGTACCTCCATTTCGATTCACGGGCGATTGATGAGCGAATCGAAAGGAGGAGGGGATCGACAGCGACATACTTCGGGAGCTTTCCCAAAAAATCGACAGCAAAAAAACGCCAGCTCCCCGCAATGGGAAACTGGCGCAACAAAAATGACTATGATTCTTCTGTTTTAGTTGGAATGATAATGCCGATAGGTAGTCATACCGTTACTGAAAACTTAATAAAAAAGTTATAAACTTCTATGTTCCATTCCTACTTCAACGAGTATGCTTTTGATGATATAAATATCAATCTACTCACAAGTTCTTGTACTCTCCATAGGCGTAAATTCCGGACTAACGTATCCGTACATATTTGCATTAACGTTTCAGTGTCAGCCTGCAAATTTTTCTCCATAAGTCTTGAGATTTATAGATGCCTGGAAATCTCTGTCAATCATATTCCCACACGCACATCTATAAACTCTGTCAGATAACTTCAGATCTTTTTGATGTTCCACAACAGCTGCAA
>ENA-OQCN01000880-OQCN01000880.1-human-gut-metagenome-genome-assembly--contig:-NODE-880-length-15841-cov-5.249268_pt1 | contig 15841 bp, 16 predicted proteins | sample MGYA00242497_ERZ504576 | MGnify/ENA primary metagenome ERZ504576 (study PRJEB26092, sample SAMD00036296) | human gut metagenome | host: Homo sapiens | study: EMG produced TPA metagenomics assembly of... | reverse complement strand
ATCCTGCATATAATCCTCACTACAGAAGCTATATATTTTACAGCTGCTTCCCGTCCATCATTACCAAAAATACTTTCAAATCTATTTTTACAATCTTTTTTGGGTTATTCTTATTATTTTTACTCATCAAAATATTCCTGATACCAGAACAAAAACGCCAGCACCGTCCAGATTTTCCGGCTGTTGTCCTTCTTTCCCGCGTGATGCTCCTCCAGAAGCGCCGTCAGCTTTTCCGTGTGGAAATACTGACGGGATATGGGGCTTTGAAACATTTTTTTAACTCTCCCGTACCAGTCGTCGTCCCGCAGCCAGACACGGACAGGCACCGGAAATCCCAGCTTTTTCCGCGCGGCCGTGTCTTCCGGGATGTATTTCCGGGCCACCTTCCTAAACAGATACTTCGTCTTTCCGTGGGCAAATTTTGCCTCCGGCGGAAGTGTCCGGACAGCCTCGAACACATCCCGGTCCAGGAAGGGCACGCGCACCTCCAGCGAATGGGCCATGCTCATGCGGTCGGTTTTCTGCAAAATATCCCCGGCCAGCCAGTATTTCAGGTCGATGTTCTGCATTTTCTCCGGGTCGGAAAGCCCGGCGGCTTCTTCATAAGTCTTTCGCAGAAACTCCTGACAGGACGGCGTGTCGGTCGGATTTTTCAAAAGCTCCCGGCGCTCCTCGTCGGTGAAAATATGGGCGTTCCCGATAAACCGTTCCTCCACCCGTTGGCCGGCCCGGATCAGAAAGCTCTTGCCGCGGCGGTCCGGCAGTTTTTTCGCCTGCCGGGAAACCGCACGCCGGATCTTTTCAGGAATCCAGGCCACTTTCTGAAGAGCCAGAGGCTCCCGGTAGATATTATAACCGCCAAATAGTTCGTCCGCACCCTCCCCGGAGAGCACCACCTTCACATAACGAGACGCTTGGCAGCCAAAAAATACATGGCGACGGCAGAAGCATCACCGCTGGGCTCGTCGAGGGCGTACATTACCTTTGGAAGCACATCCCAGAACTCCTTTTTCCCGATAGTATGCATGTGATAAGAAAGATGCGCATACCGGGCCACCTCCCTGGCCCTGTTTTCCTCGTTGTAGCCGCTGTTCCCATCCAGAAATCCCACCGTAAACGCCATTTTTGCCCCGGACAACACGGCAATAAAACCCGAATCCACACCGCCGGACAAGAAAGTTCCCACTTCCACATCACTGACCATATGGCGGCGGACGGATTTTTTAAGCACGCTCTCCAGTTTTTTCTCCATATCCGCCAGCGAACACCCCGCCTCGGGCTGTAGCTTCGGCTGAAAATATCTGCAGATTTCATACTTTCCCTGGCGGTAAAACAGCATACAGCCCGGCGGAAGGCGGTAGATTCCCTCAAAAAAAGTTTCCTCCAGCACGGAATACTGAAAAGAAAGATACTGCTCCAGCGCCCGTTCATTCAACTTTTCGGGACGCCCGGGAACTGCAGGATGCTCTTAATCTCCGACGCAAACACGAAATTTCCATCCACACTGTGTAAAACAACGGCTTGATTCCGAAAAATCCCTCGCCAGCATCAGTTCTTCTTTTTTCTCATTCCAGACGGCGAAGGCAAACATTCCACGAAGCTGCTCCACAAACGCCGGACCATAAGCCTCAAGACCATTCACCAGCGTCTCCGTGTCCGAGCGGGTGACAAAAAGAATCTTCTTTTCCCGTTCCATCTGCTCCCGCAGTTCCTGGTAATTATAGATTTCTCCGTTAAACACCACTGTCAGGTTCTGACTGCTGCTTTTCATAGGCTGCAGGCCGCCTTCCAGGTCGATGATACTCAGGCGGCGAAATCCAAGGGCCACGCTGTCATTTACAAAACTGCCCTGCGCATCTGGACCTCGATGTACCAGCTTTTCCTTCATTTTTTCCACAATCTCTCTTTTGTTCTTTTTCTTTCCGAAAAATCCACAAATTCCGCACATGCTTTTCTCCATCTCGTATAATAAGTTTGTAAGCAAGAGAAATCTCTTACAGACTTATTTCTTTTTATGGTATAGAGGTAAGGACATCTAAGAGGTATTCCCCTCATCCCATTCCCATCTATACAGTCAATAGTTACATTGACATATCGTTTATCCTTGTTGTCAACCTTTACTTCTTTATTTTACCTCATATAACACCCCATAATATATTTCTGGCACTAACAACACCTAAAAGTCTTCCAACAGTAACAACTGTCTCATTTTCATTCTCAAAAGTCATTGCGCAGTAGCATACGGTACAGCCCAAGGGCTTTTTTCGTTTTCAGCCATCAAATTTGCTCTTCATCACTTGCCGAACATGAATCCTGCTTTTGCACTTCTGCTCATTGGATTTCACGGCACTTTTTTGTCAAAAATCTTGATTAGCGGTTTACATTTTGAGACTATTTTTCTCCTTATAAAATGAATTTGCAAATTCCAAAATTTCAAAAGGAGAAAAAACACAATGACAGATCATGAAAAACTTGTAATGCGAAATATTATTTATGCAGTGGAAACTGGCGGACAAGTATATGGACAAAAGGACTATGCTGATTTTACGGAAGCATATACCAACAGTTCTGCGGAACATGCGATCACAATCGGTGCCGGACAGTGGTATGGCAATGAGGCTCGTACACTTCTTCTTAAGATTAAAACTACTGATGCCGCAACTTTCAGCAAGTATGATACGGCCGGTGTCGCGGCGGATCTTAATAAAACAGACTGGTCAAACTATCAGCTCTCAAAAACCTCGGCAAAAGCGAAGGCAATTGTACATATTATCAATTCAACAGTTGGTCATCGCTGAGGATCAGCTTATGGATGGACAGATGGAAACTTATGTGAAGGAAGCAGCTTCTCTGGGCGTTACAGCAATGGATGCCAAAATGATGTGTGCAAATTTTCGCCATCAGGGTGGACTTTCTGCGGTGAAAAGGATTCTTGCCAAGACTACAAAGCCTTACACACTGGATCATCTTTATACTGCCTGCCAGACAGATACCGGAAATCAGTCGGAGCATATAAGAGCCGACAGAAAATGGTATATAATGCATTAAAGACCTATATCACTAATTATAAGGTGACAGCATCCGATGCAATTCAGGCAGCGATAAATATTGCAAAAGCAGAAATCGGTTATCGTGAGAAAGCATCGAATGCAAATCTTGACAGCAAGACCGCAAATGCAGGAACCGCTAATTATACAAAGTATTGGCGGGATGTTGCACCAGAATACCAGGGTCAGGCATGGTGTGCCTGCTTTATAAGCTGGGTATTTATGAAAGCCTTTAACAAGTCGAAGGCTTCGGAATTATTAAAGCATTGGCCGTATATAAGTGTTCCAAACATTTCAACCAAATTTACCAATTATTCTACGCCGAAAGCTGGAGACATCGTAATGTATCATAATGGGTCGGTATTTAATCATACTGGACTTGTTATTGCTGTTAGTGGTAATTCTTATACTACCATTGAAGGCAATACAAATGACGGTTCCGGTGTGGTAGCTGAAGGGATCGGCGTATATCAGAGAAACCGTACATTGAGTGCGTCCTCCGGTACAAGATTCGCCAGGCCGGATTATAGTATTATTAATTCCATTAATAACTCTGGCGAAACAACAACTCCTTCTACCTGGACAACGAAAAGCACTGGGGTATGTACTGGAGATGGCGTTTATGTACGTCAGACGCCAGGCGGAGCCATCATGGGTACGGTATCAAAGGGAACCAGCCTTGAGCTAGATGGAACCAACTCTGGTGTATGGGTTCATGTGAAAGTGTCTGGAATCGGAATCGGTTATATGCATCAGGATTATGTAGGCAAAGGAACTGCTTCCACAGGTTCCTCCGCAGTTAAAACAGCTCAGACTGCATTGAACTCAAAGTTCAAAGCCGGATTGACTGTAGACGGTATCTGGGGATCTGCGAGTCAGAAAGCATATATTAAAGCAATCCAGACTGCACTTAATTCCGTATACGGCACTGGCCTTACAACCGATGGCATCTGGGGAACAAACACATCCAATGCCTGTGCTGCTCATGTGCTTTCAGAAGGGGCCAATAACCTTTATGTCGGAGTTCTGCAGATTGGTCTTTATGCTCATGGTATTACCTGAATAACGGGATTGATAATGCCTTTGGAGCCGCCACAAAGCAAGGTGTGAAAAAATTCCAGACTTCTAAGAGATTAACTGCGGATGGAATTGCGGGAAGAGATACTTTTGCAAAGCTTGCAGGTGTTTAACGATTTTTGAACATGCGCCTGACGAGCGCACCTGAGAAAAAGGCGCTGCATATGCAGTGCCTTTTCCGAGAAAATGCGAGAAAATCTAATATTCACTGGGAGAGGTATCTTCAAAATCTTCGTTTTCCGATTCACTCACATCAGGTACATATTCGTCGGTCATTTTCTGCGCTTCCTCTAATGTACTGGAAGGTAAATATTCCTCCCCATCACTCGTAAGCATGATTACTATATTAACGTTATTCTGACTATAATACTCCAGGTCAACATTCAGTCCGGATCGTACAGCACTCCCATTAGCTATATTCAGGACGGCGTTTTCTATATTAAAAACCATATTATAATAATTTCCTGATTCGCCCACTTCTACTGTTATCGTATTTTCATCGGAATACAGAATATTACCAGTGATATATTGGGTATCATAAGTTTCTTCCTGTGCAGATTCCTGATCTGCGGGATCTCCCTGGCTTTGGTAAATTTCCGCTTCTGCGTTATTTCCAGACTGTTGATTCTGCACACTGTCTCCTGGATTTGCTGCCACAGCTGTGGGCGTTGGCTTCCTGGTAACAGCCGTAGTAAGATTTGGAATAAACTTTACAGCATCCTTACCACTTTCGCTTTCCGTTTGCGCGGATTCGTTGCTTCCTGACAATTCACATCCTGTCAGGGTCACCGTGATACCTGTCAATATCACAAAAAACACTTTCAGAATCTTTTTTCTCATTTTTTTATCCTTTCTTTTTTACTGGTAGTGTCAAATTACTACCTGATTTTTATTGTTTAAACCTTGATTTTATGGGAGTTCGCAATAAAAAGAGCAATGACCTCTTTTTTGGTATAATGCAATCACCACAAGCAACACTACCAAAGGAGACATTGCTCATGGACATTATACTCTATTTACTTCAATTCATTCAATACCAACATAAACAAATTTGCTGGCTTATTAACCTTATCTGTAGATATATCCCTCTTAAGCAGTGGGCTTTCGATGATTCCCATTCTCCAAAGTACCAGAAGTTTAAGATTGATGAACTTCCCAAAGTCATATCCTATCAGCAGGACTGGAACTGGAAAGACCTTATCTCTTACTACCAGCAACGCTACCACAAGACCATTCGCCCTATATTTCGTCGAGTTGAGTGCGATATACCAAACACTGCACTTGCCCTGCCTGTGATGTGCCTGTGGACTATCTGATGTGGAACGATGGCAGGAAGAAAAGTCAGGTTCTATGCAAGGTCTGCCAAACGCTTTTTTCTCCAACCAAAGATAATCGTTTTTCCAAAAACACCGTCTTGAGATGTCCTCATTGCAACCACAGCCTGGTGCATAAGAAAGACCGTAAACACTTTATCATCCACAAATGTGTGAATCCCAAATGCCCTTACTATCTCCACAACTTGAAGAAAGTGGATAAGAAACATCTGGACGAAGACTATGGCAAAAACAAATACAAACTCCACTATATCTACCATGAATTTACGATAGATTTCTTTAAACTGGACTTAAACTCCCTGACGAAGAACGCTTCTTCCCTAAAATTCACCAAGTTTGATTCCAACACCATGTCCTTATGCCTAACTCTTCACGTAAATCTTGGTCTATCTCTTAGAAAAACGAAACAGGCTCTCAAAGATCTGTACAACATCGATATCTCACACCAGAGCATTGCTAACTACTGCAAATCCGCCGCTATGTGTATCAAACCCTTTGTTGTCAACTATGACTACGGAACTGGCAAGGTATTTACTGCTGATGAAACCTACATCAAAATCCGTGGTGTAAAAGCTTATATCTGGTTCATCATGGATGCTTCCAAACGTTCCATCATTGGCAATCAAGTCTCTGATAACCGCGGCGTTGGTCCCTGCATTCTAGCCATGCGAATGGCTTTCCGGCACTTGAAAAAGCTTCCTGAAAACTTCCACTTTATTGCAGATGGTTACAGCGCCTATCCATTAGCTGCACAACAGTTTTTCCGTGAGTTCGGTGATAAGTTTAAGTTTGATATCACTCAAGTAATTGGACTTACCAACGACGATGAAGTATCAAGAGTATTCCGACCATACAAACAGATGATCGAAAGATTAAACCGTACATACAAGGTTTCTTACAGACCTACAAACGGCTTTGATAACATCGACGGTGCCAACTATGACCTGGCTCTATGGGTCGCCTACTACAACTTTCTCAGACCTCACAAGCACGCAGGATGCAAAGTTCTAAATAAAGTAGAGATGTTGGAAGGTGCAGAAAATATGCCAGGTAAATGGCAACTGTTGATTTTCCTTGGTCAGCAAACTATCTTAAATCTACAAAATCAGGCATCTGCATAACTGGAGCGGAACCGTTGTCAGGAGAACCGTGGAATACCGCAGCACCTGTGGTGCGAGGATATGCCGCGAAAGTCTCTTGACATAAGGTTCACGGATTATCCTATTTCAGCAGAAAAGGGGGCAACTGCGCCCTTTTCCTGCCTTCCGGCGAGGATGGGTTCGGGCAAAGCCCGAATCTGGGTCAAGGGACGAGTCCCTTGCGGGTACTTAGGGCAGCGCCCTAAGCCCTCGGAGAGCTTATTGTTATCAATATCTACAATTTTCAAGGTTCGTTTGAGCCTTATTTTTGGGCTCAGTTTTTTCATAAATCATTTGACACTATCACGTTTTTTAATTCTCCGTATCATACTACTACTTCACCAGAATATTTTCAGAAATTTTATATACAAAAAAGACAGGGTATAGAAATATATCATACCCCGACTGTAGTTGCTTCATGAAATATTTTATTTGTTCTCACCAATATTTTATGCTTTTAAAAACTCTTCTATCGCCGTTAAAAACTCCTTTGCCCTATCAGCCTGTTCACGGGCATCTTCAAATGATACTACAAAAAATCGGCATAGTCCGTATTGTTTCTAATCTGAAATGCCTGACTCAAATATTTTGAATATTTCTTTTCGAATTTTTGTGTTTTAATATACTCTCGCTGGAAATAGGAAATTACTCCTGCATGTTTTGAATAATCAACGCCATCTTTTGCAAGCAATGCGCGAACTGCAGTAAACATGGCATAATAAGATCTTCCGATAGAATCTTTATAACTTTTCGATGCAAGCAATACTTCTGCCGAATTTAAACGCTCTCTTGCACTTTCCAGTCGATATTTTATCAGTTCCCTTCGATTATCAGGCACTAATTACCACTCCTTCCTGTGAAATGTTACGATAATATGGAAGAACTGTCTGGTATTGTTTAAACTCTTCATACGGAATTACGGTCGGAGAAAGAATTGTATCGTACTCTAACTCCAGCTCGCAAGAGGAATCCCATACCTTTTTCAACTGCTGCTGCAATGTTTTCCTGTCACCATGCACGATTGCAACAACATCTACATCTGAATCCGTATGATAATCTCCTCTTGCATAAGAGCCGTATAAAATTACCTGAACAAGATTTTCTCCATATACTGAGCGATAAATCTGTGTCAACTTTTGTAAAATACTATTCAGTTCATTTTTTGTGCACATATCATCCTCCTGTTTCTGGCATCTTTTTGCCTACAAGAATCAAAGCACTTGTCATCCATCATTTCAATGTTTCTATAATAATTTTAACTCAAATAAGCGAAAATCACAAGCAAATGTCCTATTTTTGCTTTTGGCTTTTTACAATAAAAAAAGGCAGTAACACCCTTTTGGCCAGGATATTACCGCCCTTTCACACTTCGAATACTGCGTATTCTCTAATTGAAGCCCTGCTTCATTCCCCGCAATCCATTTTCATACTGTATTCTTGAAAAATACCAGATTTTACCCTGGATTTTTCTACAGATATGATTTTCAAATAAATAGCATTCACTGCACAATTCTGGATTATCCCGTCTCCATCCGCTTTTTTCCAGAAATTCCTCTACATCTTCATATACTTCAATGCAGCTTTCTGCAAGCAGTATTTTTTCCACCTCCTGCTCCTTCAGATAAAGTCCAAATTCTTTGGCAAGCAGAACTCTGAATCCATAGCGGACCAGTGAATTTCCCCGTATTTCATTTAGATTAATTTCCAAACCTTCACCCCTTTGATTTTTTTACAAAAAGATCATCTACTTTCATGACCGTATTACCAGTACTTGTCCGCTTTTTATTCTTTGTTTTTTGAACAGCCCCATTTACAGTCAGTGGTTCTTGCACGTCATTTTCTTTTATCGGACTCTCATTTTTTTCCAATGGAGCCGAAGCTTCATATACCTGCTCATCCAGTATCTGAAATTCCTGCTGCTGTTTTTCCCACTTTCGATACCAGTCCGGAATATGATCCACAACCTTTTCCATCTTCAGTTTTCCGGCATCTGCATGTTCCGTATAATCCATTTTCTTAAACCGAAGCACATTGTGTCCTCGGATGATTAGGATTCCCTGATCCAGCGGATAACGAAGGATTTCATCTGGCAAAAGGAGCTGCCGTTTTCCAATGGAACGTGATTCCGAATATTCCGGCACATAATCTGTGGCACGGATCGTAAAAAAGTTCTTTCGGATAGAAGCAACTGAAACTGTAATCTCACCGGTCCGGTCACTGTAGTAGGTAGCGGTTGTCATATCATTACAGCCAAGAAAGATCGAGAAATCACAGCCGCCAAGGATCTCTTCCCACTGGTTATCCGGATAACGGTTCTGAAGCTGTGGAATATTCTGAAACAGGATGCTCATGCCTATCCGCCGGGATCTGGCCGTAGCCAGTTTCTTTTTAAAATCCGGAACAACACCGATATTTGGAAATTCATCCAGTATAAAACTTACCGGTACTGGTAGGACACGTTCTTCCGTTCTGTCAGCCAGGCGAACCAGCTTGATACTTAAAAATGATGTAAACAGTGTAGCAAGCATATCGTATGTAGAATCCTGATCCGAAGTAATACAAAAATACGCACACTTTTGCTTTCCCGGCAGTGACAGGTCTATATCTGTATGGCTCGTAATCTGCTGCACCATCTTATTCTGCAAAATCTGCAGACGGGTTCCAAGACCAAGCACAGCATTTCCTTTTACTTTTTCTGCCTTGGAAAATAACTGATAGGGACCTTTTGCCGGATGATCCGTTGGAAGCCTTTCAAAAATGGAATCCAGCATTTCCACACTTTTATTGAGCAATAATTTATAAGCTTCCGGAAAAGTTTTCTGCTCTTGTGGATACTCTTCAAAAACATATAAGCACAGAGCTTTTAAGAGATCCATTTCCACATTGTCATAAAAATGATCAAACTTATCCGTTGTGTTACGAATCACGACATCACAGAACACATCAATCAGCTCCCCGTCTTCAATCTCTGCGAGACAGTTCCATGCATCTGAATGGGTAAGCTGAATCAGATTCAGCTGCTTTACAACATATCCCTCTTCTTTGAGATACGCACAAAGATCCTCATAAAGTTCTGATTTTGGATCCGTAATATACATACTCTCACCCCTGCGCACACACTGTAATGCCATCACTCTTGCGAAAGCCCTGGATTTCATGGAACCTTGCGAACCGCATACCGCGATATTTCGGTTCAGTCTTGAATCCACCGGAAGACTTAATATATTTCCATTAGACAACTCCCTTCCGAAAATAATCCCCTTTATATGCTCCATTCCACGGTCTGCCTGCAGTATCTCTTTTTGTTCCTGTGTTCCCATAAATCCTGCCGTTCCATAAGTTCCCTGATCCGAAATCTCAAAATTCCGTTCATCATGCAATGGATTGTCTTTTCCTCGCCAGATTACCAGTACCGTTAAAGCCAAAAGCAGTACCACGGCTGCCATTGACCATTTTCTTCCTGACGAAGTACCACACCCTGCATACAGACATTGCAGAGGACTTAAGCATACTTCTGATCTGGAAAACAAGATTTCAAAAAAGCCTCCCACATATGCTGCTAACAAAACCATTCCGCATCCGGTCACGATTTTTTTCCAGTTTTCTGTTCTCAATCCGTTTCCTCCATTTCTCTTCTGGTTTCTTCTGCCAGATGGAATGATAGCGGTTCCCGTAGTAGCTGTTTATTGTATTGACAGAATTGTATAATGCAGTCAGGAGCACCGCTCGGATATTTCTGGCCTTTGTGCTGGTATCATCCATACTCTGAAGCACGAATTCGACATGATCCTTCGTAAGCTTCGCAAACTGTGCTTTCACAATCTCTATATCTTTTTCCTCACGGTTAATCCGAAGTTTAGGTGCTGTAGAAACCATTACATCCAGAATAAGTCCCAGGATTTCTTCAACTCTTCTGTCATATGGATGATCGTTTTTTAACGCATCATAAGAAATCTGTATCCGAATCGCACGCTCCACAGCCTGATAGGAACAGAGTGGATACTCTATGTCTGTATTCTCTTCCGTAATCTCTGTATTTGTATCCCCTTCAAAAGAGAGATATGCCTCGTTTGACTGTGATATCCTGTCACATCCTGATGTGGCACCTCTCTCTTTGTGTGGTGACAGCTCTCCCTTTAAGAAGTGATACCCTGCATCTGACAGATTTTCCGGATAAGTCAGTTGTATCAGGACATCTACATTCAGCTCCAGAAACAGCACGTTTGAGTTCCGCATTCCTCCTTTCCTGACAGTTCGAAAAACTCTTCTCACAACTCCTATTTTCTCCAGTTCAACTACCGCGTTCACAGCTTCTCTTTTTGAGATTCCAAACTGATCTGCAAGCTGCTGGTAATTTCTCTGTAAAATATCTGCTTTGAATTTCTTTCTGAATCCACATAATTGTCCCGTTAATTCATCTCGGATTTCCACCGGCCGATACCAATACACAACATCTGACAAAATAATGATTGCTGTCAGATTGGGTTTCCCATTATCTCTGGTAATTGTACGATACCACGCTGCCGGGATTACATTTCCGGTAAACTGCAGCCGACACATCCGGTCCACAATCGGACTGCCTGTTGAATGAAAAGGATTCGCCATCTTGCAGCCACCTCCATCGACCAAGATCATTCTCCTAGGTCATTTATAAGGTATTTCATTACATTTTCTGCATTGAGCTCATAAATGATCACCTTCTCTCCCAAATATTCTCTTATTGTTTCCGCCTGATAATCCATGCACACAATACTTACTGACGGTCTCCATAAGAGTTCCTGTTTAATGCGGCATAATTGACGCATTTCCAAATCATAAACTAAATATATAGGGTTCCCATTTTCATCGCACACATTATAGGTAGCATATTCTTTTTCTCTCTTTATGGAAAATCTTGAAAACAAAGACTGCTTTAGCTTTTCTCTTTTCCGCTTCTCTGTCAGCAGGACAATCTGCAATATTCCCTCTCGGCACATAGGAATATAATAATATTGATCATAAATATCATCTGGTCGAAACAGATCCTTTTTTATGCCTCCATCACTTTCCAAAAGCTTTAACAATACTTTTATGTTCTGTCCTACAATAAGCGCATACCTGTTTCTTTGCCAAAATCAGAAATCCACGCTGGAAATTTGCTGCTGTCCATCACATATAACAGTGTACGGTCTTCCTCGCCCATACGTGTCACATGACAGGTATTCGTGTATAATCCACTATCTGACCGCAGGAAAAAATTTGTAATAATATCCTGCACATGTTTTTCTTCATAATTGTCATGATCTCTCACTCTTGCAATCTCCACTGCTCCCACCAGTAACAAAATCTGTCCAATGAAAAATCGTGGAAAGTGCATTTTTAACAGCATCTACGCCTTTTTGTAAATATTCCAACAATTTGATCACAATATCAAAGGTTGTCTTGTTTGTGACAAATTTATACTGATACCCGCTTCCGCCTGTAATCTGTGCATTCAAAAGCAACGCTAATGTATATTCTACTTTCTTGGATACTACTGTCCGGTTTTCCTGCCATGCATTTCCACCCTGTGCCAGAATCTGCTCATAGGTTGTTCGATCTATCTCACCTCTTTTCCCATTCACTTCCATACAATAAATGGTCTCCGTTGCTTCGCCTTTTCGCTCATCTGTAACTGACCAGTCAAAAAACTATCCAGATGCTTTTCAACCGACTCTTTTAAAAGTTCATAGGATGTTTGTAATTTTTCAGTATCTGCATCCGATTTTTGAGCATCCTTTGCAGAACTTGAAGAAGTGGATGTTTGATGTTGCTGAATTTCAACATAGCCTAATACTTTTTTTACATATGCCTGCGTTTCCGCATATGGAGGAATCTGATATCCATATTTCATAACTGCTCCGGGCCCTGCGTTGTACCCTGCGATTGCCAGTTCCAATCCATTTGAATAGCCTTTAAACTGCTCAATCAGCTGGGAAACATACTTTGCTCCGCCCATAATATTCTCTCTGGGATCAAAAACATTAGATACCCCTAGAGATGCTGCTGTAGATGGCATAAGCTGCATAATACCAGATGCCCCTGCACCAGAAACAACATTTGGATTAAAGTCTGATTCTACTTTACCCATTGCGATCAACAACGCTGCCGGCACATTGTACGTCTGTGCCGCTTCATAAAAAAATGAGTCGTATGGGCTGGACAAGTTTGTGGACATATCAATCCCCAAACTATTTGCATAACCTAAAAAAGAAAAAACCGTACTGTTATCTTCGTTTTCCATCATCAGTACGGCAAGGTAATATCCAAGATTCCTTTTCAGCTTCGTTTCATATTCATCCACCACAACCAGCTCATGGCCTGCATATTTTTCTGCTTTGTCCTGGTCAATTTCTTTTAAAACAGCCTTGTGCTTTTTGTTTATTATTTTCAAGATTTCTTTTTTGTAATCTTCCTGCTGCAGAACTTCTTCAACCCGGTCACGTATATTCGTAAGCTGCGTAGATTGAGCTTCATTCGCATACGAATCTGCATTTGCAAATCCAAGATAACTAAAAATAATTCCTATCATATTTGCAATAATAAACATCCAGAGAAAGCAAAACAGGAAAATAGAAACGAGTATTTTCCAAACAGTTTTATTTGATACCAATGCCCCGATCACAGTTCCAAGAGGACCTGCAAGGGCTGTTCCTGCTGCCATTCCTGCTGCTGTTCCTCCAGCTGCTACTGCCGCTGTTGTTGCATATGCAGTTTGAGCAGTATGTGCAATAATTTCTGTGCCTTCATCCAGAGGGGACGAATTTTTATCTTCTTCTGCCATTTTCATCCCCCTATCTGAGTCTGTCCGAACCTTTTTCTTTTAATTCTGCTCTCGATTTTGGAACTTCACGTATTCTACGGGTATCTGGTCTGCTTCTTTTTAAGGAAATATCTCCTGTTGGAATGGATCCCGAAACATTCATAAATCCATCAGCTGCCATACCTGTTTCATCAGCTACAGGCTGAATATCATCTTCATTTTGCATACCAGGATCACTCAATTTCGTGTTTTCAGCCTTTAGCGGATTTCCTGCTGTATCTACCAAAATACCCATTGCCGATTTCGCATAAAAATCGGCCTCATCTGTTTCTTCATCCAGATCTTCTCCTGTATCCATAATTCCATCTGACTGTATTCCATTTTCAGACATGGATTCCATTCCTGTCGGCATAGAATTTTCATTATAATTCATCCCTGCTCGTGGTGCAGCATCAAACCCAAACACAGACGAAGTACCAACTTCATCCAGGATACCTTTCTCCTGGTTCACAGAAGATACCCCATTCCCCTGAAGTGCAGACATTATTTCTGATCCCAGCCCTTCTCCTGCATTCGAAACCTCACCAGATACAGAAGAATTATACGCTGTTCCTGTTTTTCCATAGGACATACTTTCCTGGCCAGTCATTTCAATGCTTCCGCTTTCCAGATCCATTTCTGAATCAAAATCACTCATTTCCTCTTCAACCGGATAATCGCCCATCTCTCCAAGAATGCCGTGCTCACTTCCACTTTCGCTGAATCCGTTGGCGGATACATTGCTCGCAGCCGGAATTGCAAGATCCTGTTCACCTCCGGAAACGTCCAAAAGAGTCTCTCCTTCAGAATTACTCTCTGAAACAGCTCCCGCAAATGCTTCTGCATCATCTTTCACACTCATAGCATTAATTCCAGACATAGTTTCTGATGTAGCAGACATAGAATCTATATTGCCATTTACATGATCTCCAGATCCGAAATCCATCTCTGCCGTATCGCTGCTTCCCGTTGTCATGCCAAGTTCCTCAAAAACAGTCTTATCTGCCGGAGAAACTTCATTTTGTTGATTTCCTGGACCAGGCGGACTTTCTTTATCAAAATCTCCATCTGAAGTCATATCATTTATATCCATTGCATTTCCGCCATTAGGAGTCATTGGGATTGGCCCAGTAAAATTGGTTGTCATTCCATCCGACGATCCCATATCTGTTCTGGTTCCACCGACATCTCCTGTTCCACCAGAGCCAGAAGCTGTCCTTGCTGCCTGAGAGATGATCCTGCTCGCTGCAAGCATTGCTCCTGCTGCTCCCATTCCAGGAGCCGGACGGCCAAGGTTCACTCCAAGCGATGCCATATAGGAATCAAGTTTAAATGTGATCTTACAAAATCCTACCAGACAAAGTGTAGCTGCGAAGAATTTCGTAAACCCATAACTGCTTGCCATCATATTTCCGTAACCAGATAAAAACATCTTCATGCACCAGGCATTTAATATAACAAGCACTACTTGCCCTCCAAACATCTTGCTCCATGAAGCCAGGATATTATTTGTTGCTTTAGAACCACCGGTTGCAAATGCAAGAGGTGCTGTGTAGGAAAATACACCAAGCAATACATAACGTTCAGCAATGACCATTAACATCTTAAAATAGTTCCATGCTACAACAAACTGCATGATCAGCATCAAAACCGAAATGCTAAGGCTGCTGATTCCAAGTGTATCTGTAACACCTTCCAGAGTTGATACATAGCCTGAAAAGCTAGCGACCTTGACCTTTGTTCCTACAACCCATTGATATGGCGTTCCCGCAATTCTCAAAATGTAGTCAACCAATGGTTTCGATCCGGCAAGAAGAAATAAAGAAATGGCCGACCGACAGATAAGTTCTATTGGTTCTTCTGCATTTACCCCTGCTTTTCCACCAAACATGGACTTAAAAAGCTGCCATACAAGAATCATCAAGAGGATTGCAATTCCTGTAGGAACAATCACATTTTTGTATAGGCTCCCCACTACTGAAAACAATTCTTCAAATAATGAAAGATTACAGGACAGAAGTTCTGTAAACATATTTGTGATCAGTTCCATCATATCCACGATAAACTGACTGCACATTTCGCGAATGGCATCTACCAACAGCTCCAAAAGCCAGCTCATGTTTTATTCATATCCATAAGAGATACCCTCCTTTCAAAAACCGGGAGAGCACCGGTAAGAAATCATACATCAGCCCGTAAACATACTTTTCGGAATAATTTTTTCCAAATATGTTACAATGGCACCCAGGGTCATAAGTGCAGCCCAGCATACAACAATACGTTTCAGCCAGGATCTTGACTCATCCACGGTTCTGCCCGATTTGGAAAATTCATTAAAAACAGGCACACCGCAGCACATACCACCGCTGCTACAGTAGCAATACCGGCCACATCTGTATATACTGTCTGCATTGCATTTTTTGC
>ENA-OQCN01000879-OQCN01000879.1-human-gut-metagenome-genome-assembly--contig:-NODE-879-length-15845-cov-1.734190_pt1 | contig 15845 bp, 20 predicted proteins | sample MGYA00242497_ERZ504576 | MGnify/ENA primary metagenome ERZ504576 (study PRJEB26092, sample SAMD00036296) | human gut metagenome | host: Homo sapiens | study: EMG produced TPA metagenomics assembly of... | reverse complement strand
CTTTGTATCTTCCTTATGTGCAACGCCATCGCCATATCCAAAGCGGGATGCACCGGCAAAACGGGATGCACCGAAAGACACTGCCTCACTCGGTCTGTGCATGATGATCGGATATTTATCTTCCACCAGTTTTCCAGACTTGTGCGGATCATAGAAACTTTGCTTCCGCCGCCCGAAAGAACGATTGCATCAATTGTGATCCCTTTTTCTTCCGCTTCCTCCAGCATCTTCTGCACGACTTCCAGCGTCTGAAATACCAGCGGCTCGCTCAGCTTTTCAAAGCGTTCTCTGGTGATCTCCACCTCACAGTATTCATTCTGCTGATTCATGACAGATGCCAAATAAGAGTTATCGTCTGTCAAAGCAATTTTTGCCTTGACGGCTTCACGCATGATTTCCGCTCTCTGGATCTCATTCTGAGGTTCAAATCCATACTGTTTCTGCAATACAGATAAAAGTTCCTGATATAAGACGTTGTCAAAGTCTTTTCCACCGACTTCCTCCAGTCCGTCTTTCGCATGCATTTTGTACGGAGTTCCCTCACTTTGAGCCGTCACGATAGCAGTATCGAAGGTCCCATGTCCTAAGTCATATACCAGTACCGTAAACTCATTTTTCTTGATGCGGATCTGCTCCGGCGCAATATGCTGCATGTAATGGAGATAATCGATTGCTACTGCTGCAGGCTCCGGCAGTCTGCTCAACACCTGAATCGGTTTTCCATTTATCTCAACCTTTCCCAGATTTTCCTGCATGATTTCCAACACAGGCACATTGTCGGCAAATGCTGCAGGAAATGTGAACACCACGTCATAAACCGGTGGAATGCCTTTATTTGCAAGCTCCTTTTCTGCCAACACAAGCAGATCATGTGCTGCTGCCGCATAAATGTGACCTGCCTGTACCGGTCTTTCAATTCCCGGAATCTTAAGTGTGAGTTCCGGCAAACGGGTTTTTGCCGCATACACAAGCTGCTGTGGGGTTCTTGCGTATTTCTGTTCTGCTGCTCTGCCATCAGAAAAGACATCGATCTGTTCTCCATTCGGCGGCTTCACATAGGCTGTTGTTGGCATTCCCTGTGTGGAAAGGGAAGCTGGAAGCAGCGGAATCGGATCGTTCTTCGGGTTTTCCAACAGGGATACATAGCCGTATCCATTACCAATGTCCAATCCTAATACTCTGTTTTTATTCTCTGATTTTTCTGATCTGGCCATCATTTATCCTCCCGTTTTTATGATTTACTAAGATTTTTCAGTTCCACAGTACTCTTGATCGGTTTCTCCGGGTGATCTGCCTCTCGCGCTTCAATCGTCAGTACTCCCAATTTATCAATACAAAGGCGGCTCTCGTTGCGGGTGCCTTTCGGGACTTCTCTTCCATGATCCAGAGAGACTTTCATGATCTCGGTGTAATCCTCTGCCACCTGTTCTGAATCCGGATGTGCCTTATTTGCTTCGTAAACAGTAAATCCGGAATATCTCTGATCTTCATGGAGTGTCGTTGAATTCTGGTAAGCTGCCTGATACGGAATCGGTGTTCCTGCAGGGATATAGGTAGAAATATAACCGCTCTCATCATCGACACTATGATAAAATCGGATTCCAAGGTCATATCCTACTCGTGTCTGAACAACAGAAGCAGCTTCTGCCTTTTCAGCAATATCATTCATTGCTTCTGCTGTACCATAACGTGCTGCACCATCGGCAATGGCACGGCTTGGATTTGAAATCTGGATTTTATCTTCCTTGTGTTTCATTTCATCCCCCTTATATTCCGGAAAATGCCTCCTCCAATGCGCGTTTGACCATCGGCATCTGACTTGCTCCACCGGTTAAGATAATTGTCTCCGGCTTCTGATTGGAATGTCTTTCAAACATTTTTTTGGTCGCTTCAATGGTTCTCATCAGCAACTCTCTGGAAGCGGTCTCAAATTCTTCACGTGTGACACGTACCGTCAGATATTCGTTGTTATAAAGCACTTCCGCATCTGCATAGGCATCGAACGTTAAATCCTTTTTTATCTTCTCAGCTTCTGCCCGAAGTGCGGCTTTGTGAGACGGGTTCAATGGAACCTGCAGCTTCTGTTCTATTAACTGGTACATAATTTCATCAAACTCTCCACCTCCTACATCTTCCAGACCGTCTACGCCCAAAATGTCATAATAATAATCTCCGTCACCATTTGTTCTTCCCTTGGGATACAACGCAACCAGTGCAAGATCGAAGGTTCCTCCACCCAAATCGTACACTAACACGGTGGTTTCTTTGTCAGAGCCAAATCTGGACAGATAATCCAGTCCTGCCGCTGCCGGTTCCGCAATGGTGCCACTTACATGTACCTGTGTTCCATCGGCAAGAGATGCCTTCTCTGCCAGTTCGATCAGTCTCTGTCTCTGTGCGCTGGTATAAGTTGCCGGATAGCTCAGGGCAATCTCATTTGTTGTCATCTGCCAGCCTGACTGAAGCTTTTTATTCGCAGATCTCACACAATGCTGAATAACCTCTGTAATTGCTTCATCGTAAGAAATCTCTCTGCCATCCAGTGTCATTGTTTCTCCAAGATGACGCTTCAGGCGGTTAATTCTGTTTTGCACAGGCTTTGCGCGTCCGCGCACTGCTGTTTCTCCACAAAGAGTACCTGCTGCTTTTGAATAAAAGAACACGCTCGGGATTCCTTCATTTAATCCACCGGGGAGCAGATCATGTACGTTTCCGCCAAGTCTGGTTTTACCGTCAAAATCTGAAATATAACTCAGGAAGGAATAGCAGTTACCAAAATCCATACCGATCACTGGTTTATTTTTTTCTTTATTATTTCTTGCCATTTCATAAACTCCTTTATGATGTTTTTCTGTCGTTTTTGTTTCTTATTTATCAGTTATTGTTTTTATTTATCTGAATACCGTTTTCAGGGCATATCCTATTCCAAACAGTATGAGCAGTATCGGCATAATGCATTAATCAATACTCCGGTATGACTTACAAATGCTTCTGCAATAAAAGCGTGATAACGGATACAGCTTGCCACAAACAGAATACCTAACGCTACTGCCATCCAATCAGAAAACGTCTGATTGCCATCCAGATTTCCCACATCTCATAACCCATTATTACCACCTCCAAAATCGACTTCTGATTCTCCAACGCAAACGGAGAAGCAGGTATGCTATCACAGCGATCACAACAAATGCGATCACACCATAGGAACAGATTTTTGCTGCAAATACGGCCATCGCCGCCATAATCCGGTTCAGGTTTACCACCATCACAATTGCCAGGATCACAGATAAAATTCCCAGGATTCTTGTCACAAGCTGTGCCGGTGACAAATTACGGATTCCAGACATTCTGCCCGATCCATTTCCAAAAATATCTCGTCTACGTCTCATTTTTCATGTTCCCCTCCTTATTTGTTACTGATACCTTGCTCCGGACTGCATAAAATCTTCCAACGGAACCAGAAAAATGTTGTCACTTTCCATGGTTTTCACTGCCAGATAATCAACAACTGGTCCCCAGCGGGATGGTGTCTGGTACAAATCATTACTTTGCACACGCAGACGCTGTTCTGACTGGATCTGCCAGTTGACTGCTTTTTGAAAGGTAAAAAGCAGATGCGGCGGTGTGCCTGCCGTCGGTGCCGGAAAATAATACTGATAGGTACTGAATAATCGTTCTGACACCAGATCGGTAGCAGCAGGTGTCTGCTGTGGAAACATCACAACATTGGCAAATGCCAGATCTGCTGCTCCGGGAGCCATTTCACCGGATTCTGTGCCAGAAACATCAGCTCGATCCGTCCCTGCATTTTTTCTCTCAGAAGATATCTCAGTAATTCATCTTCTTCATTTTCAAAGATCATCTCATCCAGGATCACTCTCAGACGGGTTCCCTGTTTCAGACAGTTGTACAATTCTTCTTTCAAACAGGTATTTAAGATCTGATAATCTCTGGAAGCGGTATAGAAAGCAAACAGTCTACCATGATCTCTGATACCTGTTGCAAAACTGTAACCCGTATCACTTCCGGCGTATAGACTTCCTCAAATACTTCCTCCAGTTTTCCACAGATTCTTCTCAGAACAATGCCTGCCTCATGATTGCTTCTGATGTTATCCACCACCACATTGGAAAGACCACATTCCATTGCAACCTCTGAGATCACATCGTCATCTTCCTGCAGCAGACCTGCCATAGCCGGCAGAGAAACCGGATATTTTACAGCAACGATATCCAGCAATGCCGCTGTATAAATCATTACTTTTCCGATTAAAACTCCGATTCCCATTTTCTCTGCTGCAAGGCTGACAAATCTCTGGATCTGCTGCTTTGACATTCCAAGAAACGATGGTACGTTTTTTCTGATGGGCTTGCAATTCTCACATTTGAAAACGCGTCCTGTGTTCTCCGTCTCTGAAGTTCTGTAAACACACCCAGATGACCGGAAAGTAAAATGATGGGCATGTCTGCTTTTTCCATACAGCTTTCCACCAGATTCAGGATCATTTCCTGATCACCGGCTCTCTCACCGGAAACAAGCAGATCGCCACGTATGTTCTGAAAAAAACTGCGATTGTCAATGATTCCTTCAAACACGTTTCTTTTTCTATTCAAGAACTCACACTCTCGTGTAATTCTTCCTCTGTTACTCATGTTGTTCTCCTTTCGATCTCTCTCTTTGGAACAATTTCACAATATCGAATTTTTTCCCGTGCAAACAGGATGTTCTGAATTTCCTTTTGCAACCAAAATTCTGAAACCCCGTAATTTTTTGAAACTCCCCTCTAAATTATGCCCTGGCAGATTCTGAAAACCTGTATTTTTTGAAACCACGCAAGAGGTTGAAACTACAGAAGAATTTGAAACTATGTAAGAGTTCCAACCTGGTTTTCTAAAAAATGGCACAAAAAAAGAAGCGAAATGCTTTTCTTTTCACATTTCGCTTCTTTCAATTGAAGTTTCTTTTATTTTTTGATTCGAATATATTTTTTATAGGTTTACTCCGGCTATTCTTTACACCGAAACGTAACTTTCACCCGGAACAGATCATCCTCCAGACTGATCTCAAATTTGCCTCCCATCAGTTCGGTCAGCATTTTTGAAATAGACAGTCCCAGACCGCTTCCTTCGGTGCTGCGGGATTCATCCCCCCGTACAAACCGTTCTGCCAGTGCATCCGCATCCACATTCAACAGTTTTTCCGATATGTTTTTCATAGTAAAAGATGCTTCGTAACCATCCTTGCCACTTCCACATACACGCGGGTATCCGGCATCGCATATTTTGACGTATTGTTATACAGGTTTCCGATCACACGCCACAGCTGCCGTCCGTCTGCATAGATCATCACCGCTTCCTTCGGGAACTTACTGATCACGTTTAAGCCTTTCTGCTCCAGTTTCTCGTTAAATTCACCGCCGGTCTGACGCACCAGTTCCACCAGATCGATGTCATCCATCTGTAAGATCACATTACCGGAGGAAATACGTGATACATCCACCAGATCTTCCATCAGCTGTTTTAACCGCATCGCTTTGGATTCCAGCACTTCAATATACGATTCTGCATTCGGGTTATCGATTTTTTCCCGGCGCAGCAGACCAATATAATTGATGATGGAAGTCAGCGGTGTCTTGATATCATGGGAAATATTTGTGATCATTATTTGCTTTCATTGCGCTCATCCCGCACACTCTCACCAATGGCATTTGCCAGACCTTCGCTGATATGGTTAATGCCCTCTGCCAGCTGATATTCGTCTCCCTGATACTCTTCCAGATTCAGTTTATAATCAAATTTTCCCTGCGTGATCTGATCAATTCCTTCCAATATTTTCCGCCGCTGAATGACACGCTGTGAAAATAGATCAGCGTAAACAGCAGGAATATGATCAGCAAATATATGCCCAGATAAATCCACAGTGAAATGCCAGATATGCGACTACAACATTTGCCAGTACAATTCCCAAGATGACCAGAGTCATTCTGTTCCCAAGATAACGGTTATGCAGGGTATCCTTCAGGTTGACGATCAACCAGTGCAGATAACTGTTTTCAAAAAAACGTATCCGCTTTGACACGGCGCACCAGACTTAAGTACATTCCCATAAATGCACAGTCGCCCAGTACCGTAAACGTACCAACGATTACCATGCGCCCCATGACACCGTAATCCTGATGATGTACCCGCATGCCAAGTGCCGCCAATGCCACACTGAATACAAATAGCAGGGCAATCGGGATTTCCGTCCGCAGCTTATCAAAATTTGCCAGATGAATTTCCTTATCCTCACTTCGTTTTGCAGCTGCCACGGTCATATAACACAGTCCCACTAACCAGACGATAAGACCAACTGCTGCCAGTACAAGGCTCCGCTGCGCCCATGGGAATAATTTGTCAAATTCCCGTTTTGCCACCGCAAGGTCATCTTCCTGTGGAAAGTTCACATCCACGGCAACGATCAGCGTATAATCGCCTTTTTGCAGCTCATTATACTGCGCCATATTCTGATAATAATTGTTTTCAATTCCACCGATATTCGTCTCAAAACGGAAGGTTTTGTTGTTATAGCTCAGATACCGACCATAATTGACTGCTTTCTCATAAGCATCCTCCTGTTTTTCAACATCATGCATATTGGTCACATATGTGCCATCTTTCAGATCTCCAAGCCAGTAATACACATTGGTATTATTCTGATCGTATTTGTTGTTGTAGATTTTGTAATCTGAGATCCGCTCCTGAGAAGCATTCACTGTTTCAGGACGATTTTCATCATAAACGCCATCTGTCTCAAACTGCTCCTTCAGGTTCAGATAATCCAACAGTTGCAGCATCTGTTTTGAAAAGGTACGCTCAAAATATCCGGATTCCACAAAAGAGGAATTTTGCAGATCTCCCATATTCAGCATATTCTGATTGACACAGGTACTGAACAACACGATACTGACTGAGGCCACCACCGCCGCAATCATCTGCAGACCGATCACAATGCTTTTGCCAGTGATGAATAGCGCTTTCTGTTCTGTTCCATCGACTACCTCGGTTCTATTTTCTCAATCTTGTATCCAACACCCCAAACTACTTTCAGGTACTGAGGATCTTTTGGATTAATCTCAATTTTTTCTCTGATATGACGGATATGTACCGCTACGGTATTGTCTGCGCCGATGGCTTCCTCATTCCAGATGCTCTCATAAATCTGTTGATGGAAAATACTTTGCCTGATTTTTCACTAGGAGCAGTAAAATATTGTATTCGATCGGTGTCAGACGCACGTTCTGCCCGTCCACAGTTACTTCCTTCAGATCATCGTTGATGGCAAGTCCGCCCGTCTGAAATACTTTGCTGGATTCGGTTGCATTTCCAAGCTTTGTATAACGGCGCATCTGGGAATTTACCCGCGCCACCAGCTCCAGAGGATTAAACGGTTTCGACACATAATCGTCCGCTCCTACATTCAAGCCCAGAATCTTATCCGAATCTGCGGTCTTTGCAGACAGAACAATGATCGGCATGTTACTTTCTTCACGAATTTTTAAAATTGCACGGATTCCATCTAAACGCGGCATCATCACATCGATGATCACCAGCTGAATATCTTCTTTTTTTCAGCACTTCCAGCGCCTGCACGCCATCATATGCCTTAAAAACCTGATACCCTTCCTGCTGCAGATAAATTTCAATGGAATCAACGATGGAAGTGTCATCATCGCATACTAAAATATTGTTCAAGGGAATCCCTCCTATTCTTCTTTACCGAAAATCAGATCTTTTAAAATGGAACTTGCATCCCGTTTTTCTTTTTCCGATGTGGATGCTGCTCCTGTTCCTGTGCAAACTCGTCCTCCAGTACCGCACGGCGTATAGACGCTTCATCCGGAAATTCCGGATTCGGATGTTCCTGAGTTTCTGTTTCCGGCTCTGCCTGCTGTGCCTCCTGACTGGCTTTCCACTTAAAATAAGCCGCATCGGTATTGATCTTGATATCCGGTTTTTCTGCCGGTGCCCCATCCGATAAGATATCCTCCGGTCTCTTTGTTCCGGAGTTTTCAAAGTACTGCTCGTTTACTTTAATGTCAGGTTCGGATGGCGGAATATACATCATATTTCGGGCATACTGTACACCAGCCTCTTTTTCTGCCTCCAGATCGCGGTTTTTCCGTGCCCGCTGACGATTGATATCATCAATAATAGACAGGTATTTCTTCGTATCTGCCAGGTCTGCAAGCTGTCCCTGCAATTCATTTCATGGGACTGCAGCTTGTCCTTCTGCTCCCGCAGATCTTTTTTAAACTGCATAAACAGATCATTCATGGAATCGTTGGTCTGATCCATCAGATCACGGATAGCTCCGATCATATCCGCAGTGTAAATAACAGATGCTGCGTACACATCCTCCGCATTGGCATTTGCCGCCTCAATGATCTCATCGCCCTTTTTGCGGAATGCCCGCTCCGCGTTGTTCCGGCTCTGACGTGTCTGCTCGTACTGATCCATCATATCGTAAATCCCCTGATTCAGACGATCCAGCAATCCCAGAAATTTCTTTCGGTCGATAATTACTTTATCCGGATGTCCGTCCATCATCTCACTTTTGGAAAAAGTGACATGAATCTCCTTTAACACCCGCTCTACTTTATCCTGTGGACTCATGCTTTCCTTTGTTTCTCCTTCTTCTTTTTCCTTTCCCAAATCGCATTTTTCTCAATCTGGCATGTAGCTGTTCAACATCCAGTTAAAACGCTCTGTTCTTCAGATCACAATGCTCTTTTTATACTTCGATCAATTCATACTGATCCGTACCAAGTCCTATTTTTACCGCATGCTCAATGCAGCTTCTCCAGTTGGTATCCGGATGTGTGAAATAGAAATGATCATGTCCATGCTCACAGTCGCAGTCACCATGCTCATGCTTATGCTGCTCCATATTCTCTGCCAGCACACTGTTTGAAAGTACCGGCTGCTGATTGCACAGATCTGCACACGCCATATCAAGAGCGACCGGATCAAAGGATGCCAGCATACCGACGTTTGGAATGATCGGACGGTCATTTTCCGCATGGCAGTCGCAGTTCGGTGACACATCGCAGATCAGTGAAATGTGGAAACACGGACGGTCTTTGCAGATTGCCAGTGTATACTCTGCCATTTTGCAGTTTAAGATATCGTTGGACTCAGAAAATTCCGGTGTGACTGCATCTTTCGGACAGACACCGACGCATCTTCCACATCCGACACATTTTTCATGATTGATCTCTGCCTTGCGTTCATCAATGGTGATCGCACTATGGGCACAGACTCTTGTACACATACCACAACCTACACAGAGTCTGCGGCGTACATATGGTTTTCCGGCGCTGTGCTGATCCATTTTACCTGCACGGGAACCGCCGCCCATACCGATATTTTTGATAGCACCGCCAAAACCGGTTGCCTCATGACCTTTGAAATGAGTCAGGGAGATCAGAATATCTGCATCCATCAGCGCACGTCCTACTTTTGCTTCTTTGATATATTCGCCGTTCACTGGAACTAATGCCTCATCGGTACCTTTCAGTCCGTCTGCGATGATCACTGGACATCCGGTTGCATATGGGGTAAATCCATTCATGTAAGCCGTCTCCAGATGATCTACTGCATTTTTACGGCTTCCTACATATAAAGTATTGCAGTCTGTCAGGAATGGTTTTCCACCCTGCTCTTTTACGATATCTGCAATGACTTTTGCATAATTCGGGCGGAGAAACGCCAGGTTTCCGTACTCGCCAAAATGAATTTTGATTGCTGCATAATGATCCTGAAAATCGATGGTTTCAATGCCCGCAGTTTTTACCAGGCGCGCCAGCTTCTGCATCAGATTTTCGGTAAAACTTGTCTTAAAGGAAGTAAAATAAACTTTTGATTTTTCCATTTCCTAAACTCCTTCTATATTCGTATAAATTCATTCCATATTTCTTATAGTTTACCATAACCATTCCTGTGTTTACAGTTAAAATTTTCTTAAATGGTTGTAAGTATGGTTGATTTACATCCAAATGTTCTCTGCATTTCACACATATCGACTCATTGCCTGTCATCTTGCCATTTTCCCCGTTTTCCTGTAAAATGCTATCGAAAAAAACAAAATGAAACTTATGACAAGATTTTAAAGAAATCGCAGCACTCCCACCAGGAATGATTTGTTATTGTTCATCATGTGAAAAAGTGGAAGTCTCAATTTCGACTGAGGTAAACATTAAATTTATGGAAGTAATTCGTACTTATGGAAATATCATAAAAAAATATGCTCCCGACCATCCGCTGGCAGCTTTCCGCATGATCAAAGCCGGACTGGCTCTGGAGCAGTTTCGCAGTAAGCATCTGGCTGACAAAAGAATGCCCGGCGCTTACCAGTATTTAAATACCTATGCGGTTGGAGAAGTTCTGGCTGCTTTAAAGCACCCGGAGACCTCCGTCTGGGCAAATATTTTTGCTCCGGTGGAACTGCTACAGTGCTTTGGCTTGCACAGTCTGTCCATTGAATGTCTGTCCTCTTTTTTATCCGGCTTCACCATCGAAGATTATTTTCTGGATTATGCCGAAAATGAAGGTCTTGCATCCACTGTGCTCCTACCATAAAAATTTCATCGGCGCCATCGACAGCTGCATCATCCGCCGGCAGCTTTTGCAGTAACAACCTCTACCATCTGCGACGGAAATATCAACACTTTCCGACATCTGTCTGAAAAACATCAGGTGCCGTCCTTTTTGATCGATGTCCCGCAGTACAATACACCGGATGCAAAAGCCTATGTCACGGAACAGTTAAAAGAACTGATTGCCATGCTGGAAGATACCTTCCACCAAAAATTTCAGGAAGAAGAACTGGTTCCTATTTTACAACGGGAAAATGCATCCAAAGCCTGTTATGAACGCTGCTTAAAAAATCTGCGGACGCATCATTATCCATCTACGCTGACTATGCAAATGTATATGCTGTTTGCGTCACATATGAATATTGGCACACCGGAAATCCTGCATTTTTATCAGCAGATGGAAGCCGAAACCGCAGCTGCACCGGAATTTCATGGCACCAACATTCTCTGGGTTCACCTACTGCCTTATTATCAGGAAACTTTAAAGGAGTACTTTAATCTCACCGATGATTATCAGATTCAGGCGATTGAAATGAATCTGGATTACCGCGCGCCGTTGGATACCGAACATCCGCTGGAAGCTCTGGCAGACAAAATGATCCACAATGTCTACAACGGTCCTTATGAGAGAAAAGCAGCACTGGTATCGGAACTGGCACAGGATCTGCAGTCTGACGGCGTCATCAATTTCTGTCACTGGGGATGCAAACAGTCCTCCGGCGGCGTCATGCTGTTAAAAGAAGAACTGGATAAAAAAGATATTCCGCTTCTGATCCTGGATGGAGACGGCATGGACCGCAGAAACAGTCACGACGGACAGATCCGCACCCGATTTGAAGCATTTTTAGAAGTATTAAAACAGCGAAAGGAGGAGGCATAATGCTGGCTTATTTTTGTAAATATGTCCCGGAAGAATTGCTGCAGGCGTTCGGCACAGAGCTTGTCTGTCTGGAACCGCATGTAACGAATTTCACCCAGGCAGATGCCTGATGCACCCAAATATGTGTTCCTTCTCCAAAGCGGTTCTGGAAGAATTTGAAAAGCAGGATTATGAAGGAATGGTCTTTACCTCCTGCTGCGACAGTTCCCGCCGACTGTATGATATTTTATGTCAGCAGTTTCCGGATAAATTTTTCTTCTGTCTGGATCTGCCGCGCAAGATCAATGATTTTGCTGTGACGCTTTATACGAAACAGCTGCAAAAACTCATTGATGCCTATGCGGATTTTTCTGGAAAAACCTTTTCGGAGCAGAAGTTGTTGGAAATTTGCAGAGAATGTGCTGATGAACAAAAACGGATTGAAACTGGCAAAAAACATGATACAAAACAGAAAACGGCAAATGATGCTCAGAATTTCGATGCAACTGCTTATCAGACAACAGCTCCTGTCGATCACACCTCCATCTCATCTGGCTTAGCTGATAACCCAACTGCCGATTCACCGATGAATGGTCTTCATATCGCCCTTGTTGGTGCCCGTCCGGGCAGTGAGATCCGTCAGCTCATCACCGATCATCAGGCAGAGATCACACTGGATCTGACCTGCACCGGCATCCAGCGCAGCTACGACCTGAATTCTGAACAGATTCTGCCTGCCTATGCACATGCTCTGTTAGATCAGCTTCCCTGCATGCGTATGGCTGCCGCATCCAACCGCCAACGTATTCTGGAAGCCTATGAAGATCGCATTGACGGCATTATTTACCACACCGTTAAATTTTGTGATATTTATGCTTACGAATATACCAAACTGCACGAAACATCTAACCTGCCGATTCTGAAAATCGAAACCGATGCTACCGCTCAGTGCGGCGGTCAGATTTTAACCCGACTGGAAGCATTTTTAGAATCCTTACGTGCACAAAAAGGAGAATCTATGTTATTTAAAAATAAACGACAGCAGTCAGAAAACTATTCTACTGAAACACAAGATGCCGTTTCCGATACTGCAAATGCAAAAACAGCTAATACAACGGATGCACCTGTCTATGTCATGGGAATTGACAGCGGTTCCACTTCCACAAACGCTGTTATCTTAAACGGTAATCGTGAAATCGTTGCTTCCGCGGTCATCCGCACCGGAGCTAAAAGCGGCGAAAGTGCACAGCGCATTTTAGAAGAAATTTTACAGAAGCAAACCTACAGCGCTCTGATCTGACCAAAATCGTGTCCACCGGATACGGACGTGTCAGCATTCCGTTTGCAGATGAAAACGTAACAGAAATCAGCTGTCACGGAAAAGGTGCACATTATCTGAATCCGGAAATCCGCACGATTCTTGATATCGGCGGACAGGACAGCAAAGCGATCCATCTGAATGAAAAAGGGGATGTGACTGATTTTGTCATGAATGATAAATGTGCCGCCGGAACCGGACGTTTTCTGGAAATGATGGCGCGGACGTTGGAAGTGGATATTTCAGAACTGGGGCCACTGTCTTTGAAATCTACAGAAAATATTGAGATCAGCAGTATGTGTTCCGTGTTTGCAGAATCGGAGGTTATCTCACTGATCGCCCGGAATAAAGAAACTTCTGATATCGCCCACGGCATTCATATGGCCATCGCCGCGAAAGCCATTTCACTAATGCGCCGTGTTGGACTGGAACCAAGGTTTATGATGACTGGTGGTGTTGCAAAAAATCCGGGCGTGGTTAAGGTGCTGGAAGAACAGTTGAAGGCGCCGCTTTTTATCTCTGAGGAACCGGAAATTGTGGGCGCACTGGGTGCGGCATTGTATGGACTGGAAAATATACTTTAGGAATATTTAACTTCTCTTGTGGCTAAATTGTACGTATTGAAAAAGAAAGCAGGCTATTTGTCCCGGTAGCTAACAATCGCTTACCAGGAAAAAATAGCCTGCTCTCTTTCATTTACGTTTTGCATTTATACTTTCTATATGACAGTTTGTAAAAATGAAATATAGCATTTTTCTTTATTCCATCATTCGTTTTCGCTTCTGTCATATTCTTCGTTCAATATTTCTGCCAATTTATGTATCGTATTCGACAACGTCTCATAACAAATACCATAAGTCACCAGCTCTGCCCCATACGGATCCAGAATTTCCAGCTCATCGCCGGTCAGCTCTGTCAGCACTTCCACATTCTGTGCGCCTTCCATCTCCAGCACTTTCTCTTTTGCTGCCTGGTCAAAGGTCAGAACCAGTGTATGTTCCCCAAAATCAGACGGTTCCAGCTGACTGGACATATAATTTCCAGTGTAATCCCATTACTGATCATTACAGCTTCTGCTTTCTGATTCAGCGGTTCCGGAAATAATACTACAATGCCCCGCGCCAGTATCTCCACCGGAAAATTCAGATGTTCCCGCTGCAAGATTGCAGCGCCATCGGTTCCCGGCAGATTGCCCGTTTCCCCGCAAAGATTATCTTCTCGATTTTTTCCAAATTGTCACCTCCAGCTAAACTTCGATCACCTGATGTCCCGCAGCTTTCAGCAGACGATTCATAATCGCGTGACCGATACGCGGAGTGGCAAAACTTTCAGAAAAGATCACATCCACATCCATATCATCAAAATCACGCAAAATAGCATACAAATGCTGTGCAATGCTATCTTCATCCTGTCTGCTGCCGGTGCTTTTGATCACATCACCGACATACTGTGAACGGCTCTCATCTGTACATATGATTCCGACTTTTTCTCCTTTTTGCTGATGCTCTTGTGTCAGCGCATTGATGCGCTCGATCACTGCCCCAGCTTCTCCGGATACGATCGTCAGATTTGCCTTTGGTGCATAATGTCTGTATTTCATGCCCGGAGCTTTCGGATGTACATTTGGATCTGCACTGGCAAATCCCGGATCATCCTTTACTTCTCCGATCACTTCCGACAACATTTCTTTTGTAATATAACCCGGGCGCAGAATCATCGGGATTTCTTCGCTCAGATCAATGATCGTTGACTCAATACCAATGCCAACTGCTCCGCCATCCAGGATCATCGGGATTTTTCCCTTCAGATCTTCGTATACATGCTCTGCCAGCGTCGGACTCGGTCTACCTGAAGTATTCGCGCTCGGCGCAGCGATATAACCGCCGCCTTCCCGGATCAGAGCCAGCGCCGTCGGATGGGACGGCATACGAACGGCTACCGTGTCCAGCCCGCCGGTCGTCTCATACGGAACCGCATCACTTTTCTGAAAATCATGGTCAGCGGTCCCGGCCAAAATGCATCTGCCAGAGCCTTTGCCTGTGGCGGAATATAAGAAGTAATTTTCTTCAGTGCTTCAAAATCTGCGATATGCACGATCAATGGATTGTCTGACGGACGCCCTTTTGCTGCATAAATTCGTTTCGCCCCTTCCGGCAGTAACGCGTCTGCTCCTAATCCATATACGGTCTCTGTCGGGAATCCAACCAGTCCACCCTGACGGATAATTTCTCCCGCTTCCCGCATAATATCCATATCCGGATGCATTGCATCCACTTTTTTCACCTGTGTGTTCATCATTTCATTATCTGTATTTTTATTCGTATTCATGAAAAACAGTATACCACAAAAGATTTACTTGTCAGCACCTGTCACCTGCGCGTATACTATAGATACATTTACCTAACTTAAAACAGAAAGAATGAGGGTTTTGAAATGGCTATTACAAAAAGTTCTTTTGGAATCACAAATGACGGAGAAGAAGCTTTTCTTTACCGTCTGGAAAACACATCCGGCGCATATGTTACCATAACCAGCTTTGGCTGCCGCGTGGTAAATATCTGTGTTCCGGACAAAACTGGCACTCTGCGTGATGTATGCCTTGGCTATGACACCCTTGCTGAATATGAAAAAGATCAGGCAAGTTTCGGTGCCGTTGTCGGCCGACATGCAAACCGTATTGAAAAAGGTACGTTCACATTAAATGATAAAACATATCATCTGGTAATCAACAATGGACCAAACCACCTGCACGGCGGCACCCGCGGTTTCCACTACTACAACTGGGAATCTGCACAGGTTGGCAACACCGTTCGTTTTACCCGTGTTTCACCGGACGGAGAAGAAGGTTATCCGGGCACACTGACAATGAGCGTGACCTATGCATGGAGTGAGGACAACGAACTTTCCATCTCCTACGAAGCTCCAGTGATCAGGATACCGTATTCAACACGACAAACCATTCTTATTTTAACTTAAATGGCGAAGCTTCCGGATCTGTTCTGGAGCATATACTGATGATCAATGCTGACCAG
>ENA-OQCN01000878-OQCN01000878.1-human-gut-metagenome-genome-assembly--contig:-NODE-878-length-15848-cov-2.198333_pt1 | contig 15848 bp, 16 predicted proteins | sample MGYA00242497_ERZ504576 | MGnify/ENA primary metagenome ERZ504576 (study PRJEB26092, sample SAMD00036296) | human gut metagenome | host: Homo sapiens | study: EMG produced TPA metagenomics assembly of... | reverse complement strand
CACCCATCTTGCTTCTTAATTTCTTTACGTGAGTATCAATTGTTCTGGCATCGCCAAAATAATCATAATTCCAAACATTATTTAAAATTTTTTCTCTATGACAGTGCCAATCCTCTGTTCTCCATAAAATACGTCAAAAGTTCAAATTCTTTGAAACTAAGCTCGATTTCCTTACCATCTATTGTTACCTGATGTGCTGCCTTATCTATCACTATTCCGCCGCACTCTAACTTGCTTGATTTTACCTGATTGCTTCTCTTTAACACAGCTCCGACTCTTGCCACTAAAATCTTAGGACTGAATGGCTTGCTTATATACTCATCTACACCAAGATCAAAGCCATGCAGCTCATCCTGTTCCTCACCCTTTGCAGTCAGCATAATAACAGGTACCTGTGAATATTCGCGGATTGTCTTTAACACCTGCCAGCCATTCATCTTTGGCATCATAACATCAAGAAGGATTACTGCAATATCCTTATTCTGGAAAAAAAATCTCTACTGCTTCCTCTCCATCTCCAGCCTCGATGACTTCATAGCCGTCTCTTGTCAAAAAAGTCACTTACAAGCTTTCTCATTCTGCTCTCATCATCTACTACCAATACTTTTATCTTTTCCATTGCGTATTCCATCCTTTCTTTTCTTTGTCAGCATAATTCGCGTTTGTAAACATTTTTATCAAATAAATATGGCAAAGATGTGAACAAAACTGCATGAACAAAAAAAACCGCCCCGGCAAATGCCGGAGCGGAAAATAATGTCTTGATTACATGATATCCTGATTTGCAATACCGTCCATATCATCGAAATCCTGATTCTCGCCAACCATACCCCAGATAAATGTGTATGCCTGAGAACCTGAACCACTGTGAATAGACCAACTTGGAGAAATAACAGCTTCCTCGTTTCTCATAACGATATGACGAGTCTCCTGCGGTTCTCCCATGTAATGCATAACAAATGCATCTTCTGGAATATCAAAGTACAGATAAACCTCCATACGTCTGTCATGTGTATGACATGGCATTGTGTTCCATACGCTGCCTGGCTCAAGCTTTGTCATACCCATTTCAAGCTGACAGCTCTCTACCTGACCTGGAAGTATATACTTGCAGATTGTACGATGATTTGAAAGCTCAAGTGAACCAAGCTCTACCTTGTTCTCATCCTTAACGATGACAACACCTTCCTCTGGTGTACCCTCTGGCTTGATTAAAACAGTTGGCAAGTACGATGTGCCGGAGCACTGTTTAAATAGAATTTTGCCGGATTAGAAGCATCAGCACTCTCGAATACGATCTTCTGTGTTCCCATTCCGATGTACATACCTTCCTTATAGTCAACGGTATATACCTTTCCATCAACAGTGATAGTTCCCTTGCCGCCGATGTTAATTACACCAAGCTCTCTTCTCTCACAGAAGTACTTTGCACGAAGCTCATCTCCTGCAGTCAGCTCAAGTGCACTCTCTGCCGGTGTTGCACTTCCTGTGATAATACGATCGATGTGGCTATATACCAGCTTGATTTCGCCTGGTACAAACAGTCCCTGAATCAGAAACTCCTCTCTGAGTCTCTGTGTGGTATAAGTCTTGACATCTCTTGGACTTACAGCAGTTCTTAACTCCATAAGAATCCTCCTTTGCTGCACGGCGCATACGCGCCGCACACATTTTTTTATTTATATGCTTACTGCTGCTTACGCAGTGCTGCACGTTTACGAAGTGTTGGATCAAGAATCTTCTTTCTGATACGAAGGTTCTTTGGTGTTACCTCAAGTAACTCATCAGTATCAATGAAATCCATACACTGCTCAAGGCTCATCACCTTCTTTGGAACAAGGCGAAGTGCATCATCAGAACCTGAAGAACGGGTGTTGGACAAATGCTTTGTCTTGCAGACATTAACTTCTACGTCCTCTGCCTTACCAGTCTGACCAACAACCATACCAGAGTAAACCTTCTCACCAGGTCCAATAAACAATACACCTCTTTCCTGTGCATTGTAAAGACCATAAGTGATACTCTCGCCATCCTCAAATGCAATAATAGAACCCTGCTTACGATACTGGATATCGCCCTTGTACTCCTCATAACCATCAAAGATAGTATTGATGATACCATTTCCCTTTGTATCAGTCATGAATTCACCTCTGAATCCAATCAGACCTCTTGATGGGATAGAAAACTCCAGTCTTGTATAGCCGCCTGTGTTGTTCCCATTCCATGAAGTTCACCCTTACGGCTGGAAAGCTTCTGTATAACAGTACCGGAAAACTCCTCTGGAACATCAATATAAACAAGCTCCATTGGCTCTAAAAGACGATTTCTCTCATCTCTCTTTGTTAAAACCTCTGCCTTGCTGACTGCAAACTCGTATCCCTCACGGCGCATGTTCTCAACAAGAACTGAAAGATGAAGCTCACCTCTTCCGGATACCTTAAAGCTATCCATGTTCTCAGTCTCCTCAACGCGCAGGGAAACGTCTGTGTTCAGCTCGCGGAACAGTCTCTCTCTTAAATGTCTTGAAGTAACAAACTTTCCTTCCTGACCAGCAAGAGGACTATCATTTACCATAAAGTTCATTGCGATAGTCGGCTCAGAAATCTTCTGGAACGGAATCGCTACCGGATTCTCCGGTGAACAAATCGTATCACCGATATGAATATCGCTAATACCAGAAATTGCAACAATGGAACCGATATCAGCACGCTGTACCTCTACCTTATTCAGACCATCAAACTCATACAGCTTACTGATTTTTACGCGGCGCTTCATACTCGGATCATGATGATTTACAATAACACAGTCCTGATTTACCTTTACAAAACCATTGTCAACCTTACCAACACCAATACGACCTACATATTCATTATAATCGATGGTGCTGATCAAAACCTGAGTCGGTGCCTCTGGATCACCTTCCGGTGCCGGAATATGCTCAATAATGGTTTCAAACAATGGAACCATATTCTCTCTAGGATCATCTAAATTTCTAACTGCAAAGCCAGCCTTTGCAGATGCATACAAGAATGGACAGTCTAACTGCTCATCACTCGCATCAAGATCCATCAAAAGCTCTAATACTTCATCTACAACTTCCGCCGGTCTTGCCTCCGGACGGTCAATCTTATTGATACATACAATAACAGACAGGTCAAGCTCAAGTGCCTTGCTTAAAACGAACTTTGTCTGCGGCATTGGTCCCTCAAATGCGTCAACAACAAGAATAACACCATTTACCATTTTCAGTACACGCTCTACCTCGCCACCGAAATCCGCATGTCCTGGTGTATCGATGATATTGATCTTGCAGTCTTTATAAGTAACTGCAGTATTCTTGGACAGGATAGTGATGCCTCTTTCTCTTTCGATATCATTAGAGTCCATGACACGCTCCTGAACTTCCTGATTCTCACGAAATACTCCGCTTTGCTTTAACAGCTCATCTACCAGTGTCGTTTTACCGTGGTCAACATGCGCAATAATCGCTACGTTTCTTACTGTCTCTCTCTTTGTTTTCATATAGAAAAAACTCCTCTTAATGCTAAAAACTTAATTCAGTTACACAAATCCCCCAAAACCAGCATCTGTCTTTTTAAACTTTTCATCAGCAAAAGAGAGCTGCCGGTTGGCAACTCTCTTATTGTAGCACAGATAATATTCATTTTGCAAGTAGTTTTCAAGATTCCGGTGCATCCTTTTGCACAGTTTCAGAAAGTGCAGTCAGTGTTCCTGCAATCGAAGCAAGATTTGACGGCACAATGATCTTCGTTGCCTTACCGTCAGCTGCCTTCTCAAAAGCTTCCATACTCTTAATCTGAAGCACTGCTGCATCGGCCTTTGCATCCTTTATATAAGAAATTCCATCAGCTTTGCCTTAGAAACTCTACGAATTGCCTCTGCTTCACCTTCTGCCTCACGAAGCATTGCTTCTTTCTTTGCCTCTGCACGAAGAATTGCTGCCTGCTTTTCAGCTTCTGCATCCAGAATTGCAGACTGCTTTTTACCTTCTGCGCGAAGAATTGCAGACTGCTTTTCACCTTCTGCACTGAGAATCGCTGCACGCTTATCACGCTCTGCTTTTGCCTGCTTCTCCATAGAATTCTGAATATCAGACGGCGGTGCGATATTCTTAAGCTCAACACGGTTTACCTTAATTCCCCACGGATCTGTTGCCTCATCAAGACTGCTTCTCATCTTAGTATTGATTGTCTCGCGAGATGTCAGTGTCTCATCAAGCTCCATTTCACCGATAATATTTCTCAATGTGGTTGCTGTCAGATTTTCAATTGCCATCAGCGGATTTTCTACACCATACGCATAAAGCTTCGGATCTGTAATCTGATAAAATACAACTGTATCAATAAGCATTGTAACATTATCTTTTGTAATAACCGGCTGAGGATCAAAATCTACAACCTGTTCTTTTAAAATAACGTTTCTTGCAACGTGATCAACAAATGGCATCTTGATATGAACACCAACTGACCATGTCGTAAGATAACCGCCAAGACGCTCTACGATAACAGCATGTGCCTGTGGCACAATGCGGATACATGAACCAATGATACATAAAATAACAATGACAATAATAACGCCTGCAATAAATTGAGGACTAAGAATAGATGCTGCTAACATACTCATACACTCCTTTTCTCTTAAATGATATACTGCTTATTCTTTTAACTGTTTTCCTGTGCTGTCCTTGACGGCTCAATCTTTGCAACGATCAATTTGACACCCCGTATGCCTGTGACAACAACACGGCTGCCTGCTTCGATTATTTCATCATCCTTCTCGGCAGCTGCTGTCCACTCCTGACCACGAATTACAGCTTTTCCAAAGCCTTCCTGATTATGTATTCGAGCCGTAACCGTCGCATAATCTCCAATTAAACTATCGACATTTGTCTTGACCGTCTTTGTCTGAAGAAAGCGTCCGGCAATGGGACGAACCAAAATCAATAACAGCATCGACACAGCTAAAAAAACAATAAGCTGAATTTCTAACGATGTCGAAAACAGTGAAGTAATAAATGCTGCAACGGCACCGACAGCAAACCAAATGGTTACAAGCTGAAATGTTGCCATCTCAATCGCTGTCAATACGATAAATAAGATGAGCCAAACATAAACTTCGATACTGTCCACATCTAATTCTCCTTTCATCTTCGTTTTTCTTATGCTACCACAAAAATGATTAGTATTTTTCCGACTGTCATTTTTGCCAGATATTTTTGTAACCATTAAATTCTAAATCACATGATAAATCATCACTCTTAGTGTAAATACCTGCTCATCCCACATTGTCTCAACATTACCGTCTGCATGTTCTAAAAGTTCATGCATGATGCGAAGACCCATTCCATGCTCTTGTGGATTCTCTTTACGGCTTATAAGGCGTCCATCCTGCGCTTCAAAAATAGTACCATCATAGCGATTTTTAATTTCAATAAAAAGATTTTTTCGTTCAACCTTCATAAAAATCTTCACAAGACGTTCCTTCTCACTTACTCTGTCACATGCTTCAATTGCATTATCAAGCGCATTTCCAAGAACACCGCATAATACAGAATCTGCCACCTCCATTTCTCTTGGAATGGAAATCGATTCTTCCACTTCAATCTTTTTTTCTCTTGCCACGGCCTTTTCAAAGCCAAGTACCGCATCTACTGTTCTATTTCCTGTTGTTGATGCATGCGGTGTCATAAGACTTTGCTCTTCCTTCAAGCGGCAAATTAAAGAATCGAAATCTCCTTTTTGGGCAAGCATCAAAAGCTCCATATTGCGGTTTTTTCGCTCATGACGCTCCTTTCTCATGGTTTCCTGAAAATGAGAAAGAGCCTCATACTGCTTTGCATAGTACTGAAGCTGACGGCCTGTCATATATTCCCTTCGCCTTGTCTTTTCCTTCCAGGCTTCTTCCTTCTGGAACGCAAAAATTGTCTCGAACAGTAAAATAATCGCAGCAACTGCTGCACTAAATAAGCTTAGAACCCCTTTTGTACGAATCAGAATCAAACAGCACAGATTTAACACACACCATAAAAGAAAATGCGGCAAAAGGCAGCGCCAAGTTTTTTTCTGTTCTTCTTTTTTCAAAACTGCAAGATATTGTGATGTCGTATATAATGCAAAAAAATTGATCAATAATACAAGCAATAAATCTGTCATGTTTCGATCCCTCTCAATGTTTATTCTTACTCAGAACCCCATTCCCAGAAGCGGCTGCGCACATTAGCGCGGTGTGCCTCACTTATACTTAAAATCGTGCCATCTCTAAGTGCAAGCTTTTCATACTGAAAGGCCTCAACGTGCTCCATATTCACAAGATACGCCTTGTGAATCCGTACAAAATCTGCACTGATTGCTAAAAGCTCTTCCTCTGCCTCATCAAGCTTATGATAATACTCGTATTCTCCACGCACAGTATGAACAATTACCTTTCGCTTGTTGCTTTCCAGATATACAATATCTCGGCAAAGAAGATTCACCACGTTTTTTCCAAAACGAATCGTAAACAGCTCTCTGTGAAAACGGCTGATTCGCTCAAACGCCTTATCTAACACATTCTCAAGTTCCTCTTGTTTTAATGGTTTTGACAAAAAACGAAATGGCTCTGCCTCAAACAGCTGTCGCATATACTGGTCATAACCTGAAACATATATAATAAGTGTCTGGTATGAGCGCTCACGAAGCTTTTTTCCAAGTTCGATTCCATCCATTTTTCGCATCTCAATATCAAGAAACAATATTTCAAAGCCTGCACCGTTTTCAATTTCTTCTAAAAGTTCCTCCGCAGATGCAAATGTTTCAGCCTGCAGCTCTACTCGCCTTTTTTTTGCATAAGCCATTACAAAACTTCTAAGCTGCTCGGCAAACGGCAGTTCATCATCACACATTGCACATGTTATCATTACACTTCCTCCTCAAACAACAGAAGTTCTTTTCCATTCTTAGCGTAGTACCCATAATCTTCGATCTCTGTCTTAGCACTGCCCTGAAAGCTCTCAAGAAGCTGCTTTTCCATAGATGTGCGTTCTGTAAGAGGTACAAGAAAGCGCACGCTTACATCCTCTGCATATTCGCTGTCTAATTGGCTGTAGCCTCGCTGTCCTAACAGATAAAGAAGTGTTCCTATCTGGTTATATGTCACCTTTACTAAAAACTGTACAGCTGGAATTTTTTCAATAACCTCACTTGCTTCAACGCCAGCCTTTGCCGCAGCCGTATAAGCGCGCACCAGACCGCCCGTCCCCAAAAGAGTACCTCCAAAATAGCGCGTGACAACGACAACCGTGTCGCAAAGACCTGCACCCGTCAGCACATCAAGCATTGGCTTTCCTGCTGTCTGTGAAGGTTCACCGTCATCACTGCAGCGCTTTAGCTCCTGTTTTTTTCCGATGCAGTATGCATAGCAATTATGTCTTGCATCCCAATATTTTTTGCGGATCGTCTCAATATAGGCAAGTGCCTCCTCCTCTGACTCCACATGCTCTAAGTTTGCAATAAACCGTGATTTTTTCTCTACAATTTCTGCTGTATCTCCAACATAAACTGTCTTGTAGGCCTCTGACATTTTATTCACCTTATTCCTTTATACTTTTATTTCCATATATTAAAAGCATTTTCTTATTTTTCTCTGCTGCAAAATGCTTTGTAGCTAGTGTATCTTATTTTGCAGCTTCTGTAAAGGTTTGCTTTTTTTCTGGTATTTTTCTCTATTTTTTGATATACTAAAGAATAAATGTCAGTCCATGCTTAGAAAGCGTTTATGCATGAATTTGACGGAAAGGCACTGATCTTTATGATTTTTAATAATGATGCAATAAAAAAGGAGCTGTCAGGTCTTCTTGATACATCAAGGCAGGCCAGACGACACCATCTTATTTTTCTTTTAAAAATAGCGCTGGCAATGTTTCTAATTCTTTGTTTCGCCGGCTTTGCTATAGGCATTGGATTTGTCCGTGGGGCAATTGATGCTGCTCCCTCTCTCGATATACTTGATGTACAGCCACAAGGATATGCTTCTCAAATTTACGACGCAGACGGCAATCTAATGCAGACACTTGTCATGGAAGGCAGCAACCGCGAAGAAGTCAGCTTTGACCAGCTTCCTGATGATCTTGTAAACGCTTTTATCGCAATTGAGGACAGCCGCTTTTATGAACATAACGGAATTGATTTAAAAGGAATTTTGCGTGCTGCTTATGTCGGTATTACAAATGGACGATTTTCTGAAGGTGCCAGCACAATCACTCAACAGCTTATTAAAAATAATGTGCTGCAGGGCGGCTACGAGACAAGCATGGCAGACAAACTGCGCCGCAAAATTCAGGAACAATTTCTTGCAGTAAAATTAGAAGATCAGCTAGGCAGCAAAGAAACTATTCTTGAATACTATCTTAATACAATTAATCTTGGCGGCAACTGTCTTGGTGTACAGACAGCTGCTCACCGCTATTTTGGCAAAAAATGTATGGGAATTAACATTATCTGAATGCACTGTTTTGGCTGCCACCACATCAAACCCATCACGCTATAATCCGCTTACACATCCAAAGGAAAATGCAGTGCGCCGAAAGATCGTTCTTGAAAAAATGTATGAGCAAAATTTTATCACTTATGATCAGAAAAACGATGCACTTGATGATGATGTGTACAGCCGCATTCAGACAGTTGACAATGCCACTTCAGGCAGTACGGTCTTTTCTTATTTTACAGATGCTGTATATAATCAAGTTTGTGATGATCTGCAGTCAAAGCTTGGCTATTCTGCCTCACAATCTTATAAACTTCTCTACAGCGGCGGCCTGCAGATTTATTCAACAATGGATCCGTCCATTCAGGCTATTGTCGATGAAGAGATCAACAATGCTGACAATTACATCTCTTCAACAGGAAGCAGGCTTTTAGAATATTCACTTAATTATGCGCTTACTGTATGCCATGCAGACGGTTCTGAAAGCACCTATACAGAAAATGATCTGATAAGCTATTTTCAGTCAGAAAAAAAACAGGCAACGTTTGCAAATATTTATGCTTCAAAAGAAGATATTTATCGCTCTGTCCGTGAATTTAAAGCATCACTGCTTATTTCTGGTGACTCAGTTACAAACGAAACCATTACTCCTATTCTCGAACCGCAGGAATCTGTCGTTGTCATGAATCAGTCAAATGGTCAGGTTGCTGCCATATCCGGCGGCCGCGGTGAAAAAGAAGGAAGCCTCACTTTAAATCGTGCTCTGCACTGCCACAGGCAGCCAGGTTCTGCTTCAATGATAATCAGCACATTTGCACCTGCTATCGACTCGTGTGGTGCCACTCTTGCCTCCACATATTATGACGCTCCTTATTCATCCGGAAATCAGCAGGTCTTAAACTGGTGGGGAAATCCGTATCTTGGCTACAACAATATACGTCAGGCTATCACATATTCCATGAATGTCATTGGTGCCAGATGCCTGACTTCTCTTGTATCTGATTCTACTGCCTATGATTATTTAGAGCTTTTTGGTTTAGTCGATGCTAACGTGTTTGAATCTTCAGCCTCTCTTGCCTCCGCAAGCCAGTCATATACTGTCACAAACGAAATGCTTACTGCTGCCTTTGCTTCCATTGCAAATGATGGAATTTACCAAAAGCCAACCTACTACACAAAGGTTTTAGACCGCCAGGGTAATATCCTTCTTGAAAGTGTTCCTTCTCAGACAAGAATTATCAAAAGTTCCTCTGCTGCTCTTTTAACAAATGCAATGGAGGATGTGATTTCATCTGATTCCTCTTATTACTATCAATACGGAATCACACCAACTGGTAAACTTTGTCAAGTTGATTCAATGACACTTGCTGGAAAGTCTGGAACAACGACAAGCGGAAGCGACGTATGGTTCATAGGCTACTCTCCTTACTACACCTGCGGCATATGGTCTGGATATGATGACTCAAAGGTACTTTCAAACGGAACTGAATACCACAAAACAATATGGCAGAAAATTATGGCTCGCATTCATGCTGATCTTGATAACAAAGATTTCGTCTTTACAGATGAATTAGAATCTGCAAAGATCTGCAGCAAGTCAGGTCTTCTTGCAGTTGACGGCGTATGCAATAGCAGTTCAAGCAACGCTTCTGTATACACAGAATATTTTGCACCTGGCACAGCACCAACAAGCTATTGTGACCGCCACTATGCACTTCGTATCTGCACAGAATCAGGCAAAAGTGCAACAAAATACTGCCCCGGTGATTCAGTCGTGCAGCGCGTTTATCTTCATATCGATGACAATGATCTTTCAAGCGGCACTACGACAGACTCAGATTATCTGGCACCATCGAACCTTCAAAGCTGCGACATTCATACGGGAGATTCTACCCGGTAAGTTTACAAGCGGGCTTTGGTGAAGTTTTTGTCGGCGCTATTTGCTTTAAACATATGAAAACGGCCATACCATTTTAGGTATGACCGTTTTTTATGCTTTTAATAAAGCTGCCAAAATTACTTAAAATACTTAACACCTGACTCAAACAGCTTCAGATCCTGCTCACCATAGATGTTGATTGCTACAGAATCTCCGATACGCTCTGAATGTGCCATCTTTCCATATACACGTCCATCTGGGCTTGTGATACCTTCGATTGCTGCATAGGAACCGTTCATATTCCACTCTTTCGTCCTGTGCAAGATTGCCATTGTAATCAACATACTGAGTTGCAACCTGTCCGTTTGCGAACAGCTTATCAAGCCACTCCTTGCTTGCTACGAAACGTCCCTCACCATGAGAAACCGGGTTGCAGTAAACACCGCCGAGTGTTGCCTGTGCCAGCCATGGAGACTTATTGGATACTACCTTTAAGTATGCCATCTTGGAAACATGACGTCCAATGGTGTTTGTTGTCAGTGTCGGAGAATCAGACAGCTGGCTGTCAATAATCTCACCATACGGAACAAGTCCTAACTTTACAAGTGTCTGGAAGCCGTTGCAGATACCAAGTACAAGACCATCTCTGTTGTTTAACAGATCCATAACTGCTTCTTTGAGCTTCTCATTTCTAAATGCTGTTGCGAAGAACTTTGCAGAACCATCTGGCTCATCACCTGCTGAGAATCCGCCTGGGAACATGATGATCTGAGACTCGCGGATTGCCTTTGTAAAGATATCAACAGACTCGCGAATTTCTTCTGCTGTCTGGTTGCGAACAACCTTAACAATAGCCTCTGCGCCTGCGCGTTCAAATGCCTTTGCACTGTCATACTCACAGTTTGTTCCTGGGAATACTGGAATAAATACCTTTGGCTTTGCAACCTTATTCTTGCATACATAGATTGAATCTGCCTTGTAGATACCTGTATCAACCTTTGGCTGTGTCTTTCCAGATACAGACGGGAATACCTTCTCAAGAGTAGACTTCCAACTCTTTACAGCCTCATCCATAGAAATTACAATTTCACCATAAGTGAAGGTTGGCTCTGCACTTACTTCACCAATAACCTCACATGGAACCTCTAAATCTGCGATGCATTCTGCCGGAACTTCTGCGAGAATATTTCCGTATAATGGAGCAAAGAGGAGATTCTTATCAAGCTGTGCATTGATAACTGCACCAAGGCCATTACCAAATGCCATCTTGCTTACTGCCTCTGCGATACCGCCTGCGCCAATTGCATAGGAGGATACGATCTGACCATTACGAACAGCCTCGTGAATCTGACCGTACAGTTTCTTCACCTGCTCATAATTTGGAAGGTCATATTCATCCTTCTCAATAGCAAACAGAACAAGTTTATTTCCTGCCTTCTTAAATTCTGGTGTTACAACATCATTTTCAGATGCCACATCAACTGCAAAGGAAACAAGTGTTGGCGGTACATTTAACTCATCAAAACTTCCTGACATGGAATCCTTCCACCAATTGACGGAAGACCAAATCCCATCTGTGCTGCATATGCACCAAGCAATGAAGCAAACGGAAGTCCCCATGTATGAGAATCCTCTGTCATTCTGCGGAAGTACTCCTGGAATGTCATACGAATCTTACTGTAGTCACCGCCGGCTGCCGTAATTTTAGCAATAGACTCTGTTACGGCATAAACAGCACCATGATATGGACTCCATGAGGACAGGTATGGATTAAAACCATAGCTCATCATGGTAACAGCATCAGTATTTCCCTTTGCTACAGGAACCTTTGCTACCATTGTCTGAACCTCAGTCAACTGATTCTTTCCACCATACGGCATTACAACGCTTCCTGCACCAATGGAGCTGTCGAACATCTCAACAAGACCCTTCTGTGAGCAAACATTTAAATCAGCAAGCATAGAAAGCCATTTTTCCTTTACATCAGTAACTTCCTTTGATGCGAAGAAGCTTTCTTCCTTCTTTGGCATACTTACAGTAACATCTGTCTCCTGATGAGCACCGTTTGTATCAAGGAATGCACGGCTAATATTAACAATTTCTTTTCCTCTCCAGCGAAGAACAAGTCTAGGATCCTCACTCACAACTGCAACCTTTGTTGCCTCCAGATTCTCCTCAGCTGCATAAGCTAAAAACTGGTCTGCATCCTTTGGATCTACTACAACTGCCATACGCTCCTGAGACTCAGAAATCGCAATCTCTGTGCCATCAAGGCCTGCATACTTCTTTGGAACCTTATCAAGCTCAACAACAAGACCGTCTGCCAGCTCTCCAATTGCTACAGATACACCGCCGGCACCAAAGTCGTTACATTTCTTAATCAGATGGCTGACTTCCTCACGACGGAACAGTCTTTGTAATTTTCTCTCAGTCGGTGCATTACCCTTTTGAACCTCTGCACCACATGTTTCGATAGAAGACTGTGTGTGAGCCTTAGAAGAACCAGTTGCACCACCGCAGCCATCTCTTCCTGTACGTCCGCCAAGCAAAATAATGATATCGCCTGGATCAGAATTTTACGGATTACTGCACGTCTTGGAGCTGCACCCATAACAGCACCGATCTCCATACGCTTTGCCACATAATTTGGATGATAAATTTCCTTTACATAACCAGTTGCAAGACCAATCTGATTTCCATAAGAGCTATAACCAGCTGCTGCTGTACGAACAAGCTTCTTCTGAGGAAGTTTTCCAGGAAGTGTCTCAGAAAGCGGACGTGTCGGGTCTGCAGCACCAGTCACACGCATTGCCTGATAAACATAGGTACGACCTGACAGCGGGTCACGGATTGCACCGCCAAGACATGTTGCAGCGCCTCCAAATGGCTCAATCTCAGTAGGATGGTTATGTGTCTCATTCTTAAAGTTGATCAGCCACTCTTCTTCCTTGCCGTCTACCTTAATAGGTACTACGATAGAACATGCATTAATCTCATCACTTTCTTCCTGATCCTGAAGCTTTCCCTGCTTCTTCAACTGACGCATACCCATAAGAGCCAGATCCATCAGACTGATAAATTTGTCATTTCTGCCTTCAAACAATGTTTTATGAGCAGTCTCATACTCATCGTATGTCTTCTCGATTACCGGACGATAATATCCTTCCTCAAATGTAACGTTCTTTAACTCTGTCTGGAAGGTTGTATGACGGCAATGATCAGACCAGTATGTATCAAGTACACGAATTTCAGTCATGGACGGATCACGCTTTTCCTCATCGTGGAAATACTTCTGGATGTGAAGGAAATCCTTAAAGGTCATAGCAAGACCAAAGGAATCATAGAGCGCCTTCAGATCCTTCTCATTCATCTTGGAAAAGCCTTCCAGAATTTTTACATCTTCTGGCTCTGGATGTACCATGTTCAGTGTCTGCGGAATTTCCTCCGATGCTTCTCTTGAATCAACTGGGTTAATACAGTGATTCTTCAGCTTAGCAACTTCCTCACTTGTAAGTGCACCGCTGATCACATATGTGGTTGCTGAACGGATAATCGGCTGTTCATCTTCCTTTAACAGCTTTACACACTGCTCTGCCGAGTCTGCTCTCTGATCAAACTGTCCCGGAAGATACTCTACTGAAAAAATAATATCATCCTTCTCATGAGGGAAGGTGCCCTCATAAAGATCATCGACCGGCGGCTCCGAAAAAATAGTTCCCTTACTCTTTTCATAAGTCTCATCCGAAAGGTTTTCAACATCATAACGGATCAGCACACGCACCTTCTTGGCATCGTGAATGTCAAGATAGCTGCTCATCTCTTCCATAAGCTCCTGTGCTTTTACTGCATAAGGTTCCTTCTTCTCCGCGAAGATTCTTCTGACGCTCATATCATTCTCCTTTGATTTGTAATTACCCTTCACAAAACGCGTGAATTGTAAGTATATTCAATAGAAGTATATCATAGCTTTGGATTTGAAATCAACCTTTCATATTCCACAAATAATATAAAAAAACGAGCGAAAAGTAAGTAATTTTCACAAAAACATCACAAAAAGGGAGAGCCAAAGCTCTCCCTGAATTTTTATACACAATATGCGGTTTGATCAACTGCTAATTAAGCAAGCTTGCTCTTTGCAGTCTCAGCCAGCTTTGCGAATCCAGCTGGATCATTAACAGCCATATCAGCCAGAATCTTTCTGTCTAACTGGATGTCAGCGCTCTTTAAGCCGTACATAAACTTGCTGTAAGACAGACCGTTCATTCTAGCTGCTGCGTTGATACGGGTGATCCACAGCTGTCTGAACTGTCTCTTTCTCTGCTTTCTTCCTGCGTAAGAGCTTGTTAATGCTCTCATAACAGACTGCTTTGCTACTCTATACTGCTTAGATCTGGCTCCTCTGTAACCCTTTGCCAGCTTTAACACTTTGTTGTGCTTTCTCTTAGCGTTCATACCGCCTTTAATTCTTGCCATATCTATCTCCTCCTAAACGATGAGGATTCTCGCGAATCCTGTGCAGAAATGTTTCCCAAACTTACTTATAAAATCACAAAATTATAAATAAGGTAAAATCTTCTTCATGTTCTTTACGTTGGTACTATCTGTCATAGCAGCCTTTCTAAGATTTCTCTTTCTCTTAGTAGACTTCTTTGTTAAGATATGGCTCTTGTATGCCTTCATTCTCTTTAACTCGCCTGTACCTGTTTTCTTAAAACGCTTTGCAGCTGCTCTGCTTGTTTTTACCTTTGGCATTATAATTTCCTCCTGTCAATCACTTGATATTTTTTGCCAATACCAGACTCATGCTCTTACCCTCTAACTTCGGCGGTTTCTCAACCGATGCGATATCCTTGAGGTTTTCAGCAAAGTCATCCAGTATATGTTTGGAAGCACCCATATGGGCCATCTCTCTGCCGCGGAAACGTAAGGTAACTTTTACCTTATCGCCCTTTTCCAGGAACTTTCGCGCATTGTTCACCTTTGTATTCAGATCATTTGTATCGATGTTCGGAGACAATCTCAGTTCCTTTACTTCAATGACTTTCTGCTTCTTCTTGGCTTCCTTTTCTCTTCTGGCCTGCTCATAACGGAACTTGCCATAATCAACAATCTTGCATACCGGCGGCTTAGCCGTTGGTGCAATCTTTACCAAATCTAAACCGGCATCCTTTGCCAGTTTCATGGCATCTCTGGAGGACATAATTCCAAGCTGCTGTCCTTCCTCACCAATTACCCGGACTTCTTTGTCACGGATCTGCTCATTAATCATTAAACTGCTAATTGTTTTGTACCCCCATCGAAAAATGTTGTGAACTGCTTTACGCAAAAAATGATGGACCGCGACGATCCACCATTAAGATACACAAATATGCAAAATACGATATGTGAACTTAAATATCAACCCGAGACGCTTTGCGCTAAGGTGAGAGTGAATCCTCTGCTTTCCTGTTTATTGACAACACTAGCAGTATACCGCACTTTGTATCAG
>ENA-OQCN01000877-OQCN01000877.1-human-gut-metagenome-genome-assembly--contig:-NODE-877-length-15850-cov-4.032055_pt1 | contig 15850 bp, 24 predicted proteins | sample MGYA00242497_ERZ504576 | MGnify/ENA primary metagenome ERZ504576 (study PRJEB26092, sample SAMD00036296) | human gut metagenome | host: Homo sapiens | study: EMG produced TPA metagenomics assembly of... | reverse complement strand
TGATTTTTCAAGGCCTTTTGAATTCTCTCTTTGCGCATCCTTCGCCTTTTGAGATTCACGCTTTATCATGAAGATTTTTACCTTTTGCCAAAGCTATTTCAAAGTTTAGCTAATCCTTTATATAAATAAATTCTTACTGGTACAACTGTATATCCTTTTATACGAGCTGATTGTTCTAATTTTTGAATCTCTTGTTTATGCATTAAAAGCTTACGATCTCTTGTTTCATCATGATTGAATCGATTTCCAAATTCATAAGGAGAGATATGCATTCCTTTAATAAAAGCTTCACCCTTTTGAAAACTAATATAACTATCTTTTAATTGGACTTTTCCTCTTCGAATACTTTTGATTTCTGTACCCTGAAGTACGAGTCCAGCTTCAAAACGATCATACAATTCATAATCGTGTCTTGCCTTACGATTTTCGGCTATTGTTTTTTGATTTTGACTCACTCTAATACCACCTCAATCCCTTCTGAATCTTGCATAACAGATTGAACATATTGTTGAACCCATTCTTTAGACATATCATATTCACCTGATAATCTATGTGTTGAAGCAATGGAATCATTATAATCTTCAATCGAATATGTTTTCCATGTACTATATCCTGCATCAAACCATGTAATCAACGGAATAAACTTTGTATTTGTGAAAGATGTCTTTTTAGTATTTGGATCATAGTTTACAGTAAAGCTAGCCATTCCCCCAACCATTCTTTCATCCACATCTTGTGTACTCGTATAATTTCCCAACGAATAATATACAAGTGTATCTTGTTTTTTCCCTTTGATTATTTTAGCTGGCTGAATTACATGCGGATGCGATCCAATCACAACTTCAGCACCCAACTCATTTAAATAATTTGCCAAATCTTGCTGCTCATCATTTGGATATGTTTGATATTCATCGCCCCAATGCATGGAAACCAATTGAATATCGCTTACTTTACTTAAAGTTTCCATATCCTTTTTCATTTGTTCCTTATCAATCAAATCCACAAGCCAAGGCTTATCTTCTGGCAAGACAAAACCATTCAAGCCATAAGTATAGCCTAAAAAACCTACTTTAATACCATTGATTTCTTTAACTAAAGTACGATTTCTATCTTTTTTGGATGTATGAGAACCCGTAGTAATGACATCCGGATAATTTTCACGAACCAATTCGATCTGTTTCAACAAGCCCTCAACGCCTCTATCCATTGAATGATTTGAACTTAAACTCCACCAATCAAAGCCAGCCTTATTTACAGAAGATAAAATTTCCGTAGGCCCATTAAAAGTAGGATAGCCACTCAATCCATATTCTTCACCTATACACAATGTTTCAAAATTGATATAAGCCAAATCGGCCTTTTGTGTATATTTATTCGTCATTTCATAATAAGAATCAAAATTATAGTATTCATTTTGTTCTTGACACATATATTGTGTATTATGATATAAGTTATCTCCGACACCAACAAATGTAAAAGACTTCTTCTCTTCTTTTTCCACAATTTTTGCATCTTGTTTTTTTGATGTTGGATGCGTTAAGATAAATCCCATCAAAGTAAAATTGAATACACATAGAATCATGATCCATGTCCATTGTTTTTTCATATATTAATTTTATCAAAAAATACTTGCTTTTTCCAAAAAAATTCGATAATATTATAACGCACTTGGGGTGTTAGCTCAGCTGGGAGAGCACCTGCCTTGCACGCAGGGGGTCATCGGTTCGATCCCGATACGCTCCACCAAGTAAAAAAATACGCTGTAAGCAAATTTGCTTACAGCTTTTTTTTCATTCAATTTCTTCAAAAATGCCAGACTTTTGATAAAGAACCCATTTTCCAACGTTTACACAATGATCACAAATTCTCTCTAAATATTTACCTACTAATAAGACATCTACCAATGTACCTGTATCATGTTCTTTTTTAGCTAATAAATCCACATAGATTTCTTTCGCCATTTCATATTGTGCATCCGCTTGATCATCCATTGTAATCACTTGATTTGCTGCCTTTTCATCCTTTTGAATAAAAGCTTCAATCGCAAGAGTAATCATTTCTTTCGCAATTGAAAACTGTTGTTGAATACAATCATCCACAATTAAATCTTCCATATTCAATGCACAAATTAGTTCTGCGACTTCTTTTTCCTGATCCATGATACGTGTTAGATCACGAATTGTATTTGTAGCTACCGTAATACGCCTTAAATCTTTCGCAACCGGATGCTGAAGAAGAAGGATCTTCATGCAAATTTGTTCAGCCTCTCTTCCTTGTTCACTCACTTCTTCGTGCATTTGTGAAACATCTTGAACTAAAGTTTTGTTTCCATCTAAAATAGCGTGTTTGCAAAACCATAAACCTTTCAAACAGTCTTGAGACATTTGTGTCATAGTCAGTTCTAACTGTCTTGTTTGTTTTAAAAACTTTGTAGGTAAAACCATTATCCAAACCTCCCCGTAATATAGTCTTCTGTTTTCTTTTCTTTTGGTGTAGAGAACAATGTTTCTGTATCACTATACTCGATTAAATCCCCCAATAAGAAGAAGGCAGTTTTATCACTGATACGCATAGCTTGCTGCATATTGTGCGTAACAATAACGATTGTATAGTCTTTCTTCAATTCTAAAGTTAACTCTTCAATCTTACTTGTGGAAATTGGATCTAAAGCACTTGTAGGTTCATCCATCAATAAAACTTCCGGCTGCATTGCCAAGCTCTTGCGATACACAAACGTTGTTGTTGACCACCTGACATTCCTAAAGCCGATTTATGCAAACGATCTTTTACTTCATCCCAAATAGCGGCTTGTCTTAAACTTCTTTCAACAATTTCATCCAATTCACTTTTCTTTTTGATCCCAAAATTCTTGGGCCATACGCAATATTGTCATAAATACTTTTTGGGAATGGATTGGGCTGTTGAAATACCATTCCAACTCTACGTCTTAATTCAATCGCATCCATATTTTTGTAGATATCCGTTCCATCTAAACAAATATCACCTGTGATTTTAGTACTTTCCACCAAATCATTCATTCGATTCAATGTTTTTAAGAATGTTGATTTACCACATCCACTAGGACCAATGAATGCTGTAATTTCTTTTTCTTTGATATCCAAATTTATATTCTTTAAGGCATGAAAATCACCATAATATAAATTCAGATCATTCACTGTAAATTTATTATTCATACGTAACCTTTCTATTTCTCTAATCCAGCTTGTTTTTTGGAAATGTGTCTTGACCAGACATTGGCTCCAATACTAAATGCCAATACTAAAATTATCAACACAGCACTCGATAGATTCGCTAATGCTCGATCTTGTCCATTGGTTTGTAAGTTCCAGATTTGGATAGATAATGTTTCAGCTGGTCTAAGTACATTAATAGGTGATGTTGGAGATGTAAAACTAAAATTATTCCAACGCAAATCGCTTCCTGAACCAGTTGTATAAAGTAATACAGCAGCTTCACCAAATCCACGACCAGCCGCTAAAATAACACCGGTCATAATACGTGATAGGCATGCTGGCAATAGTACATGGAATATAGTTTGCCACTTTGTTGCTCCAAGTCCCATACTTCCATGATAATAGCCTTCAGGCAAACCTTTTATCGCATCTTCTGTAGTTGTTGTAATCAAAGGTAAACTTAGAATTGATATAGACAGGGCTCCTGCCAATAAACATTTTGATAGTCCTAATACAACTAAGAAAATCAAATATCCAAATAAACCTACAACAATACTTGGTAAAGAAGACAATGTTTCAATACAAATTCTTAAAAAGCGTGTTACAAGACCTGGTTTTGCGTACATCGCCAAATATATGCCGGCTAATACCCCAATTGCACTGAAACAAGTAATGAAATAAATACTAAATAAATCGTATTAAAGACTTGGTTTCCAATACTGCCAGATCGAGAAAAGCCAAACATCTCTGGTTTAGCCCCTAACAAGCCACCAATGATCACTTTTCCGGCAAAGCCTACAAGAAGCAGAAAGAAGAATAAGGCGATACCATAAAATAGAATTGTCATACATTGATCTACCATTTTGCTCTTTTAATTCTAGAATCCATCTTTATTCTCCTTTCGGTTTTGAAAACTTATGAATGATAGTAATAAACAATAACGAAATCAAGAACAACAATAAAGCCATTGTCCATAGGGCTGCCTTCATTTCTCCACCTTCCATCGCATTTCCCATTTGAGCTGCAATTTCCGTTGTTAGTGTTTTTGAAGTAGAAAAAATACTCTTAGGTAAAGCTGTTGTTTGACCAATGACCATCGCAACAGCTAAAGCTTCACCAAACGCTCTTGCGAGTCCTAATACAATACCTGAAATGACTCCAGGTAATGCAGCAGGAATTACAACACGATAAATTGTTTGCCAACGTGTTGAGCCAAGTCCATAAGCAGCCATTCGTGTTTCTTTTGAAACAGCTCGAATCGCATCACTGGCAACACTGGTAATCGATGGAAATATCATAATAGATAAAACAAGACTTGCCGCAAGCACGGAATGTCCTACCTGCAAATCAAATACTTTCTTTAAAAACGGAATCAAAACTGTTAATCCAACCCATCCATAAACAACACTTGGAATTCCGGCAAAGATTTCTACCATAGGACGATAGAACTTCTCACCAAACTTAGGTGAAATTTCTGTCATAAAAATAGAAGATCCTAACGCAAATGGTGTGGCAATCAATAAAGCTAAACCACAAACACATAATGATCCAACAATGAAGATCAAGGCTCCTACATGTCCTTTAGAACTGGCATTATCCATAGGTGCAAAGTTGGCACTACCAAGAAATTCTTGTAAAGTGTGATGAAATTTAAAAAATGTATCCGAACCTTTGTAAACCAGAAAGGCTCCGATCAATAAAGTTACGAATATTACGAACAGTCCACCAATTGTTACAAGAATCTGCCAGAAATATTCTTTACAAAACATGCTTTTACGACGCATCAAATTCCTCCAAACTAAATGAATAACGGACATATATTTCAATGTCCGTTAAAGAACTAGTAATTAGTGATCTGTTTTTTCCATTTTACTAGAAACACCATAGCCTAATGATTCCATTTTCTTACCGAATTTTTCACCCATGATGTAATCTAAGAACGCCTTTGTTGCTTTGTCTGGTTCTCCATTTGTATACATGTGTTCAAATGTCCAAACTTTGTAGTCACCACTATAAGTATTTTCTAATGTTGGTTTGACACCATCAATTGCGATTGTATCTACATCGTCATTGTCTACTAAATAAGATAATGCTACATAACCAATTGCACCTTTTGTATCTGTTACATTTTGTAACAATACACCTGAATCATCTGTTTCCATTGAGGCATTGCTTGCTTCTTCATTTCCATCTAATGCATATTTTTGGAATGTGGCTCTTGTTCCTGATGAAGTTGGACGAGTCACCAATACAATATCTTCATCCGGTCCACCAACATCTTTCCAGTTTGTTGTTTTTCCTGTGAAGATGTCAATTAATTGTTGTTTTGTTAAATCTTTAACACCTACATCTTTATTTACAATTGGAGCCATTGTTACAACACAAACTTGGTGATCGACTAAATCTTTAGCTTGATCCTTATCTAATTTTTCTTCAGCTGCAACATCGGAGTTTCCAAGTGTAACTGTTTTATCAGCCACCTGTTTTAAGCCTTCTCCAGATCCACCAGCATCTACTGTAATAGATACATCTGGGTTTTCATTAGAGAATTGTTCAGCTGCAACATCAACCAATGGTTTCAATGCACTTGAACCTGCGGCTGTAATTGTACCACTTAAACTTTTTCCTCTTGAATCACTGTCATTTGATGTAGCATTTGAACTACATCCTACCATAGCTGCAGATAATCCTAAGACCATTGCACCTTTTAAAAACTTATTCATATTTTCTTTGTCCTCTTTTCTTTCGACACACATATCATAATGCATGTTTGTTAAACAAAAAGAATGGTTCTGTTAAGCTTTCGTTAAATGATTTGTTTTAATTTTAAATACACTTGAATTTATTTTATGAACAAATTTCTTGAAATTAAATGTAAATAAATGTATAATCATGAAACATAAAGAAAGGAAAGGTGGGAACATTTTCGCCAAGGTAACAATATGACACGTGTATATAACTTTAGTGCCGGTCCCGCATGCTTACCAGAATGGGTATTAAAAAAAGCTGCAAGCGAAATGTTGGACGCTCATAATAGTGGAATGAGCGTTATGGAGATGTCCCACCGTTCCAGTGAATTTAAGGATATTATGGATACTTGTAAAGCAAGACTAAAAAGATTGATGAACATCCCTGATGAATATGAAATTTTATTCTTACAAGGAGGTGCTTCTTTACAATTTACTATGATTCCTTTGAATTAAGAAAAACATAACGTAGATTGATCAATACGGGCCAATGGACAAAGAAAGCTTTAAAAGAACATGAAAAATTAGGAAAAGTAAATGTAGTTGCTTCTAGTGCAGAGGACAACTTTACATATATTCCTAAAATTAAGCAGGAAGATTTAAGTGAAGATTCAGATTATGTATATATTTGTGAAAACAATACAATCTATGGAACTAAATATAAAGAGCTTCCACCTCATGCAGGTAAGCTTTTAGTTGCTGATTTATCAAGTTGTATTTTAAGTGAAAGATGCGATGTTTCTAAATACGATTTAATTTTTGCCGGTGCCCAAAAAATATGGGTCCTGCCGGATTGACCGTGGTTATTATAAAAAAAGACTTGATTGGTTTAGCTGATGAAAAAACACCAAGCATGTTGAACTACAAAACATATGCTGACAATGATTCTATGTTTAACACACCACCTACTTATGCAATCTATATTTGTGGTTTAGTACTTGAATGGCTAGAAACACAAATTGGTGGATTAAAAAACATGGAAAAGATCAATCGTCAAAAAGCTAAATTATTATATGACTATATCGATGCTTCTAAACTCTATTCAAATCCTGTTGTACCTGAAGATCGTTCTTATACAAATGTTCCTTTTGTGACGGGTGACAAGGATCTAGATGCTAAATTTGTTAAAGAAGCTAAAGAAGCAGGAATTGTGAATATTAAAGGACACAGAACGGTTGGTGGTATGCGTGCAAGTATTTATAATGCCATGCCACTTGAAGGTGTAGAAGCCCTAATTGCATTTATGAAAAAATTTGAAGAGGAGAATTATAATGCCTAAAATAAAACTCTATAACAATATTGCGCAAATTGGTTTAGATCAGTTTACGCCAGATTATGAAGTAAACGAAAACATGGAAGATGAAGATGCCATTTTAGTTCGTAGTGCCAATCTTCACGATATTGAATATGGCAACAATTTAAAAGCCATCGCTCGTGCAGGTGCTGGTGTCAACAACATTGATATCGATACATGTACTAAAAAAGGGATTGCCGTATTTAATACTCCCGGTGCAAATAGTAATGCCGTAAAAGAACTTGTGTTTGCGGGTATGTTACTGGCAAGTCGTGATATTTATCATGGTATTGAATGGATCCAAACGCAAAAGAAATGAGAACATCGCAAGGATGTAGAAAAACAAAAGAAAAAATATGCTGGTCATGAATTAACTGGTAAATCTTTAGGTGTCATTGGTTGTGGTGCTATTGGTATTCAAGTTGCCAATCTAACTTTACGTTTCGGGATGAAAGTATATGGATATGATCCTTATATGTCTGTTGATGCTGCATGGAATTTATCTCGATATGTAAATCATGTCACCAATATTGATGATCTATATCGTCAATGTGATTTTATTACGATTCATGTACCTTTAAATGATGGAACAAAAAACTTTATCAATAAAGATAGTTTTGACAAGATGAAAGATGGCGTCAAATTATTAAACTTTGCGCGTGGCGGCCTTGTTGATGAAGACGCTCTATTAGAGGCGTTAAATGAAAATAAAGTTGCATCTTATGTAACTGATTTTCCTAGTCAAAAAGTAATTCAAAGCGATAAAGCCATTGCGATTCCTCACTTAGGTGCTTCAACCGAGGAAAGTGAAGAAAATTGTGCTGTAAAGGCAGCTCAAGAATTGATGGATTATTTGACTTATGGAAATATTTCAAATTCTGTCAATCTCCCAAATGCGAAGATGGATATGAATTCACCATTTAGAATCACTTGTATTCATGATAATAAACCAAAAATGATTTCTCAAATTACGGATATTTTAAAGGATGCCAATATCGAAAACTTGATGAATAAATCTAAAAAAGATATTGCGTATACAATTATTGATTTAGACTCAGAAGTAGATATTTCTCCAATCGAGAAAATCAATGGTATAATTCGAGTATCTACATATAAGAAATAGGATGGTACTATGATTGATGCACATACACATTTAGAAAATGGTGATTTAAGCATTGAATATGTTTGTAAGTTTATTGATGCTGCCAAAGAAAAAGGAATTACTCATCTTCAGATTTTAGATCATACGCATAGATTCTTCGAATTTAAAGACTGTTATAAAAGAGTTTGTGAAGTATCTAAATTACAAGAAGAGTGGTTTTTAAAGAAACAAAAAAACTCCATAGATGATTATTTAAAATTAATTGCAGCCTTAAAAAAAGAAACTTTTGACATTGATGTGCGTTTTGGTCTTGAAGTATGTTATACGCCTGAAACAGAAAGTCTATTATCCTCCATCCTTAAAAACTATCATTTTGACTTCTAATTGGTAGTGTACACTCTGTAGATGGTTATCTATATGATATGGATGCCTTTTCTAAAGAATTGCTTTGGGACAAAAATGATCCTTCTACTATTTATAAATCCTATTATGACTCTATTGAAAAACTAATCCAATCCAATCTCTTTGATCAAGTTGGTCATCCAGATGTAATCAAATTGTATTCGATTGATCCAGGCTACGATTTACATCCTACCTACCATCATATCGCTCGTCTGGCAAATGAATACAACATTAAAATGGAAGACAACACTAAAGCTCATTATTCATATCATCATCCTGATATTGGCTTAAATGCTGATTTTAGAAATATCCTAAAAGAAAATAATGTACAAATTGTTACTGCAAGTGATGCTCATTATCCAAGTGATGTGGGGCGTTGCTTTGAATTATTAAAGAAAAAGACAGAACTTAATCTGTCTGCGTTTCTTTATTGACTAAAAATACACTTAAGCTAACTAGAATCAAGGCAATTAAACTTGAAAATTGAAATGCCTGATTGGATTCATGTAAGACAACACTTGATAAAATAACACCTATGATTGGTGTTACACACATATAAACACCAATCTTACTAACAGGATTTACAGATAACAACAATCCCCAAATCGTATAGGCGATAGCGGATACAAGGGCTAGATGAATCAATACAAGAAGGCCTAGATTGAATTCAAATGTAATGTGTCCTCCCATCAAATATCCAATGATAATTAGTAAAACACCACCTAAAAAGAATTGGTATCCACTTAATAGTACAGCATTTTGTTTTTGTGTAAACTTCTTAATAAAAGCGGCTGATATAGCTCCACATAATTGTGATATTAACACAAAGCCTTCGCCTATAAATGAAAAGTTTGCACTAGCACCACTCATATTCATAAATAAAATACCTAAGAATCCGATAAAACATCCCAATGTTTTCCTTAGTGTCAGCTTTTCATAATGAAAGATCAAACTGGCTACTAATAAAGATATAAAGGCACTGGTACCGGTAATAATCGAACCATTTACGCCCGATGTATGTGAAAGTCCTATATAGTAGAAAAAGTATTGTCCAGCCGTTTGAAATAGAGCTAATGTACATATGCCTTGCATGTTTTCTTTTTTGCGACTAATACTTTTTTCTGTAAGAAAGAGCCAAAATAATATGACTAAAAGTCCGGCTAACGCAAAGCGAATGCCCGCAAACATCAATATACTTGGTACGCCTTCAATATTAAATAATTGATATCCCCATTTAATAAAGGGAGCCGCACTTCCCCATAGTATACAACATAGCATAGCTAACAAAAACACATGGATGGTTTTTTTAAAAATCCCCTATTCTCCATATCCAATTAAAACTTTATCCTTCCTTTTTTTCTTCTAATTCCATCCAGCGATTTGTCAAAATTTCTAATTCTTCTTCTTTTTGTGTTCTTACATCACTTAATTCTTTTAATTTCGCAAAATCATTTTGACACTCATTCATTTGATGGTCTAATGTTTCTATTTCTGTTTCTAACAATTCCATTTTCTCTGGTAATTGTTCTAATTCTTTTTTCTCCATATAAGATAATAAAGAACGCTTTTTCTTTTCAATTGGTTTTTGTATAACCACCTTTTTATTTTCGTCTTTTGATTTTATTAAGTAATCACTATATCCACCACTATATTGTTTAAATGTACCATCTTCTTGATGAACAAACACTTTATCTACAACTCGATCCAAAAAATAACGATCGTGGCTAACAGTAATAATGGCCCCTTGAAAATTATCTAGGTAGTCTTCTAATACGTCTAATGTTAAGATATCCAAATCATTTGTTGGCTCATCTAATAATAAGATATTTGGTTCTTGCATCAAGACTCTTAAAAGATATAATCTTCTTCTTTCTCCTCCGGATAATCTTGATAATGTAGTATAGTGCATGTTTCTTGGAAATAAGAATCTTTCAAGCATTTGTGATGCACTCAGCGTCATTCGATCATATTCAATGACTTTTGAAACTTCTTCAATATAATCAATAACACGCATATTTAAATCGACACCTTGATCGGCTTGCCTAAAATATCCAATTTTAACAGTTGTGCCATATTCAATAGTTCCAAAAGTTGGTTGTTTTAAACCTGCAATGACATCAAGTAATGTGGATTTACCACATCCATTTTCTCCAATAATACCGATACGGTCTTGGCGTAATAAAACATAGTTGAAATCATGAAACAATTGTTTTTCTGGATAATCAAACCCTAAATTCATACATTCAATTGTTTTATTTCCTAAGCGTTGCATAGCGGCATTGATTTTTAATGATTCTTCTTGTTGTTTAAAGCGTTTCTGACGCAATTCTTCAAACCTTTGAAGTCGACTGTTGGATTTGGTTCCACGGGCTTGTACACCCGCTCTTACCCACTCTAATTCTTTTTTATATAAATTCTTGTGTTTATGTGCAGCTAGTTTTTCTTGTTCTATACGCGTTTCTTTATTTTCTAGATATACTTCATAGTTCCCATTATGAATATATAAATCACCTTGGTCTAATTCGATCATTTTTGTGCAAACACGATCTAAAAAATAACGATCGTGTGTGACCATAAATATTGCACTTTTTGAACGAATTAAATAATTTTCTAGCCATTCAACCATATCATTATCCAAATGATTGGTTGGTTCATCTAGAAGCAACAAGTCACAACTTGTACATAGCGCTAAGGCAAGAGCCACTCTTTTTCTTTGTCCGCCTGACATAGTTGACATTGCACTTTGATAATCTGTAATACCCAGTTTTGTTAGGATCGATTTTAATTCAAATTCTGCGACGGGATGTTCATTTTTGAATTCACAAGTTGAATTTCATCCCATACACAATCTGTTTTGAATTCTGGATTTTGTGGCAAATAATGAATTTTAATTCCATTCTTTTTTATAATGGTTCCTGAATCATAATTTTCAATACCTGCAAGTATCTTTAATAAAGTACTTTTACCTGTACCATTGACTCCAATCAACGCAATTTTATCCGTATCTTCTATTGTAAAAGATGCATCTTTTAAAATGCATTTGTCATTTATATTCTTTTTTAAACTTTCTGTTGAAATTAACATAACATCACCTGAGTTTTATTATATAATAATTTTTGAGGTGACACGCATGAAACTTATTAAAAATATTCAAATTTATGCACCTAAAAATTTAGGAGTAAAAGATGTATTGATTTCTGATTCTAAAATCGAAAAATTGATGATCATATCGAACTAACTTACCCAATTGAAACAATTGATGGTACAGATTGTGTTTTAACGCCAGGTTTGATTGATCGCCATGTTCATATTACTGGTGGTGGGGGTGAAGCTGGATTTGTTTCTAGAGCTAGACCTATTGATGTACAGGAAATATTAGATGCCGGTATCACAACTGTCATTGGATTATTGGGAACGGATGGTTATACAAGAAGTACAAAAGAATTATTTGCGAAAGCGAAAGAACTCACACAGAAAGGTGTACATACGTTTATCTTAACAGGTAGCTATGCCTATCCTAGTAATACACTAACCAATTCTATGGAAGACGATATTGTGTTTATTGATAGTATTCTTGGTGTAAAACTTGCTTTAAGTGATCATAGATCGAGTCATGTAACAGAGGAAGAACTGACTCGATTGGCTTCTAGAATTCGTACCGCAAGCTTAATTGCAGGAAAACAAGCTAACTTAACAATTCATATGGGAGACGAAAAACAAGCCTTAAAATTAGTTTTTAACATCTTAGAAAAGGCGGATATTCCTATTTCTTTATTCCAGCCAACACACTGTACAAGAAATCCTCATTTATTTGAACAAGCTATAAAATTTACAGAGATGGGTGGAACAATTGACATCACTTGTGATGGTAATGGCAAAACATTAAATTACATTCGAAAGATCAAAAACACAGAGAAAGTAACCATTTCTAGTGATGCTCAAGGATCTTGGTCTACATACAATGAAGATGGTTCTGTTAAAGAAATTGGTATTACGCCAATTTCAAATTTAAGAAATGAATTCATCCATCTTAAAAATGAACTTGGATATGAAAATGCTTTGCCATTCTTCACAAAGAATGTAGCGAATGTATTAGGCTTTAAACATACTGGACAAATAAAAGAGGGATTTGATTGTGATCTTGTCATTTGGAAAGAGGATCAAATTCAAAAAGTTATCGTAAAAAAATAGACACTGATCAAAAATCAGTGTCTTTTATTCATTAATGGAATTACTTAACGAATTGTACAATAGCCATTGGAGCTGCATCTCCACGACGGATACGTGTTTTAACTACACGAGTGTATCCACCATTACGATCTGCATATGCTGGTCCAATTTCATTGAATAATTTTTGAAGAGCTGTTGTTCCCTCTTCATCTACTTCTACATTACGAACATAAGCCGCTGCTTGTCTACGTGCATGTAAATCTCCACGTTTTGCTAATGTTACTAATGAATCCATTACAGCGCTTAATTCTTTTGCTTTCATTTCTGTTGTTTCGATTTGTCCGTTTTCAATCAAAGATGTTGCCATGTTACGCAACAATGCTTTACGATGATCGGCTTTACGTCCCAATTTACGATTCCACATGATTCTTACTCCTCTTATTCATATGATTTGAAGAACAATCCCAATTGGTACATTTTGTCCTTCACTTCTTTGAGTGATTTCTTACCCAAATTCTTAACATGCATCATTTCATCTTCTGTTTTTTGTGTAAGTTCATCGACAGTTTGAATTCCTGCACGTTTTAAACAATTGTAAGAACGAACAGATAAATCCAAATCTTCAATCATCATTGTATTTACTTTCTTAACATCCTCAACTTGAGGTTTTTGAACCATGAAACTTTCTTCTAATTCTAAGTCAGAAACAGTTAAAACTTCATCTAAGTTTTCCATACAAACCTTTGCAGCCATTGTAATAGCCTGTAAAGGTGTAATTGTTCCATCTGTTTCTACATTGATATGTACTTTGTCATATTTTTTATCCAATCCAACACGAGCAGGTTCTGATAAATAATCTGCTTTACGAATTGGAGTGAAAGTTGCATCTAATACTACGACATCTTCACCAAAGTCGTATGACACTTTGTTTTCAATTGAACTCTTATATCCAGTTCCAGTTACTGCATAAATTTCCATTTCTAAACTTGCACCTTTTTCTAAAGTACAAATCACTTGTTCAGGATCTACAACTTCTACAGCTTCCGGACAAATAATGTCAGCCGCCTGAATTGTTGCTGGTCCCTTCTTTGAAATATGCAATGTTTGGAATCCTTCTCCATCATTGTATAATTGTACAGCTTTTAAATTTAATGAAATACGATAAATATCCTCTAAAATACCATCAACCATTGTTGCTTTTCCATCAAATCCAGATACTTTAAATCCAACAATGCGTGTGCCAGGTACACTTGTTAATAATGTACGGCAAATTGTATTTCCAATCGTAATTCCAAAACCTCTTTCTAGAGGTTCAAAGATATAAGATCCAGTATTGTTCTCTTCATTCACAAAATCTTTATGAAGTGAAGCTCTTTCAAATTCCTGCATCGTTATCCTCCTTTTACTATCCACGAGGTCGTTTTGGTGGACGACATCCGTTGTGTGGAATTGGTGTTACATCATTGATCATTGTAATTTCTAAACCTGCAACTTGTAATGCTCTTACGGCTGCTTCACGTCCAGGTCCAGGTCCTTTTACATCTACGGATACTGTCTTCATTCCGTGATCCATTGCTGCTTTTCCAGCTGCTTCTCCTGCTAACTGTGCTGCATATGGTGTTGATTTACGACTTCCTTTGAATCCTAATGCTCCTGCACTACTCCATGCTACTGCATTTCCGTTTTCATCTGTAATCGTTACGATTGTATTATTGAAAGTCGAGTGAATGTGTGCACATCCTCGCGCAATATTCTTTTTAACACGTCTTTTACGTGTCTTTTGTACTTTTGCCATTCTTTACTCTCCTTCCCTATTACTTCTTCTTGTTAGCCACTGTCTTGGCTTTTCCTTTACGTGTTCTTGCATTTGTCTTTGTTCTTTGTCCACGTACTGGCAATCCTTTTCTGTGACGCATTCCTCTGTAGCATCCAATTTCCATCAATCTCTTGATGTTTAATTGTACTTCTCTTCTTAAGTCTCCTTCGACTTTGATTGCATCGATTGTTTTACGAATTGCATTTAATTGTTCTTCAGTTAAATCTTTTACTCGAACATCTTCACTGATGCCTGTTTCTTCCAATACCTTCTTTGATGTTGTCAATCCAATACCATAGATGTATGTCAATGAAATGACAACTCGCTTGTCGTTTGGAATATCTACTCCTGCTATACGAGCCATTTAGTTTCCTCCTACTTTAGTTTCCTTGTCTCTGTTTGTGTTTTGGGTTTTCACAAATTACCATCACACGTCCTTTGCGTCGAATTACTCGACACTTGTCGCAGATTGGTTTAACAGATGGTCTTACTTTCATCTTTAATCGTCTCCTTATTTGCGTCTAAATGTAATACGCCCACGTGTTAAGTCATACGGTGAAATTTCAACGGTAACACGATCACCTGGTAAAATGCGAATGTGATGCATACGGATTTTACCAGAAACGTGAGCTAGAATCTCGTGTCCGTTTTCCAATTTAACTTTAAAAGCTGCATTGGGTAAAGTGTCAACTACGATACCATCAATTTCGATCATATCTTGTTTAGCCATGAATCCTACACTCCTCCTTCTATCAAAAAATGAAATGATGTTAGGCATAAAATGCCATCTACCATTTTAACAAAAAAGCTTTAAATAGCCAAGTATAATTTAAAAAAAACACAACTTTATTAAGTTGTGTTACTTTAAAAATGGTGGAGAAGGACAGATTCGAACTGCCGAACCAAAAGGAACTGAGTTACAGTCAGCCGCGTTTAGCCACTTCGCTACTTCTCCAATTTTTAAAAAAAAGAACAATCTGAAGATTGTTATTAATAAAATGGAGCAGGTGATGAGAATCGAACTCACGTAGTCAGCTTGGAAGGCTGAAGTTCTACCATTGAACTACACCTGCATAATATAAGTGGTGACCCGTGGGCGATTCGACGCCCGACCCTTTGATTAAA
>ENA-OQCN01000873-OQCN01000873.1-human-gut-metagenome-genome-assembly--contig:-NODE-873-length-15870-cov-2.525186_pt1 | contig 15870 bp, 17 predicted proteins | sample MGYA00242497_ERZ504576 | MGnify/ENA primary metagenome ERZ504576 (study PRJEB26092, sample SAMD00036296) | human gut metagenome | host: Homo sapiens | study: EMG produced TPA metagenomics assembly of... | reverse complement strand
TGTGTTTTTGCTTTCTATCTTGTCTGAAATAAAGAGATGAGGCTTGTCTTCTCCAACTATTTGTAATACATCGCACATCTTGTCGCCCTCCAAATGTCCTCCTTTCAGTAAAACGGATCCGCAACCGAACTTTAATAATTCCGATGCGGCAGCTTTCATTTCGTCCACATAGCCTATGCGGTGTTCCGTCAATACTTCCGCCTCACTCAGATTGGGTGTAATCAGGCTGGCCAGAGGCATCAGTTCCCGGTCAGTGCACTGATGGCGTCCTCTTCTATCAGCCGGTGTCCGCTAGTCGATACCATGACCGGATCGAACACAACGAAACGGGGTCGGTATGTACGAAGGCAGGAGGCTATGGCCTCGACTATTTCCACATCATTAATCATACCTATTTTAACAGCATCCGGACGGATATCTTCCATTACGGCTTCTATCTGCCACGTACATATACCGGTGGTACGGGATGTATGGCACGTACTCCCAAAGTGTTCTGTACGGTGATTGCAGTAATGGCTGTCGCAGCATAACCACCCAAGGCGGAGATGGTCTTCAGGTCAGCCTGTATGCCGGCTCCTCCGCTGCAATCGGATCCTGCTATACTTAATACACAAGGATATTTCTTCATATAAATCTCATTTTGACAAAGTATTTGCAAAGATAACGAATAATCTTGTTTTAAATGTTTGCACAAGTGAAGGGAATCAATTATTTTTGCTAAACATAAAATAAAGTAAAAATAAGGGGAATGAAAAGAATCCTAGTAACGGGAGGCGCAGGATTTATAGGGTCACATCTATGCACTCGTCTGATAGAGGAAGGTAATATTGTTATATGTTTAGACAACTTTTTCACGGGGAGTAAAGAGAATATAAGTTACCTGATCGGGCATCCGCGCTTTGACTGATAGAACACGATATAATTAATCCGTTTTGGACGGATGTGGACGAGATATACAATCTGGCATGTCCCGCTTCTCCTATACATTATCAGCATGATGCTATCAAACGGCGAAGACGGCTGTCTTCGGCACGTTTAATATGTTGGGACTGGCGAAGCGTAACAAAGCAAAAATACTTCAGGCTTCTACCAGTGAGGTGTATGGTGATCCGTTGTCGCATCCCCAAAGGGAGGGAGATTGGGGAAATGTGAATCCCATAGGCTACCGGTCTTGTTATGATGAAGGAAAACGTTGTGCCGAGACTTTGTGCATGGATTATTACCGTCAACATGGCGTTTTGGTAAAAATAATCCGCATATTCAATACGTATGGTCCTAATATGCTGACCGATGACGGACGTGTAATTTCCAATTTTGTGGTACAGGCATTGCTAGATAAAGATATAACCATTTATGGAGACGGAAAACAGACACGTAGTTTTCAGTACATAGATGATCTGGTGGAAGGGATGATACGTATGATGGCTACGGAAGATCACTTCACAGGACCGGTGAATATCGGTAACCCTTGCGAATTTTCCATATTCGAACTGGCTCAGAAGATATTGGAACTGACCTGTTCTCATTCTAACATTATTTTCGAACCTTTACCTCATGATGACCCTCGTCAGCGCAGGCCGGATATTACTCTGGCAAAAGAAAAGCTGGATTGGGAGCCTCACATTCATCTGGAAGAGGGGCTGATGAAAGTGATTGATTATTTTAAAAGTGTTCTGGCTAAATAATATATACCTATGACACCGGATGTAAATGTTGTAATAAGTCATTCTGAGTACACTGTTTTGGTTGTGGATGATGTGGTTTCTAATGTCTTGTTGTTAAAAGTGTTGTTAACAAACGAGAAGTTTAAGGTGATAACTGCCGGTAATGGAAAGGAGGCATTATCCCAGGCGGTCAATGCCCGTCCCGATTTGATTTTGTTGGATGTCATGATGCCCGAGATGAATGGTTTTGAAGTTGCCGAACGATTGAAAGCCGATCCGGAAACACAACATATTCCTATTATATTTCTGACAGCTTGAATACCACTGCGATATAGTGAAGGGTTTCAAGTAGGTGCGAATGATTTTATATCCAAACCTTTTAATAAGGAAGAGCTTGTGATCCGTGTTACCCATCAGATATCCCTGATTGCCGCCAAACGGATCATCATGAAGCAAACGGAAGAATTGCGTAAGATTATTATGGGGCGCGACAAGTTATATTCTGTTATCGCACATGACCTGCGTTCACCCATGGGATCCATTAAAATGGTGCTCAATATGTTGATACTCAGTCTTCCGTCCGAACAGATCGGTAAGGAAATGTTTGATATGCTGAGCATGGCCAATCAAAGTACGGAGGATGTTTTCTCTTTGCTGGATAATTTATTGAAATGGACTAAAAGCCAGATAGGCAAGCTGAATGTAGTTTATCAGGACTTTGATATTGTGGGGAATATTGCTTCGGTTATCGAAATTTTCAATCTGGTAGCCGGTATGAAGAATATAAAGGTGAACTTCCCGGTGCATGGAAAGATTGAGGTACATGCCGATATGGATATGATGAAAACCATCTTGCGTAATCTTCTCAGCAATGCAATTAAGTTCAGTTATAATGATTCCGAAATTCTGGTTAATGCCGAAATAGAGGGTGATAAAGTCATAGTCAGTGTAAAAGACACCGGAAAAGGCATGAGTGAGGAAGACCAAAAGAAACTGTTGAACACGGAAACTCATTTCAGCAAATACGGAACGAATAATGAGGAAGGTTCCGGATTAGGCTTGTTATTATGTCAGGATTTTGCCGTTAAGAATGGTGGGCGTTTATGGTTTGAGTCTGAAGAGGGAAAAGGTTCCACTTCTTCTTTTCGGTAGCTTTGAAGAAGTGATTTATCAAAGCCCCACCTCCAGATATACCGGGTTATGGTCACTCATATCATAAGGAATCACCTTATACTTTATACCTTCCAATAAGGTGGAATGGAACAAGTAGTCTATCCGTAGTAAATGGTGAAACCCCCGATAAGTGGCTCCGTACCCTTCTCCAGCGGTTTGAAATCCGTCTTTCAAACGTTTTTCAGAGTTTCATAAGTAAAAGTTCCCGGAGGGTCATTGAAGTCACCGCATACAATCAAGGGATATTCCGTGGCATTGATCAGCGAACTGATTTGTTCAGCCTGTCCGGCACGTCTGACAGTATTTTCCCGGAAGTTGTCAGAATAGCCCAGATAAATGCCTCTTTCCTGTTCCTCATCTTGTTCTCCCCGAGCTGTGCTGCTTTGGAACGCATTCTGTCAAAGCTGGTAGTCTGCATGTGCACGTTGATGATGCGTATCGTCATACCTTTTACATCCAGGTCGGCCCAGATGGCTCCGTTGTTGGTATTCGGAAATTCTATTGTTTGTGACTGTCTGATGGGGTAGCGGCTGTAAATGGCCTGACTCAATCCTTCGGGGATAAACGAGTAAGGGAATGTTTTAGCATACGTATTCTGTAAGTCTTGTTCCGTAAAGTCGCCATTGCCTCTATATTCCTGAAAACAAAGTACATCCGTTTCCTCCTTGTTCATCATCTCGGCAAACTCCTTGGCGGAGAATCCCGTAATTTCATTTCCAAATGAGTGGACATTGTAAGTCACTACTTTCAATCTGTTCTCGTTAGCATATTTGGTAGGTTATAAATTTGGTACATGGAAGTGATGTATTCGTAATTTACTATCAGACCCGTCAATGGAATCCATAACCAATACCGTAGTCTGATGAGCCAGTAAATAAATAATATCGTATTGACAACCACCAGTATAGGTTTGCTTAAGGCAACGTATGCGGCGAACATATTCTCCACCGGATTTATTTTACCTGAGAAGTAAGCGAAGATGGAAAGTCCCAGAATGAAGATTGTGAACAGGATAGATAAAAAATAGGCAAATTTGTATACGGCTAATCTTCCCATAAATTACTTTTGTTTTAGATACTTGTTTATAGTCATTTTCAATAAGTCGGCAGATACCGGTTTGGTTAAAAACTCATTGCATCCGCTTTCTATGGCAGCTATTTTGTCTTTTTCATATGCGTATGCGCTTACAGCGATGACAGGTACGCTGGCAGACATTTCCCGGATGGCTTTGGTGGCGTCCAGACCATTGATGTTAGGCATTTTTATATCCATCAAAATTAAGTCGGGTTTGTATTGTTCATAGAATATGATAGCCTCCATTCCGTCATGAGCATGCACCAGTTTGTACATTTTTCCGAGCATAGCCTCTATCAAGTCATAATTGCTTTGATAGTCTTCCGCCACTAGGATGGTCATCTCCTGATGGGAAGTTCTATTGTTGTCTTTAATGGAAGCCGGTGTAAGTTTTTCCTCCCATTTCATATCTCCGTTTGCCGAAATGTAAGGCAATGTAAAAGTGAATGTGGTCCCGGTTCCCATTTTGGATTGTACAGCTATTTTTCCTCCTAACTTTTCTACAATGATTTTGCTGATGGAAAGCCCCAGTCCTGTGCCTTGCACTTGGTTGTTGGCCATGATGAAACGATCGAATATCTTGTCTATCTTGTCATCGGAAATACCGCTTCCGGTATCGGCTACATGAAAAACAATCTCTTTTTCCTTCAATTTATACCCGAAGCTGATAGAACCTTTGGCGGTGAATTTCGTAGCATTACCTATCAGATTGGAGAAAACCTGAAACAAGCGGTTCCTGTCTGTCGAGATAACCAGTGACGGATCGGACTCTTCGAAAACAAGCTCCACTCCGGGTTGACACCGGAAACTATACGTGTTTTTTACATCCTCACATAAAATATAAAGGGATACAGGCGCATAGTTGAACTCCATCATGCCCGATTCAATCTTCGACAGGTCCAAAATCTCGTTGATAAGTTCCTGCAAGCGCATGTTGTTTTTTTCTACAATATCGTAATACTGCAATCTTTCCTCGGCGTTTTCCGTTTCGGCTATAATGCGTGAGAATCCCAGAATGGCATTCAACGGCGTACGGATTTCATGGCTCATATTGGCAAGGAAGGCAGATTTCAGCTGGTTGGAGCGTTCTGCTTTCCAAACAATTTCGGATGTGTTCTGTATATATCCTTCCAATACGGTCCTTTGCATATATACCTCTTTGTGGTATGTTTTTATTCTCATATTGACGGTCTTTCCGTCAATAAGGAGTCTATAGTTTACGGTATTGGAAGCATCTTTCTCCTTCAGGTTTTCTTCCAGCCATTGACTGAAACGGTCCTTGTCATCAAGGTGCATATAGTTCATGTATTCATCTATGGAAATCTGTTTCTGTTCCTCATCGTTACAGAATATCCGGGTGTATCCCGAGTAAGTGAAGAGCCGTGTGGACGAATCGTATGCCCATAATCCTATTCTTGCGGCTTTTTCTACTTCGCACAAATCTTTTTGCTTTTTTTCCAGTTTCAGCCTGACGACACTCCGGCCTGTGATATCCCTGTATTGAAAAAGAAAATGCTCCTCATCATACTTGCTGATAATACATTTGTAGTATTTCACGTCATCTTCCAATATTAATTTGTAATTCCGTGCGGAAGGTTTGTCTCCTGCCCGTACTTTGATGAATTCCGCATACATCTCCCGTGCCGTTTCCACAGGGAAATAAGAGAATATATTTCTCCCTATAATATCTTGTTCTTTTATAAAGAAGTCCGTCGTATTAGCCTTGAAGTCTAAACAGGTGCCGTCTTTATATACGAAAAACATAGTATCAGCCGTAATTTCCAGAATTTTGTCTGCATACTGCTTATCGTGCAATATATTACTCGGAATTTTCATATTAATAGTATGATTCTCAATATACTGTTTCTCTTAGCGAATTTAGATGCGTGATATTTGTTACTGACAGCAAATATACAAAAAAAATATTGTTTATATCATTTTATATCGTAATTTTGCAAGGTAATCAATGAAAAGAAGAAATGAAAAAGATTTTGGTAGCTGAAGATACGGAAAGTAATTACCTCTTATTATCTATAATTTTAAGAAAGGAGTATGAAGTTTACCGTGCCCACGATGGGCAGGAGGCTATTGAGAAATTTGAGAGTTGCCGGCCCGATATGATTTTGATGGATATAAAGATGCCTGTTATGGACGGTTTGGAAGCTACCAGAAGAATTCGTCTGAAGGGAGGGACACTTCCCATCATAGCTCTTACCGCCAATGCATACGACAGTGACCGTGACAAGCTTTTGAAGCCGGATGTGACGATTATATGGCCAAGCCGATCATGGCTCCCGCTTTGCGTGAGATGATAAAAAAGTATTTTGGTGAGTAAATATTATGCCCTGCGGGACTTTTCCCATGTTCCGCCGGCATGTCTCTTCAAATAGAAGAAACCTTTTATCACATTGATGTTCATGAACAGGAAATAGTAGGGAATATAAAGCAATTTGTTCTTTACGGACTTGGCAGACAGGAAGCTGCCATAAACTCCCCGAGGTAGAATGCGGATTGCAGCAGAAGAAAAAGAAAATAAACCGGGAGGCTTTCACTACAGACAACCAGCAGGATATTCAAGGGAAAGAGCAGAAACAAGGCGACCGGGGTTACCGACCATCTCAGCACGCGATGGGAAACATATTGAAAACTGAGGATTCCATAACGTAGCGGATTCAGCAGTTCTTTCAAACGGTAGACAGACTGCAATCCTCCTGCCGCGATACGTACTTTTCTTTTTTCCTCTTCTTTCATATCGGCCGATCCGCTTTCCAAGGCATATGCCGTATCACAATATGCTATCGTATACTGCTTCATGGCGATACGCAGGGACAACATAAAATCATCCAGTAGGGTATCTTCAGGCATTTCCTCATATAACGGGGTGCGGATGGCAAATAATTCTCCGGCAGCACCTATGGCGGAATAGAGCTGATAATCCATTTTTTTCAGCCATGATTCATATTTCCAGTACAATCCTTCTCCTCCGGAAACCGCTCCTTCGGTACTGTACATGTCCACCCGTTTTTCTCCTGCCACACATCCCACCTGCGGATGGTTAAAACATTTTACTATCTCGCGAACGGCCTGCGGATTAATAAATGTATTGGCGTCTGTGAATATGACCAAAGGTGTGGTGACAAATCCCATGCCCCGGTTCATAGCGGCTGTTTTTCCTTTTCTTTCGGGGACGAACAATAGGGTGACATCGGGATATGCTTTTAATTTTTCATTGGTTCGGTCATTGCTGCCGTCCGTTACCCATACGATATGCAGTTTCTCTTTGGGATAATCCAGTTCTTGGCAGTTTTTCATCTTTCCGTCTACTACCTGTTCCTCATTATAGGCGGTGATGAACAGGGTGATTTCGGGTAGGTCGGTGTTGTTGCCGTTCCGGCAGGTTTCTTGCTCCGGTTCGTCCGTATCGTAGAAGGAAATAAAACTTTGTTTTATTTTTACCAATATCCACAACAGGATTCCGTATCCCACATAGGTGTAGAATACAATGAACAGGAGAACGAAGAAGAGGATTTCAAGAGTGTTCATGCTAGTATTTCTTTATATATATTCAATATTTCTCTGGCTGTGTTCTCCCATGAGAACCGACGGACTCTTTCTAGTCCATATGCAGTTTGTGACTGATAGAATTCTGCATTTTCTTCTAAATGAAGGAGGGCGGAAGCAATTTCCTCCGGTTCGAACGGATTGACCAGAATACCCTCCGGTCCTGCGATTTCGGGCATGGCGGAAGTGGTTGAGGTGATGACGGGAGTTCCACAGGCCATCGCCTCCAGAATGGGGATGCCGAAACTTTCGCGTAAAGACGTGTATATAAAGACGGATGCTCCACTATAAACAGCGGGTAGTTCTGTGTTTGGAATGTATCCGGGATGATACAGCATTTTTTTTATTTCTTGTAATCCTTCCCGGTTCAGATATTCGTCTATGATCTCTTCTTTCAGGTCGGCGATAAGCAAGGGGAGGGGCTGACTGGATTTTTTTAAATAAATGCCGTATGCCTGCAATACCCTTGCCGTATTCTTCTTGGGATCGGTATTTCCTAAAAAGAACAGGTAAGGATGGTTCTTTATGTATCGGGCAGTGATGGCCTGTGCGTTCCGTATGGGTATGAAATGTTGTGAATAGCCGTTGTATACGGCGACAAGCAGTTGTTTGTCAATGTGCAGGAAATGACTGATGCGGTTGCATTCAAAATGAGAAACGGTAATGATTCTTTTGCATTTGGTAAGGATTTGGGGAACAATGATTTTTCGGTAGAAACGTCCCAGTCTTTGGTACATGGACTGGTTCTTGCCTTGTTTTTTTTCTAGAAAGATAATGTCGTGCAGTGTAAGCACCAGTGGAATGTTTCCATGCACAGGGGCAGTGTTGCTTGTGCAGTGCAGCAGGTCGGGTTTGATTTTTTTTAAAGCCAACGGTAGTCCTATCTGTTCCCAAAGCGGATAGGATGGCCAATTAACGGTCACGATATGCATGTTGGCGGATTCTTGCAAACAAACATCATCTCCCGGGCTGACCAGTATGAAGTATTCGTTCTGTTGGTCTATCTTTTGCAGTTCCCGGATGGTTTCCAGAGCTACATAGTCCATGCCATGCTTTTCTTTTCTGAAGATGCGTTGGGCTTCTATTGCTATTTTCATCTGTCGTTACTTTATCAGGTTAGAATCTTCGTCCTCGTAATTGTTTTTGCTATAGAAAAGAGCCGTGAAGCTTCTTAAACCTTTTATGGCTCGTTTTTTGAAACTGCTGAACAGGGATCCGTCGGCCGAAATAGTGCCATAGCCGGTAAGGACACGGGCTTTGCGGGCGGTGACGAATCTTAATTTTCCGTATTTTTTCAATGCCAGTGCCAGGGAGCCGTCTTCTCCGCGGAGTATGTCTGTCCGGAATCCTTCTTTCCGGGCTGTTTCCGTGTGGAAGGCAAAAGCCATTCCACGTACATTGAGCTCCGGTCTGTTCAGATTTTGTATTTTCAAATAGAGATCACGTAGTGTCTCATAGAAGAAAAGTCCTAAATGATGTTCATTAGGAAGAAAACTCCACAGGGCGTATGCACCTGCCACTTCTTTGTCCTGTAAGACCTTTATCATGGTACTGATGTACTGGGGCGGATAAAGTGTGTCGGCGTCTATGCAGAGATGATACTTCCCCCGGGCATGGTTCAGTCCGCATTGCCGGGCAAAACCGGGACCTTTCCGGTATTCATTGAAGTAGGTGACTCCTAATTCTTTTAGTACCTCTTCGGTGTGGTCGGTAGAATGATTATTGATGACTAGTATTTCTACAGGATAGTTATGTTGGTTTTCACATAAAGACCACAGGCAGCTCAATATCCTCTTTTCTTCATTATGGGCGATGGCGACCACCGAAACCAGCGGAGCATGAGTTGCAAGCTGCCGGACCTTGTCTTTCACTTGGTTGATAACCGCTTGTGGGGCTTGGGTGAAAGGCTTGTCATAGATGGATAAATAGTCAGCGTACCACTTCATGCGTTTTTATATATTCGGACAGTGTGACCGGATTCCGGTGATTACTGAATCGTGATTTGAATTTGTTTTTGAGGATATAGAACAGGGCTTGAATCATCTTCTTCATTTCCGTCAGGGCGGAACGGCGGGGATATAGTTTCTCCACCATTTCCCAGTTCCATTTGTTGAGGAAGAAAGAGGAGTAGTATTCATCTTCGGGATTGACTAGTATCTCCACTTCATCTTTCCACTCATAACGGTTCAAGGTTATATCTCCTTCCGTCAGCCACAGCAGTTTGTAGGGGAGGGATTGGAAAGGCAGATAATTCAGGAATAATTCTCCATAGTCGTTTTCATAGTTTCCCGGCATCTTGTTCTTTTCATAGAAGACCAGTTTGTTGTCTATATCCAATATAACCCATTTATGTGATTTTTTGGGAAACAAGTATTCGCCCAGCAGACTGGGAGTTTCTATGTATCCCCGTCGGGCTACCCTGCATAATTCCTTGACAAAAGCTTCGGGATGTTCCACGTGTTCCAATACCTGATTGCATATTACGTAGTCAAACTCCTTGTCTTTGAAGGGCAGTTTTTCTCCATCGGCATGTACAAAGGTCTGATGCGGGTATATTTTCACGTCACCGCAGCGGTGGTAATTGGTGTCAATAAATTTTTCGGCTATCACGTTGGAGCGATATGTCGGATTATGGCCCGGACCTATCTCCAGCACTTTGTCGTTTTTATTTATATGGATGTCTCCTCTGTCGTAGGGGGAATCTGTTTTCATTGTTTTGTTCCGTTTAATAAGTTGTTGAATAGCTGAATCCATTGTTGCATTATTACATCTTCAGCAAAACGTTGTACATTGATGCGGGCTTTTTTCCCCATTTCTTTTCTTATTTGTTCGTTCTCAATCAGATAATTTATTTTTTCGGCCAGTTCTTCTGTTTTTCCATTTTCGACCAATAGTCCGTCTTCCCCGTCCCGGATGATGTCTTTAGGTCCGCACGGACAGGCGAATGACACGGCAGGTACTCCGCACGCCATTGCTTCCGCTATGACCATTCCGAATCCCTCAAATCTGGAACTTGATACAAAGATAGAACTTTCATGGTATTTACAGAGCATATCCGGGGTTGCATTTTCAAGAAAAAGGTTCTTTAATTTCCATTTTCCGGCCAGTACTTGATATGTAGTCTTGTTTCCTTTGCCATATATATGTAACTCCCAGTCCGGATGCCGGTTACAGATTTTGCTCCATGCTTCCAGTAACAAATCGAATCCTTTTTGATAAGTATATCTTCCGGCTGCGGTTATCCGTTTATTGTTCAAGTCGCTGAATGTTCCGGATTGAAAGGGTAGAGGGTTGCTGATAACTTTTACATTTTGCAGTTCGGGCCAGTTGGCTCTGTCTTCCTCACTCAGTACAACGAACTTGTCCAGCTTTTTTAAATGCCTCACCAGACTTTTCATCCATAATTTGGCAAAAAGTTCCTTGATGAAGTTGCTTTCGTTCTTTTCAAAGTTACGATAGTTTTTCCGGTTTACATGTAGCTCCCCTATCTTTTTGCTTCCATCTTTGAGGGAAGTGATAAAGTTTATTTCCCGTCGTAACAAAGAAACTGTGATGTCCGGTTTGAGGTGAGACAAGGCGGCAGAGAGCTTGCGTCGGTATATTCTTTGTTTTTTCAGATAAACCGGCACTTTTTTCCAAAGAGGGAGTTCCCATAATTCTTCAAAATCTATATCCAGTTGGATGATTTTTACTTTAGGCGATAAAGTATAGCAGGGAGGCTTGCCTTTTCCGTCAGTCAGCAAAATATATATGTCATAATTACCATTCTCTGCCAGATAATTGGCTTTGGTGGTCAGTACCCTTTCCACTCCTCCGGGGATATGGAGAGAGGGGGTACAATAGGCGATTCGGATCATAGGCGGGAGTATTACAGGTTGTTTATTACTTTCATCATCTGTTCTTTCCATGACAGGTTTTTAATGGAATCCCTTATTTTACGAGGAGACAGATCCAGTTCCATATAGAACCGGATAAGCCGGTGGATATCTATGGGACTTTCGTCGGCCGGAACTTTCAGTATATAAGGCATCTTGTCAAAGTCTCCATCTGTTTCTGAATATGCAAAAGGTATTCCCCGTGCTGCATATTCTCTGTTTTTTAATGTTTTGATTTTGTCGATGCCGCTGCGGTGGCGTGCCAGACTGCCGATGGCAAAGTCTGCTTCGTTGAATAATTCGTCTAGTTCCTCGTTCATTTTTTGTCCGTGGAAGATGACATATTTTTCTATATGATATTTGTTGATAAGTTCATAAAATCCGGGAGCGTGTTGTGAATCATGCATTTCGGATTTCCATATACCTCCTGCGATGTGGAAAAATACGGTTGTGTTTGCCGGGTTTTGGTAATATTTACCCAAACCCTCTATCAGGCGGTCGTAACCGTGCCAATAATGTACTTCGGCCACTCCTAGTAGATGAATGACGGAGGTATTTTTAGAAACCGTCTTTTTCAGCGGAATGGAATCAAAGTCAACTCCATTGGATATCTGAATGGTACGTTGGCCGAATATACAGTGATAGTCTGAGAAAGTGACGATGGCGTTCACGTGTTTTGCCAATGTCTTTCGGAATACTTTATCCACTTGTATCCCCAGGCGTGTGACCAGTGGGAAACCGGCGTATTCGCTGTCGTAAGGATAGGTAGGTATTTCCATCGCTATTTTAATTCCGGCTTTCCTCAGTTTGCTGAACAGCCGGATGGTGAACGGATTTGCATTATGGAAAGAGCGTACATAGATTAATTCCACTTGATGTGTTATAGCATAGCGGTATATGCATTGGTAGGAAACTCTTCTTTTCGCCGCAGCCGGTTTGCCTGTTCCGTAGTCTTCTATTATTTCATTGTTTATCATCCTTACCCGGTGGCCGTTGTCCGCTATGCTGTATGTGCATAAACTTACCCGGTGTCCACATGCTTCAAAGCCTTTAACCTGATGCAAGATCTTTTTACTGATGCCGCTGTAAGGGGATAGTCCGTGGAAAAGGAGGTAGATGATATTCATGGTCGGGCAGTTGTTAAGGTGTTGAATAGTTCATCCCACAGTTTCATCACTTCTTCGCGTAAATAACGTTGGATATTCTTTTGGGCCTGCTTTCCCATCCGTATGCGTTTGTCCGTATCCTCTATCAGCCGGCATATCGCGTCAGCCAGTTCGTCCGTGTTTCCGTTCTTCACCAGTATTCCGTCTTCTTCCGGAGTGATAATCTCGGCAGGTCCGTACGGGCAGTCGAATGAAATGCAGGGAACACCACATGCCATCGCTTCCAGAAGTGCCATCGGTAATCCTTCAAATCGTGAACTCATGACGTATATGGAACTTTCCAGATATTTTTCTTGAATGCTTTTTGTCGGAGGGCATAGTGAAAAACTGTTTTCTATATGATGCTTTTCAATAAGCTCTTGCAGGCTGTTCCTATCCTGTCCTTCTCCGTAAATGCGGATATGCCAGTCGGGATGCTTCCGATTGACTTTGATCCAGCTTCAATCAGGCGGTCATACCCCTTCTGTTCGCTGTATCTTCCTATGCTGATGATTCTTTTCTCCAGGCAAGAACTCCCTTTTTCGGGTGAGAAAGGTAAGAAGTTCGGTATGACACAAGCCTTCTTCACTTCTTTCCAATTATCCGCATCATGTTGTGTCAGAACAACCAGCGCATCCAGTTTTTTTTACAGCCTCCTCCTGTTTCTTTCTCCAATGCCGTGCGATTTGCTTGTATGGGAATCCCCGTTGTTCCATCAGATGCAGGTTACGAGTGTACGGTTTAGCTATATGGGATTCTCCTATTTTTACGCTTCCATCGTCCAGTTGTGTCAGAAAATCCAATTCTCGGCCAATGTGCTGATGACGATATCCGGCTTCAAGGTTTTCAGCCAATACTCCAGCTTCTTTCTGTACAGGTACATCAGGGTAAAATAATAATACCCTCTTACTAACAGGTTGTGATGATACTGTCTGTCAAAATCAATCGCTATGTCAATGTGCCTGATTCTGGGAGATATCGGGAAAACGGGCGGTCGTTCTTTTTGTGAATCTGTGATAATAAATACATCCTGATGCATTTTCGTCAGCCAGATAGTTCGCTTTTTGGATGATGCTCCGGTCTGCGCCTCCCACGGTGCATAGTGCTGTGTATAGATAAACGATGGTCATTTTTCAGTCAGTTTATGAAACAACATTTCCCATTGCGGCATGATGTTTCGGAGTGAGTAGCGTGTTATATTTTGTTTAGCTCTTTTGCCAAAAGCTTTTCTTTCTGCTTCATGTTCTATCAAGTGGCAAAGAGCGTTGGCAAATCCTTGTATATCTCCGTTTTTGACGAGGAGTCCGTCTTCCTGGTTTCTGATGATTTCCGATGGACCGAAAGGACAGTCGAAAGAAACACAAGGAACACCCAGACTCATGGCTTCGATCAAGACCAGTCCAAAACCTTCGTAATTGGAGCTTAGGGCCAGAATGGAACTGTTCAGGTATTCTTGCGTTATGTTTTGTGTAAAAGGATGAATTGTGATGGAGTGTTCCAGCTTTCTGTCTTTAATCTGCCGGGTTAAGCTATCCTTGTAAAATCCTTCACCAAATATATCCAGTATCCAGTCGGGGTGGCGTTTCTGCACGATATTCCATGCGTCAACCAGTCTGTCGAATCCTTTTTGCCAGGTCAGTCTGCCTGCCGCTATTACACGGGGAGCCTCACAGGAGCTGATTGTTTGTATATCAATAGAGGTGGTGTTCGGAATGATATGTATATTCGGATGTTGTCCCCACATGGCGGCATCTCCTTGTGTCAGTGTGACTATAGCATCGCTGTATCGTTTTACATCACGGAAACATTGGTAGCTGACGTATCTGTTCTTTATATCTTTAAAAAAACTCTTTTTGCGGTTTGCAGGTATCCGGGTGTATATTTTGGCGCAATGCGATTCTATGATTTTCTTTGCCTTGCAGTCTAATTTACAGATCAAATCCGCTTTGAAACTGGTATTTCCTGATATGATATCGGGATTGATGAGCCTAATCTCTTTTTTAAATTTTTGTTCGAATTTATGGTTCAAAGTCCATCCCACTCTCAATTGTTCCAGAAGCGGATGCTGGTATTGCAAATGAAACTTTGTATCCAGATCGATATGTTCCACTTTGTGGGATAACGGGAAAGAAAAAGGATGATTGCCTTGGGAAGAAGTGATAAGATAGACCTCGTGCCCATAAATTTCGGCCAAGTAATTCATCTTATCCGTTAAAATCCGTTCCATGCCTCCTATACGGGCTATGGAGTCGTATACATATACTATTTTCATTCCCCTGATTTGTTTTTCCGTAAAAATAGTGTATTCTTTTTATATATCCAATAAGAAGTTGTTGAAATTCCTGTCCATATCCGTTTTTTATGGAATGTCGGCTGTATTCGGAGTAAAGAGTGGTTCAAGGATGAAGATGGTATATTTAGTAATTAAAGTCTTTGGAATGTTGTGAGTATCATTTGTTTTTGCGAATATTGCATTTTATAATGATTAGCAGATAATGATGAAAGAGATAACGGTGGTGATGCCGGTTTACAAGGTGGAAAAATACGTATCAGAATGTCTTGATTCCATAATCAACCAAACTTTTGATTGTTTTGAGTGTATCATCATTGATGATTGCTCTCCGGATAACAGTATGCGCCTGATAGAGGAAAAGCTGGCCGGATATAAAGGGAACATCAGTTTTAGAATCGTGAGAAATGAGAGGAATGAAGGAGTCTCTGCGGCAAGGAACAAGGGAATAGAACTATCCCGGGGTGGTTATCTTTTTTTTATAGATTCGGATGATATGCTTTATGAGAATTGCCTGGAGAAATTATGGGAGGAAACGAAAAGATATCCGGGGGTTGACTTGGTGCAGGGGATTCTTATTCAGAAGGGATGGAAAACAAAAACAGTGATTTGCAAAGATATACGGAAGGACGGATACGTATCAACAAGCTGTTTCTGGATTCGAAAATAACATCCACTCCGGTCAACAGATTGATCAGAAAGGAGGTGCTGACAGAGAATGCCATTTATTTCAGGACGGGCATTTTGTTTGAGGACTTTTTGTGGTGCTATTTTCTGTATAAAAAGGTGGAAACGTTTGCTTCCGTCAATTCTTTTACTTATTTCTACAGGCGTTCAAATCCTTTCTCAACCATGAATAAGGCGAAAACGGACTTTGACAAGCCGGCAAAGGATTTTATTTTTATCTTGACTGTTTTTAATGAGCACATGGAACAGGAATTGTATGCTGAAAATATCTGTTTCATTTTGAACAAGTTGATGCCGGTGGTGTATAATGCTGCTGTAATAGGGGTTACAAGGGAAAGTAATGATGCGATAGATAAGTTTAAAAGAAATCTGATAAGGAAGCATTGCAGAGAGTTCCGGCC
>ENA-OQCN01000872-OQCN01000872.1-human-gut-metagenome-genome-assembly--contig:-NODE-872-length-15891-cov-5.866785_pt1 | contig 15891 bp, 16 predicted proteins | sample MGYA00242497_ERZ504576 | MGnify/ENA primary metagenome ERZ504576 (study PRJEB26092, sample SAMD00036296) | human gut metagenome | host: Homo sapiens | study: EMG produced TPA metagenomics assembly of... | reverse complement strand
CATCCAGAAAGGTAAGTTCACACTGACCACGGTAAACGTAGTCGATCTCAAAGCAGTCGTGGAGATGAATAAAATCCTTGCATCCCCAGAACTGGTAAACGACAGTGAGCCCTGCGTTCGGAGGAACAATATCAAAACGCTCCGGAATATGCAGGATCTTATCCGAAAAATAGAAATATAGTTTCCGGATCTCTTTCAAAAAGTCATCGTCTTCCAGACGGATCAGACTGGATGTATCTATGGTACCCGGAAATTCCTTAAGGTAATGCTTCTGGGTGTAGATCTGGTGAAGAATAAAAGGAAAATCAGGGGCTTCTCCTGTGACACGATGATATTCCTCTATATGGTCCTGAATCTCTCCGATGGAAATATAAAAATTCATAGGATTCCTTTCTTTATAGTATGGTTATCGTTATCATATTCTATGGAAAATTCTATCACAGGCCGCTTGTAAAGAAAATAATAAAATGTATAAAATATTAAAAAAGGTCGGATTTCAAAAGAAAGATAATAGATCATATAGGGGCAGATAACTGTTTCAGCTGATAGAATAGAACTATCAAAAGAGAAAGATGAGGAGGTCCGAAATGGAACAAAAAATGAAAGCAACCGATAAATTAAGCTGGCTGGAAAAGATATCCTTCTCCGGCGGTGAGATGGGAACAAACCTGCTGTTTACAGTTATGAGTGCATATCTGCTGGTTTACTATACCAATTATGCTCATGTAAATGCGGCAATAGTAGGAACCATTATGTTTGTGTCAAAGATCTTTGATGCGATTTCAGATGTGGCAATGGGATATGTGGAAGAAAGATTTGCAAAGCCAGGAGCAAAGGCAAGACCATGGCTGAAAAGAATGGCACTGCCATATGCGATCTCCGCGATCATTCTTTTTACTGTGCCGGATTTTACAAGCACGGTAGCTCAGGGAATTTATGTATTTATTACTTATAATCTGTTCTGTACGATCTACACAATGATCGTTATTCCGTATAACTCTCTTCAGGCGCTGATCACACAGGATAAGGATGATCGAAAGACAACAGGAGTTCTCCGGTCAATCTTTTCTACTATAGCATCTACGATCGTGAATTCCTTTACAATGATCTTTATAGGATGGGCCGGAAATACAAAGCTGAGCTGGACCATTGTTATCGGTGTATATGCTGTCATTGCGCTGATCGTATACAGTCTTTGCTATGTCAACACAACAGAAAGAGTTAATGCTGAGGAAGACCAGCATGGACAGGATGACAAAAAGCTTGGTTTTGTGGAAAGTCTTTTCAATGTAATGAAAAATAAATACTGGCGTATCCTTACAGTAAACGGTATTTTTTCAAGTGCTGTAATTTCCCTGAACATGGGCTCTATGTTCTTTTATCTGCCTATGTCTGCGGAAAGCCACAGTCTGTTGCAATCGTAGGAATGTTACTGTCCATGCCGATGCTGGTACTGATCCCGCTGTCAGCACCGATCGTTGCAAAATGTGGAATGAAAAACAGTCTGGTAGCAGGTGTCCTGATCATGACAGTGGGAAGAATTATCGTTGGAGTAAGCGGAGAAAGCTCTTTGATGATGATCTATGTGGGAACCTTTATTTTTGCTCTGGGCTGCAGCACACAGTGGTGTTCTTATCCGCTTCTCTGCTATACCGTAGAATATGGACAGTGGAAAACAGGCGTCCGTCAGGAAGGTATGATCATGTCTGCAAACAGTTTTGGTTCCAAATGTGGTACCGCGCTTGGTACTGCACTGTGCGGCTGGGTACTTGCCTGGGCAGGATATAACGGAGCTGCGGAGATTCAGACTGCATCAGCACTGACAGGAATTAAGATCGTCTATGTTTATCTGCCTGTTATCTTAAATATTCTTTCTGCAGTGATCTTAAGCTTTTATAAACTGGAAAAAGAATACTCAACAATTGTTAAAGAACTGGAAGAGAGAAAGGCTGTTGGAAAGTAACTATGTTTGAAAAATTATTTGATACTGTTATAGAAAATATGCTTGGCAGGATGACGTTGGAGGAGAAGGCCTACGCCCTGACCCCACTGGATAATCAGTACTGTTCCATTCCATCTCAGGACTTCTATGGCCCTACGCCTCAGGATGTTCCCGGAGGGGGACAAGATAACTGGCCTGCCGGAAAGCCGGTTCCGGGAGAGGATGGCAGACCTGCGGATGGAAAGTATCATCCTGTTGCTTTTCCGTCCAATTCTGCTGTGGCAATGAGCTGGGATAAAAAGCTGGCTTATGATGTGGGAGTGAAATGGGCACAGGAAGCCAAGGCCAGTCCGGAAAAGATAAATATCCTTAATCGTCCGGGAATGAATCTGAAGCGTTCACCACTGTGTGGACGGAATTACGATTATCTCAGCGAAGATCCGGTACAGACAGGAATTCTGGCGGCAGAATATGTAAAAGGAATACAGAGTCAGGGAATCGGTGCCTGCCCCAAGCATTTTCTTGCCAATAATCAGGAATTTGACAGAATGAATACAGACTCTGTAATTTCGGAGAGAGTGCTCCATGAGGTATATCTCCGTCCCTGGAAAAAAATGATCCAGGAAGCACAGCCCTGGATGATCATGACTTCCTATAATAAAGTTAATGGAGAGTGGGTCAATTCCAGTAAAGAGTGTATGAAGCTTCTGAGAGAAGAGATTGGTTATGAAGGCGTAGTGGTTTCGGATTTCCTTGCTATTCATCATAATAAGGTTGCAGCTCACAGAAACCAGATGGATATTGAGCTTGCCGCCCAGGAAATTCATACGAAAGAAATCGTGGAAGCGGTAAAAAATGGTGAGATAAAAGAAGAAGAGCTTGACCAGATCATCCGCCGTCAGCTTCGGATGGCACTGTATGCCTGAAACAGGAAAATACGCAGGAAGCAGATCTGGAAGCTTTTCACAGGGAATCCATAGAAATTGCAGAGCAATGTATGTCGCTGCTGAAAAATGAGGATATTCTGCCGGTTACCGCATCCTGTACAGGCAGACTTATTGTTGCAGGAGAACTGGCAGAAAAGCCTAATATAACAGGCAGCGGAAGTGGATATATGAATGGTTATATGGTGGAAAATCCTTTAAAAAATATATGCACACTTGCGGAAAAAGCAGGTATTCAGACCGAATATATTCCAGGATACAGAATGGCTGATAAGATCCTGCCACTGGGGAAAAAAGAGGCAGGACAGAGCTGTGACCTGCAGATACCCCAAATATGCCAGAGTGATCTGGTGCTTGCTTTTGTGGGGGCACCGTATGGCCATGAATCAGAAAGCTATGACCGGCCGGATATCTGTCTGCCGGAAGAACAGAGGGACATGCTGGACAGCCTGACAAAACAGACGGATAATATAGTTATTGTTCTTTCCGGCGGAAGTGTCTATGATATGACTCCCTGGAAGGACAAGGTAAAGGGAATCCTTTTTGCCGGATTTGCAGGAGAAGGTGCCGGCGCTGCTGTTGCCAATATTCTGTTTGGAAAAAGTGAGCCGGGAGGAAGATTGACAGAAACATTTCCAATAGATTTCGCACATACACCTGCGTATTTTGACTTTACAGGGAAAATGATGGAAATGCCACATGTAAATTACTCGGAAGGTCTTCTTACCGGATACCGCTGGTATGATACAAGACATCTTCCGGTACTGTATCCTTTTGGATACGGACTTAGCTATACGACGTTTTCCTACACGGAACCGGTTGTAGATAAAGCAGTTATGACGCCGGAGGATACACTGACTGTGAGCCTGGATGTCACCAATACAGGAAAACGGGCAGGAAGCCAGGTGATACAGCTTTATATCCATGAACAGGGCGGACTGTTTGCCAGACCGGAAAAGGAGCTGAGAGATTTTGCAAAAGTATTTCTGCAGCCGGGAGAAACGAAAACAGTGAAATTTACTTTATCAGGAGAGGATTTTGCTGTATACAGTGATGTACTGCATAAATGGGGAGTACAGTCAGACCGATATGAGATTCTTCTGAACACTTCTGCACAGGATTCCATAGCCAGGGTATCTGTAGATATTATCCGAGGAGATCAGATGTATTATTTTACTGAAATGTCACCACTGGTACAGTTCATAAATTGCCCGGCTTTCCACGAGTATCTGAAACAGAATGAACCGCAGTGGAAACAGGATTTCTTTGATCTGGAGAAAACAGAATTTCTCGTTCTGATGCTGCCATTACCATTCTACAGAGTTTCAGAGCCTCTTCAGGGAGAACCATTTTTCACTGCAGAGAAGATTTCAGAGATCATTGAGCTGTGTAATCAATATGTGAGGAGAGAGAATAACACACAGCAGAGGTAGGAGATTATGAATAAAATAGAAGAGACTCTCAGGAATTTTACGAATAGAAAAGAGATAGCAGGTGCGGCGGTTCTGGTTCGAAAGGAAGGAAGAATCGTAGAAGACTTTTCTTATGGATATGGAGATATAGAAAAAAAAGTGCCGGTGGATAGAAAGACAATGTTTCGTCTGGCATCCATGACGAAACCGGTAACTGCAATTGCAGTGATGCAGCTGGTTGAAACAGGCAAGCTGGGACTTTATGATCAGATAAAAGATTACATTCCAGCGTTTGCCGGACAGAAGGTATGCAGAGAGAAGGTTGGAGATCTGATCTACACTCCGGATCCCAACAGTCCGACAGGACAGAGTATCAATGAAGAAAAGCTCAGAAATATACAATATGTAAGAGCTGACCGGGATATTACCGTATTTGATCTTCTTAATCACAGCAGTGGACTAGGGATGGGACCTGTGGGGGATACTCTTGTAAAGCGTGTGATAAAACCGGAAGATAATGTCTGGGAACGTGCTGTAAAATATGCAGAGCTTCCACTGGATTTTCAGCCAGGGACGGCCAGTGGCTACAGTGCTATGGCCGGGTTTGAAGTTTTGGCAGCTATTGTAGAAAAAGTATCAGGGGAAGCTTATGACCGGTATCTGGATAAACACATTTTTGAACCTCTTGGAATAAGAGATATTACATATAGACCATCCATGGAACAGAGGAAAAGAATGCCAAGCTTTATGAGTACTCACAGGAACATTGACTGATGTATCAGATACAGATGAGGGCTGGAGTCAGATGAGCCCGATAAAAAATACGTGTGTTTCCGGAGCAGCAGGACTGATTGGAAGTATGGAGGAATATGAGAAATTAGCACATATGCTCTTACAGAAAGGAACACTGGACGGTATACAGATTCTGAAATCTGAAACAGTGGAAATGATGGCCGGAAAAGGAATAAGCCATAAGAGCGAAATGATTCCTGGTGTATACTGGGGGCTTGGAATGGCGGTTGTGGATAAACCACAAACAGTACATCTTTCAAGGAGCAGAGGTAGTTTTGGATGGAGCGGTGCCTTTGGAACCCATTTTTTTGTGGATCCGGTTAATGATCTGGAGATGGTACTTGGAATTAATCGTTCAAATATTGGCGGAGCGCTCGGTGGTTTCGTTTGCTATAGAGGATGCAGTTCGAGAGACATTCTTGTAAAAGTGATGGAGTATACAGAATTTTGAAAAAAGTTCTGTATGCTCTTTTTATTTGCATAAAATCTGATATACTTTATTTAAAGTTAGGGATAACTAACTAGCGGAACAGGAAAGACTAAGTTGCTGCTTTAAACGATATGTTTTTACTTTATATGAAATAAAACGGAGGGATAAATAAATGGATGTAAATGTTTTCTATGGGATCCTGATTCCGTTTCTGGGAACTTCGGCAGGAGCAGCCTGCGTATTCTTTATGAAGAAAAATCTGAATGAACAGGTACAGCGGGCCCTTACCGGTTTTGCGGCGGGAGTCATGGTTGCGGCGTCGGTGTGGAGTCTTCTGATTCCGGCGATCGAACAGTCTGCCGACATGGGGAAGCTTTCTTTTGTACCGGCAGTGTTGGGACTGTGGGCAGGGGTTCTGTTTCTGCTTTTGCTGGATCATGTGATTCTGCATCTTCATCAGAACAGTGATCAGCCGAAGGCCCTAAGAGTAAGCAGCAGAAAACCACCATGCTGGTTCTGGCAGTAACCTTACACAATATTCCGGAAGGAATGGCAGTCGGAGTTGTCTACGCCGGATATCTTACCGGAAACACCAAGATCACCATGATGGGAGCGATGGCACTGTCTCTTGGAATCGCCATCCAGAATTTTCCGGAAGGAGCGATCATTCCATGCCGCTGCGGTCTGAGGGAATGGGAAAGGGAAAAGCTTTTGTGGGTGGAATGTTGTCCGGAATTGTAGAGCCGATCGGAGCGATTCTCACGATTCTGGCAGCTGGACTTATTGTTCCTGCACTGCCCTATCTTTTGAGTTTTGCGGCAGGAGCCATGTTGTATGTGGTAGTAGAAGAGCTGATTCCGGAAATGTCCACAGGAGAACACTCCAATGTAGGAACGATCTTTTTTGCGGTTGGATTTTCCCTGATGATGGTGCTGGATGTGGCACTGGGATAATGAAATTTTTCGAAATTTTTCGATCGTGTGAAAAAATTCTTGACTTGGAGTTGACTCCAGGTTGTATCCTGATATCAGGAGGTGTGCTATGACGATCAAAGAAGTATCAGAGAAATATGGGATTTCACAGGATACTCTTCGATACTATGAACGTGTGCAGGTAATACCGGCAGTTACCAGGACATCTGGTGGAATCCGGGACTATCAGGAAGAGGATCTTAAATGGGTGGAGCTTGCGGTCTGCATGAGAAATGCAGGACTGCCGATTGAGAGCCTAATCGAATATCAGAAGCTTTTTCAGGCAGGGAATGGGACAATTCCTGCAAGGGATATCATCAAAAATATTATAAAGAGTTGCTGAAATCTTTGGATTTTCCTGATATTCATTTCCACCAGTTGCGAAATACCTATACCACGATTTTGCTGAAAAATAGCTTTAATGCGAAGGGAGTTTCACATTTATTGGGACATTCCAAGGAAATCATTTCTGTAGATGTTTATGGAGATACAGCACAGATTATAGAAGACTGTTTGTATGCATTGGAGCCATATATTGAAGAAGTGATTCCAAAAGAGCGGGAAAATCAGTATTTTGATTATTCGGAAATGAAAGAAATAGATTCGATTATAGAAGAATATTTCCATGTAGCCTGATGAAAAATAGAATAGTAGTGAAAGAAAAAGTACAAATAACAATCGAACATTTGTACTTTTTTCTTACCCTCCTCTATATACTTTTGAAATTATCTTTGATATAATAGGGACTGTTACAAGAACAAACAGTAAAAATAAGACAGGATCGGAGCCAAGTGATATCAGGTATTTCCGAGAGCTGTTTAATCCGGAAAAATCAGTTTTGTGACTTTTTGCAGTTACGAGCTAAAAGAAGTGATGATTCACCATAAAAATAAGCTTTTCGTTACGAATCCGGATACGAATTTTTGGCTGATATTAGTCGTACTGAAAAAGTTCACAGAACTTTTTCAATCGCATAAATGCGATTAAAAGTCACATCTTATTGAACATTAGTAGTTCAATAAGCGTGAATGGAGGAATTTACTATGAATGAGTTCAAACTAAAAGCCCCATACAAGCCCACCGGCGACCAGCCTCAGGCGATCGAGCGTCTGGTCAAAGGCTTCAAAGAAGGCAACCAGTTCGAGACATTACTGGGTGTTACAGGATCCGGTAAGACCTTTACCATGGCAAACGTTATTGCTCAGCTTAACAAACCAACCTTGGTACTTGCGCACAATAAAACACTTGCAGCTCAGCTGTACGGTGAGTTTAAGGAATTCTTCCCTGAGAATGCAGTGGAATACTTTGTCTCCTAGTATCTTGATATTGATTTACATACTATATATTGATTGAATAATATGGGATAACACTATATAAACTATTGTAAATGATGAACTAAAAGTGAATGGACATGATGGATTGGCTATAACGGTGAACAAAATTCGTCGAGGAAAGTAGTAAAATTGATACATGGAAAATATTGATTGAGAAACGAGGGCAAACTGGTTATAATAAAATTAAGAAGTAAGCAGAGTATAGAATGATCAGCAGAAAATGAGGTGATGATATATGCCAAAGATGATGCAGGATTTAATCGAACAGTATGTAGAAGAGATTAAGAAGATCTATGGTTCCCATATACGCCAGATAATTCTTTATGGTTCTTATGCAAGGGGTGACTTTCGTCCGGATTCTGATGTGGACATTATGATCCTGTAGATATGTCAGATCTGGAATTAAAGGCATATGCACAACAGCTCTCGTACATGACCTATGACTTTAATATGGATCATGACACAGATATTAAGCCTATTGCAAAAAGTGAAGCACATTTTAACAAGTGGATTGTGAACTATCCATTTTATTCCAATATTCATAAAGAAGGGGTAGTTTTGTATGGAGCAGCATAATCAGGAAATTGGTACCAGGCGGGATCTGGTGTTATATCGTCTGGAAACAGCCCGAAATGATCTGAAATCAGCAAGAGCATTATTTTCTATTGAAGATTATAAAGGAGCCAATAATAGGGCATACTATTCTATTTTTCATGCAATTAATGCAGTACATGCTGTAAGCGGTAAAGCATATAAAAGGCATAAGGATGCTGTGGCAAACTTCAATAAGGATTATGTGAAAACATCAGTGTTTCCAAGAGAAATGGGAAGGAAAATCGGACAGGCAGAAGAGATTCGCCATGCCAGCGATTATGATGATTTTTATATTGCAAGTAAAGAAGAATCAGAACGGCAGATTTCAGTTGCAGATGAATTTATAATTCTGGCAGAAAAATATTGTTTGGAACAGCTTGAACAGCAGAAAGAGCATCCAAATGAATGAGAATGAAAAGATAACTGCGTTCAAAGAACTGGTAGAAGTGATTAAAGAAAATTCAAAATATCTACCAGAAGACTTTGACCCGGATGCAGAGCTGGAAAAGGGAAGAAAAGAGAAATACGAATTCATAAAAGTTTAATTGAAAAAATAGAAATGAATTGGAACTTTACTAAAAGAGGATAGAATATGGAAAAAATACAAGTGGTATTGGCATCTCCATCGGATCTTGGGGAAGAGCGCAAAATGATAAAAGCTTTAATCGATTCGTTAAATCCTTTATACATGAAATATGATATTTGTATTGATTTAAGAATGTGGGAAAATGTTGTTCCTGGAATGAATGCAGATGGACCACAGGGTGTTATAGATATTGATTTAGAAATAGCAACAGCTGATGTTTTTATTTGCTTATATTGGAAAAGGATTGGAACTCTATTACCTAATGAGAATGTGGCAGGAACAGAACATGAATTAAATTTGGCTTTAGATAGTTATCATAAGCGTAGAAAACCGGATATTAAGGCGTTTTTTAAATCATATGATTCAGAAGATAATGATGATATAAAGAAGATAAAAGAAATTGCAAGAAGATTGCAACCACTAGGTTATATACGCCATTTAAAGATATTAGTATATTAAAGGATACGATAAATAAAATATTGCAGGCAGAAGTGATGAAAAAAATACAAAATAGAGGAGCTGTCACTCCTGTCATTCATGAATATGTAGAAGTATCAGATACAAAAGGGTTTGTAGAAAATTTAGCTTCAAATACAAAATTGGTTATGAGCAAGGGCTTTTATAATATTTTAGATTTTGATGGTGCCAAAGCCAATGTTTTTAAGGAAAGTGTATTTGATGGTGAACAATTAGTCGTTACGGATGTTTCTGATATTACTATTGTTGGAGATAATTCTACGTTGCTTATAGAACCAAGATATGCTACGGTGCTTACTTTTAGAAATTGTTCTAATATAAAAATTATAGGTTTGACTTTAGGGCATGTACCCCAAAAAGGAAGTTGTGCAGGTGCTGTTTTGCGTTTTGAGGGATGTGATAATATTCAACTAGATACATTGGAGTTATTTGGATGCGGAACATATGGTATTGAGCTGTTTGATTGTACAAATATTAGAACAAATGGGGTTAAAATTTTTGAATGTACATATGGCGGACTTAATATAAATAATTCGAATTTGGAATTTGTGAATAGTATGATATATGACTGCAATAAAACAGCAGGCTGTATTATAGAAGCGCGTAGTAGCCAATTGAATTTTAGAAATGTTTCAATTTTTCACAATTATATAGATAACTATTTGATTTCACTAGAGGAATCTAGCCTTTTTTGTGAGGGAGTGTGTATCTATTCAAATTCATTTTCTGCTTTATGCAATGAAACAATATCATGGGGAATCTTTTTAGAAGATAATAATATTATTGATGAAACTGGAGATTATGTAACTATATGTTCAACCCAGAAGATGGATAAAGAAAGATACGATGATTACAAACTATTAGCCATGAATTATGGGAAACTGGAAGAATGTATATATGAAGATGGGACGTTTAGTATTTCGTTAACATGTTCAAGTTATATTAAGGGACAACAACTTGCAGCATATATTGAACAAAAAGATAATGTGATTCTAGCATATGGATAACTGTGGAGAAATTATGTGAAATGATAGAAAGAAGTACAGAACAAACATTCGGTTTGCCCTGTACTTTTTTTATATGTAATGATATACTGAAAACACAACCATACTAAAAGAGACACATCTGAATTTTAGATAAATGAAATTTGTTTAAAACAGGAGAATGCTATGGATCATTTTGAATTACACTCCGAATACAAACCAACCGGAGACCAGCCACAGGCGATTGCAGAGCTTGTCAAAGGCTTCAAGGAAGGCAACCAGTTCGAGACTCTGCTGGGAGTTACCGGTTCCGGTAAGACATTTACGATGGCAAATGTCATCGCACAGTTAAATAAACCAACTCTGGTACTTGCGCACAATAAAACACTGGCAGCGCAGCTTTACGGTGAAATGAAAGAATTCTTCCCTGAGAACGCAGTGGAATACTTTGTCTCCTACTACGACTACTACCAGCCGGAGGCTTACGTCCCGTCAACAGACACCTACATTGCCAAAGATGCTTCCACCAACGACGAGATCGATAAGCTTCGTCTTTCTGCCACAGCAGCCTTATGCGAGCGAAAGGATGTGATCGTGGTTTCTTCCGTGTCCTGTATCTATGGTCTGGGCGCACCTCAGGAATTTTTTGATATGATGATCTCCCTGCGTCCAGGTATGGAGAAGGATCGTGATGAGGTTATCAAACAGCTGATCGACATTCAGTATACAAGAAATGAGATGGATTTCCACCGAGGAACCTTCCGCGTCCGGGGAGACGTGCTGGAGATCTTTCCGGCGAACTCTACGGATCGGGCGGTGCGTGTGGAATTTTTCGGGGATGAGATTGAGAGAATCACGGATATTGATGTGCTTACCGGTGAGATCAAAAGTGTGGAAAGCCATGCAGCGATTTTTCCTGCATCTCATTATGTAGTACCTCAGGAGCAGATCCATCGTGCGGCAGATGCAATCCTGGAAGAGATGAAGCAGCAGGTGGGATATTTCAAAAGTGAGGACAAGCTGATCGAGGCTCAGCGAATTGCGGAGCGAACCAACTTTGATGTGGAAATGATGAAGGAAACGGGATTCTGCTCCGGGATCGAGAACTATTCCAGGCACCTGACAGGGCTTGCACCGGGGCAGCCACCGTATACACTGATGGATTACTTCGGAGATGATTTTTTACTTATTATAGATGAGTCTCACAAAACAGTTCCCCAGGTGGGCGGTATGTATGCAGGAGACCAGAGCCGTAAACAGACACTGGTAGATTACGGCTTCCGACTTCCATCTGCCAAGGACAACCGTCCATTGAGCTTTGATGAATTCGAGAACAAGCTTGACCAGGTAATGTTTGTATCTGCGACACCTGGAGAATATGAATATGACCATGAGCTTCTCCGCGCAGAGCAGATCATCCGTCCCACAGGGCTTCTTGATCCGAAGGTGGAGGTGCGTCCGATCGAAGGACAGATCGATGATCTTGTAGCAGAAGTAAATAAGGAAATTGAAAAGAAAAACAAAGTCCTGATCACGACTCTCACCAAACGTATGGCTGAAGATCTTACGGATTATATGAAGGATCTGGGAATCCGTGTCCGATATCTCCATTCAGATATTGACACTCTGGAGCGTGCAGAGATTATACGTGATATGCGACTGGATGTATTTGATGTGCTGGTTGGAATTAACCTTCTGAGAGAGGGACTGGATATTCCGGAGATCACACTGGTAGCGATCCTGGATGCAGATAAGGAAGGCTTCCTTCGTTCGGAAACATCCCTGGTACAGACTATCGGTCGTGCTGCCCGGAACAGCGAAGGCCATGTGATCATGTATGCGGATAATATGACAGAATCCATGGAAAAAGCAATTTCGGAGACAGAAAGAAGGAGAGCGATACAGGAGGCTTACAACAGAGAGCATGGCATCACTCCGACCACGATCAAGAAGCAGTCCGTGATCTGATCGCTGTTTCGAAGAAGGTGGCAGAGACAGAAGTGAAGCTTAAAAAGGATCCGGAATCCATGAACCGAAAAGAACTGACGAAGGTGATCGCTCAGGTAGAGAAGCAGATGCGTGCTGCGGCAGCAGACCTGAATTTTGAGCAGGCTGCTGAGCTGAGAGACAAGATGCTCGAATTGAAAAAGAATCTGGAAGAATTAACGGAATAGGCTGCAAAGCAGCTGACGATATAATGCCCCTGGCTGTCAGCGTCAGGGGCATTTCTATGGAATAATTAAATAGAGAAGTGAGTTAAGGGTATCTGCCTGAGCTTTTGGGAAGAATTTTTATCAGGATTTTTTTCCATTTTTTCATAGCGATCCCTCCTTCGAAACAATATAATTGTTCCTTTTATTAATTGATTATAAGTAAAATTCCGGAGAAGGACACTGGCATTTGTGCCAGTAACTTTGTTATAAAGAAGAGAAGAAGTTATGTATGCTGTTCCCGATAGGCGGAAGGTGTGATCCCCATTTTCTTTTTGAAGCTGGTGCTGAAATAATATTGATTGGCATAACCACATTTCAGGCTGATCTCCTTCAGACTCATAGTAGTCGTAGTCAGATAACGGGCGGCTGCGGAAATTCGCTGAGATGTGATAAAGTCACTGAGACTGATTCCCTGATTTTTTTTGAAAAGAGCACTTAAATAAGCAGGGCTTACATTGGCAGAGGCAGCAATATCATTGAGGCAGAGCGTATTGTCGGTGTAGTGTTCACTGATGTAGGAGATTACCAGTTCACAGAGTTTCTGATGATAATCATTCATGGAGGAATCAAGCTTCCGACATAAAAGATGGCACAGATCCTTCAGCCATTGACATAGCTCTTCCGTATTATGAAACTCATTTATGTGGTTGTAAACATACAAAATTTTAGCTTCAAGGTCATGCGTATCCAGATTTAATTCATAGAAAAATTTCAGGATCCGGCCAAGAAGAGAATAAATCTGTATGAAAGCGAAATTCTTTGTGCGAAATTTCTGAGTGAGCCAGTCGGAAAAATTCTGAAACCAGAGATCTATGGCAGAGGTATCCTTTTTACAGAGAAGCCGGATCAGTTCATCTTCCTTTGTATCTGAAAAATCTGCAACAGACAGATCGGAACCCAGAGCGTCTCTTCCGTCAAAGATATTCTGATGCGGGAAAAAGAATCTGTATTCCAGCGCATGTACGGCACTTTTGTAGGATTGGTTCAGATTCCAGAAATCCTGGACAATTGTTCCGATGCCCGCATTGAGAGAAAGCCCCAGTGGTTGGCAGCCATCTGCTATTGAGGAAATAAGTCCGCTGGTAAGCTGACGGAAGCTGTTGGACTGGCAGCCACTGTGTCCCAGAATGCACAGATAGCCATCCATATCCGGAAGAAGGTGTACAAAATCAAGAGAAGCGGTTTCCTCAGTTATCAGATCCTGAAGGTTGAGAAGCTCCATCTGAAATTTTTCAATCCCGTAAACGGCTTTTAGATCCGGAGCATTTTCAAGTTCCAGAACAACAACTGTATAAAAATCATAATTCAGCTCCAGGTTCAGATACTGAAGATAAGGCTTCAGCCGGTAGGCAGCTTCAGAAGACGGAAGGTGGGTGATCTCGCGGAAAAACTTTTCCGTAAGAAGAGGTCTGCTTTGCTTCAGAAGCTGGAGATTTTTCTGTTCCCTTTCCATCAGTGCAAAAGCGTTTTTTACCTTCTGGATAAGATAGGCATAATCCAGTGGCTTTTCGATATAATCCAGAGCACCAAGGAGCAGAGCACGTCTTGCATACTCAAATTTATCATAGGCACTGATCAGAATGATCTTTACCATGGGATTGATCTCAAGAGCCTGGCGGCTCATTGAAATGCCGTCAAGATCCGGCATTTCAATGTCAGAAATGATCAGGTCTGCAGGCTCTTTTTTCATGGCTTCGATAGCAGAAGTTCCATTGTAGCAGACATGGATGATCTCTGCGTTCAGCGTTTCCCAGTCTATGTTTTTTTCGATACCTTCTGCAGATAAGTAATTATCATCTACGATCATTATTTTTTTCATCGATATCTTCCTCCATCTGTTCGAATTCAATGGTGACGTATGTGCCGTTTCCGGGGTTGCTGCGGATTCTTACGGAACCGTTTCCGTATAATGGGTTGGAAATACGGGAACTTACATTGGAAATTCCAAAATGCTTCTCATAATCAATAACATTATGTTCAATAGCATGGCGCAGCTGTGCAAGAGTTTCAGAATCCATGCCGGCACCGTTGTCCTCAACGGAGATTACAACTGTATCATCGCCATAAAGAACATGGATTGAAATAAAAACAGCTGGTGTGCCCGAAGAAATCCCGTGCAGAATGGAATTTTCGAGGAATGGCTGAAGTGTAAACTTGCAGATCAGGAAATTTTCGATTCCATCTTCTGCTTCGATTTCCCAGTCCAGATTATCTTTATGACAGAGCTTTTCCATTTCCAGATAAAGCCGGGCAATTTCCAGTTCATCTTTAATAGGAATAAGTTCCTTTGATTTACGCAGGGTAAGACGGTAAAAGGCAGTCAGATCAGCAATCATCTGATCAGCAATGTCAAGCTTTCCAAGCGACTGGCAGGTACGGATCGATCCCAGGATATTATAAAGAAAATGCGGATTGATCTGTGACTGGAGCAGCTGGTATTTCAGACGCTCTTCGTTTACGGAAAGATTTACAATGGACTTCAGGTTTCCGGCTATTGTGTGCTGCATATCTTCAAAGGTGATGCCCAGTCTGTCAATCTCATCATACCTGGAAGGGTCATCCGGGTGGGGAACAGTAACGATAGACAGATGTTCCGGATCATGTCCCAGCTGAAAGGCTTCCATTGCATAGGAAAGTGCAGTGATCTTCCGGGTTAGATTTTCGGAAAACAGGATAACGATGATAACAGTAAGGGGCAGAAAAATAGTGATCAGTAATGCACGGATCAGGATGTGTGTGTTGCCCCTAATGTAGCTTTCCGGGATTTCGGTAACATGGAGCCAGCCATTGCTTAAGGTACAGCAGTTATAATATTTGTCGCCGCTGTGAAAAGAAGAATCTGCATTTTCTTTAAATTTCTGAAACTGTGCTTTGGAAATTCCGGATAAATTCAGTGAGGATGTATTTTTCGCTGCAATCTCTCCGTGATCTGTGAGAATGTAGCTGTATATGCGGGAATCCATAGCTGCAGGCTGCAGATAAGTGGTAAGCTCTGAGGTATCCAGTGCAATGCCGTAGGCGTATTCCAGAATACCGGTGGCCTGATTTTTCAGTGCCCGGACGCAGAGGATCACATCGGCGGATGGTTTTTTTGTGTGACAGTAAAAATAAACCCCCTGCTATGCAGGGGGAGGGAAGATCTTTAGATATAAGTAATCTCCTGTGTTAAAATAAATGTAGGTCTGCAAACCACAAATATTAAATCACAGGAGG
>ENA-OQCN01000871-OQCN01000871.1-human-gut-metagenome-genome-assembly--contig:-NODE-871-length-15895-cov-2.248858_pt1 | contig 15895 bp, 14 predicted proteins | sample MGYA00242497_ERZ504576 | MGnify/ENA primary metagenome ERZ504576 (study PRJEB26092, sample SAMD00036296) | human gut metagenome | host: Homo sapiens | study: EMG produced TPA metagenomics assembly of... | reverse complement strand
CTTTTTTGTGTTGCTGACTCTTGTGGTGCTCCCTGTTCAAGTGACCATTTGACATCATAGCTAAGCGCCTGCCAACACCAGCCATTACAAGACTAATCAAAAACGTAAGCCTAAAAAAAGCCGTATAACCACTGTGTTTTTCTTATATAAGAAAACTCTGGAATTTTCACATACACTGCAATCAGTCCGCACACAATCTGAATAAAAAATAAAACGAGCATCGCACTGCTAAGATTCCAGAGCCATTTGCCAAGTATAGTTGTAAATGGACGTTTTCTCATTTTTTCTTTGATATATATGGCTGCATTTTGCACGCATGTCAATTTGCTCATAAGTAAAATAAACCACCAAATCAAAAGACCAGCAATGCATACTGCAAAATTAATCATCAGTATATAAAAAAGAAAATATAAAACCTGCGGATTGCTTCCAGACAAAAAGTTTGTTTTTATATAAGAAAACAATGCAGTCTTTTTCATTGACTGATACATGCCTTCACTTCCAATTCCACACGCAAATACAGCCACAACACCAAAAATTCCATAGCAGACAGCTGCCGCTGCTCCCTGAATCTTGCTTCCTGCCTTTATAAGCCTCTTTACTGAAACAATCAGAGACAAATCAAGTGCCAGAAATAATAAAGCAAAAATAATCGTCACAATTTCTTTCACCTTCCTTGCCCCCTTTCAATCTCATTTTCTGTCCAAACTGGCCAATAGCATTCATTTCCAAGCTCTTTTTGACTATAATCCATTGGCTGCACAATGCGTGATGCAATCGTTGCATCTTCTGTTTGTACAGTCACATGATTATTCTGCTCAAACCCAAATGAATCCAGCAAATCTAAAATGCGCTTGATGTTCGCAAGATGCCATGCACGCGCTGATACCTGCTCATTTTTGCCTTGATTTTTTTGTGCCTGATCATTCTTAAACTGCTGCTTATTAAATTCACACAGCCATTCATTCAGACAATTTTCATAATCCTGTGCTCTAAATTGATACGCCTTCAAAACTTGCTCTATCTGGTTTTGCAAATGTGCATAGCTCTTACGAATCTCCTTCATAAAATAGCCAGAAATATTAAAACTGCCCGCTGCCAGAAAAATAATGATAACAGCCATAGCACAAATACCTGCATACACAGACTGTACGCCTTCACCCTTATGGACTGGAAATAGACACCTGCAGCAAATGTCATGCATCCGCACAGATACAAAAATGATGGCAAGAATCCTGTAAGCTTTGCGCAGTGCACAAGAAACTGCATATCTTGCTTCCATTTTGTGATCATTTCCTTTGCAGATGCTTCTGTTTTTTGTTTCTGTATCTTTTTTGTTTGAATAATAGATGCTTCGCTTGGCTGATTTACTGATGATACTGATTCAAAACCAATTGAAGCAGACTGCTCTATCTCCCTATAAAGTGTCTTCGCTGCCGCCTTTTGATATGCCACAAGCTCATCCTCTAAACCATCTGTTGTCTTAAAAAGAATATCAGAGGCCTGCTCTATACGCTCCTTCATCTCACTTTTCTTTCCTTCTTTTAAAGAAAGCTCACAGATGTCAAGCTGCATCTTTACATTTTTTAAATGCTCCTGATATTCCTGCGGTGCACTTGGAACCATCAAAGGTTCTATACGAATCCTTTGTTCCTGCTCAAAAGATGTTTCTTGGTCATTTGATGCATATAAGTCTGCATGCTCTGCCTGAATTTCACGTATGATCTGCTGACGTTTTTTTCTAAGCTGATATCGGTATCCATCCAGAACATCCAAAAAGTGTTCCTGCAATTGTTTGGCTGCACGAGGATCTCCCTGTGTCAAATAACGCTGTATGCTTTCTTGTGTGATTTCTTTTTGCATACACAAAAGCTCCACAAGCCCAAACATAGCAAGTGTACTCGCCTGGCTGCTATTTGCTGCAACCGGCCAATAAATAATTTCACATACACGCCCTATCTGACTTCCTTCGATTACACTTCTAAGACGATGGCTTATATATTCGCCATAATTGTCATCTGATATTTCATCTGGCGAATCTATATTATCAATCTGTGGAAGTTCCTCCTCTGGCATTCTCATTTTCTCGTCAAGCAGCTTTTCTTCCTCTATTACAGAAAGAATCCTTCTTTGAAGCCATGTCTGTGAAGATTCCCTCTTTGCGTTAAGCACTGCAACATTAAGCGCCTGAAAAAGAGTATTCTCCCACTCCTTAGGAGTAAGCACTGATGGCAGTCCAAAGCTGTCTACCATGACATATGAATTTTTCTCACCAGACATATCTTCATGATCACTCTGATCATTTTGTATAGCCTCACACGCAGCCTGCAGACTTCCTAAAAAGGATCTAAGACCTTCCTGTTCCTCCTCCCAACTGCTTATCTGCTGTGCACTTCCAAAATATTCCTGCTCAGACTGAAAAACAATTTTTATTTTTCTTGTATACGATGAAGTCAGTACAGATGTCATACCAGACTGCTCAAGTGCTCTTGCTGTGAGTGTCTTTGCATATAATGTTGTGTCATGCCATATAAGCTGAGCATTCATATGATGTCTTGATGCTCTTTTATGTTTTCTTACACATACGATGACCTGATAATCATTATCCTCAAACTCGCGGCGGTTTATATGCGCTGCAATTTGTGAAAATACATCTGTCAGTGACTCAAATGTCCATTTTGCCTCAAACAGCTCTATTTTTTGCTTTGCTGCAGGCTCATAGAAAAAATACCATAATTTTCCTGATGAATACACGCTTCCACATTCACCACATACAGCATTTTTTCACCCCCTTACTATAGCGCTGACTTTGTTTAGGCAAGATCATCATAATCATCTGTAAAAATTTTCTCGCCTGGCTCATCTTTTGCGACTGCAGCTTCTGCATCCGGATCATCAGTATCATAAAGGACTTTGCTTAATCCTGCATTTGAATCTGCCATGTCATCTTCTTCATAAAGCTCAAGGAAAACTGACAATAAATGTTCCTCTCTGTATGTAAGCTTTTCCTGTTTGCTTCTTTGATAAAGCTTTGAGAATGTCGCAATAGCATTTCTTATATTTCGGCATGCGTATATTACCTTGACCTCGTCTTATCAAACATGTACTCACAATACTCACGAATAAACTGTGCCAATCCCTCTAGCAGACGATTAAACTGTGCACTTTCCATGCTTCTTGACATCTTTTCAAAAATATCAAGCATGTTTTCATCGTCTGGCTCCTTCTCCTGCTGAATCATATCAGCAATTATCGGCTGCGTGTAAATTTCCTGCTCTAGCTGATCCTGCATGCTTTGAGCCTTTATACGATGCAAATGATTTTTTCCATAATACAAAAGTGTATATTTCATATCCCTGTTAAATTTCATTGCTTCATACAAATCTGCATAGGAGCTTGCAATAGGCACTCCGGCTGCCTTGACGCGGATCGTATCCATACCACGAAGAAACCACCATGATATTTTCCCCTTAGTATTTTTCAAACGCACACAGCAAGGTTTTTCAAGTGTTAGTGCATAGAAGAAGGCTCGCATGTTATTTTTTCATCCACAATTCGCTGCGCTGGATAAATACTTGGAAGAAAGCCCTCCTCGCACCAATATTTATTTAAATGAGGATTGATTACAGTAATGATCTCTGACTCTCTTGACGTACCTGGCAGCTGACCAATACGGTTGATTCGCTGCTCATAGTAGCGATGTGCCTCTCCTGCCCGTTTGAATTTATCAAGATTTTCAATGAGCAAGTTGTAGCGTGCCTTATAGCAAATCAATTCATTCTGGCGGAAATTATCATGGATCAGCACAGTAACTGCATGACCCTGTGGTGTTGTGCGTTCTTTTAAATAACGTGCTGCTGTCGCCTCGACAGATGGTGTATTATCCATTCTAACAGCATTGTCAGGATGCATTGCAAGATAAACAGACATAGTTGTAGCACCCACTGTATTGCATATGCCGATCCAAGGCTGCGCCATTGTCATGGCAGCTGATACCTTGCTTTTAATCCATGCATCCAGCATTGCATCATAACGAGCACGATCATGCTCACGCACAATGCCAAGCTCTGTCTGCATCTCAAGTGCAAATGCATCATATATACTTATTTCCACCACAGAAGAAGCCTGCTCACGCGCTTTTTGCTGCATCACCTCTGCCACTGCCTGATTAAATATCGTCCTCATGCGGTTATTATAAGCCATATCTTCTCTGCGGCGGTCTTCCATATTGTTTTTCTTTAATTCCAGCTCCATCTCTCCGTAAATATTTCGAAGAATCATTCTTGCCGACTCCTGCGGAAGCTCGGCACCTGTATTCTGACACATAAGAGCAAATCTTTCATATAATGCTTCCAGACACGATTCACTGCAGCAAATATATTGTTCTCCTACAGATGACTGTCTTCCCATCGTTTTGAGTTCACGAATCTGTCTTCTAAGATCCTCTGTAGAGCTTTCTAATACATTGAAAAAACGTCTGTACAGATCACACAGCTTTTCAAGACGTTTTTGCAGCGTCTCATAAACATTTGCGCGCAGCTGTGCCGACAAATATGCAGTCAAATTTGCAGCTGTTCTTCCAGATGCATCCTCATACACCTCAAGTACCTGACGCATTTGTTTGCGGTTCATCCTTTTTCCAAGAATAGCCTCTATCGGAAGCCCTGGATTTTTGCCGCTTATATCATAATCTGCCGTGCTGATCAGATCAAGCTCAAGTCCAAAGCAATCCTCATTTGCCTCTCTTGCCCGTGCTGCAGTCTGCTCTAAAATCGCATACAAAAGATAACGAGCCGCAATCGGATGCACACGTCCAAGAATCTGAGAAATACAGCTGTCACGGTCACTCATCTGAATCATTGCGCTAAGCGTTGCCGGAATCATTTGGTTTGGAAGTGAATATTTCGTATCATCAATAACCTTCATGACAGCAGCCCTATAATTTCTAATTGACTGCTTATTTGTTGCTACTCCCTGTCTTGCTGCTTCCGGTGACTGAATCCATTGATCAATAGAAATATCCATACAGGATTCTCCAAGGCGCTGCAGGCTTTCCTTTGAAGTTGCATCCTCTATCATCTCCTCAATCTGCTCCAAAAAGCGATCTGCAAGCGAAAAATCTGTTCCATCATCACTCTGCATGAAAACCTGAGCATATAAGGATGCCATACTTGCATGTTCTCCTGATGTCTCCTCCAAAAAATCTCCTGATAACGCTCGATAATTCCAGGCAGCTGAATACGCGGATTCATTGCCTGTTCTTCCCTTGCCAGAATAAGTTCTTCTTCAAAGCGCTTATCAATACGCATCCAATAAGAATCAACAAGCTCTGTAATCCATTTCATTGAGCAATACTGCATGATCTGCTCGCCTGGATAAATAATCTTGCAAAGACCTGCGCTTCCAAAGCGAGCCATACCATTGCTTCCAATCGTGGAAAGAATAAAGTTATCTTCAACAGACAGCGCATTTTCTCCTACGTCTGTAAGCAGATGCACATATGCCATAGACGCGATCATGCGCTCTACCTCTGCCAACTGCTTTTGTCCAATCGTGCCGCCATTAAAGCTGCTGTCAAAATAAAACAGATGATCATATGGAATAGTTCCGTTTCGCTTTAGATATTCCTCCTGTACCTCCTCTGGTATTTCTTCATCTAATACAGCCACGCCCTTTGACGAAAGATCCTTTGCAATTGCCTGATACATCTGGCGCGACTCCATCACCTCTGCCTCAAGATCCTCATTTTCTCCGTAATCATAATATTCCATGCGAAGAAGTGACGATGAAGCATCACGTCTCTGCAATAAATAAAACGCATTTAATTCTTTTAGGCAGGCATATGCATTAACATATACAGCTGACGATTTAAATCTCCCGGCTGAATAGGAGCCATAATATCAGGTCCCAAAAACATGCCTCTAACCATCACATTTGGAATTGCAAGCACCTTTTGAATGATTTTTTTAACATAAAATGGGATCTGGATAAACATGCCTGCTCCTGTACCGCCGCATATTGATCCGACAACCATCGTCATGATATTTTCCTTTAATCCACTTCCCGTGACAGCTGCAATTTTTCTGACTGCCTCTTCAATCGGGCGAAACTTTCCTTCTTCCTCAGCAGCTAGTGCCGCGAGTCTAGATATTGCTCTAATCTGTCCGGCGCCCTCAAGCATTCCTCTGTTATTCAAAAAAATGTTATTCGGAAACCAACTCATATACTGAGGATGATCCTTCAAATATTGACGAACCAGACGCTCATCGCTGATCTGAATTGTCTCTATTCCCTGCTCACGCAGCTTTCGAAGATCCTTTACATTTGTGTCAATCGCAAGAATCGCCACCTTATCACGCCTTGGTGAATCCTTTGCTAACATTTTATCTATCTGTGCCACAATGCGTCCTCCGACACCGCCCATACCAATCAGCAATATCGGTGCACCCTGACTTTTTTCAAAAAGCTCTCTTCCCATCTGCTCATATGCATCCATACCAATACCCATACCTTTCTGCTTACCCTGTAATACGGTATCCAGTAAGCGCCTGCGCATTTTTATCTGATGCCACATAAAGTTCCATGCCGCGCACCATGCGCACATCACGCTTTGCCGGTTCCATCATACGAAGCAAACGTTTCATGTTTCCTGCACTTCTTCCCATAAACCGAACCTTACCTGAATATACAACACGTCCTCTCACACAATCCTTATCTAGTACGATTTTTCGACCTGGCGCTGCAATAAATACAAGATCACCTACACGCATGCGACATGCACGATATGGAATCAATCCGATGCGACGCTTCATAACCTTGATGCGCGGTGATTCCTGAATTGCACTTCCAAACTTTGTATATACCACAATCTCCATGATCTGATTGTTGAATTTAGGCTGACGAATCCACCCTATGATACACCAGAGAAGAAAAAGTGAGAATAAGACAAAACCAATCGGTATCCAATAAAGAAAACTTCTTTCCTCTATTGTAAAGACTGCCGTACACGATGCCTCCTCAGAGAGTGTCAGTGCCACTTCTCCAGTTCCATAAAACCAGCTTAGGCCTTTCGGCTGGTATACACATGTTCCATCATCTTCAATATACCACCGTCCAGAAATGCCATTTCTTTTTTCGCCTGTTTTCCATATAAAAAATGAGCTGTCTGTCATCTTAACAGCTAGCGTAGGCTTTGTCTTTAACGCATCAATTGCTGCCCTATCAAGTGTCTCTGCATCAGCTGTAATCCGAAACTTTATTGGCTCCATTTGCCCAAGAGATGTCTGCGCTGCATGAGCATCCTGTCCGCCAATCTGTATAATCTGATAATGTATTCTTGGAATCACATCAATAACTGCCTGACCTGATGCCTCTAATTCTTCATTTTCTACATAAACCGTAAGTGTGCCAGTACTGTCTGTTTCACCCTTTGGCTTAAAAATCCACTCACCACTATCCTCATCCTGGTACCACTCATACTCCACTTCTGCACCAGTTAATACCGGTGTAGAAAGCGGGTAATTCTTTGCTTCATCAGCACTCATTTTCACGCTATCTGCTGTAAGGTAAAAACGAATTTCTTCGCAGGAATCTAACTCATTCTGACGCACAGATACATCAGCTGCATCTGATTCTACACGATATACAACTTTTGACTTTGTCGTAAAACGCTCATCTGCCGTCTTTGGCAAAAAGCCTGGCATCTGAATTTGTCCGCTTATGCGCCCCTCACCAAGCTGTAAAGTGATCGTCAGCTTGCCTGTATCAGAACGTGCAGCCTCATTTCCATCTACTTCGTAGACAAGTGTATTGGCAGTTCCTTCCTCCAAAAATGAACTATCAACCACCGTATCGGTTCCGCTCTCAACAGCCTGCGCCGTGATCGTCACTGTCTCACCCTCTGGAATTTCTGCTAATTTTTCTGCCGAAACTGTCTCCCCATTATATTGTACAGCCAGACGGCACTCTACAGCCGGTTCAATCATAACATTCAGACTGGCCGGATCAACTCCTGCTGTAAACTGCACCTGATATGTACCTGCAGGCATATTCGCACCACCTGCATCAGTCACGATTGCATTTCCAAAAAGTGATGGATCGGCATTGTATCCATCTGGTGCAAGAGTCACGTTTCGTCTTATTTCATAGTTTTCGCCATTTGGTCCAGTGACAGAAGATACTGCCGCCTCTCTTCCCTGCGATAAAAAGGATACACTCTTTAATGGAAGTTCGCTAGTAAAACTGACAAGCGTATCATAAACAGAAATCTCTGAAGCATCAAGACGATAGCGGCCTGAAATAGTATCAGCTAACGCTCCTATTGCATGAATCATACTCTGACCATCTGACGCCGTCTGCGCATGAAAGTTAAGATCTGCCTATCAGTAAGCGCCACTGCCTCTGCACCGATTGCCAGATAATATGTATTCATATGTGTCTGGTTTGGCATCAAGGTTCCATAAAAGGATTCAAACTGTCCCTGCACAGTCCCAGTGTCAATCGTAATCTGATTTGTCGCATCGTCCATAAAACCACCATCTGACAATACAATCAGATAATATTGTGTGGAAGAATCAGTATCTTCATGAGATACTAATTCATTGTATCCCATCTGCACTGCACCAAACGGTGTTCCTGCACCCTGCCACGGATTATTTCTCACCTGATCGGCACCTGATTGCGGATTTGTCAGGTCAATATCTTTTGCAATCGCTGACGGATCAAAATTTCCCGGTTGCGCCGCCAGCTGTCTTGCAGCATCACTCATATAAATTAAATGAAGTTCATCCTCTTCATTTAAAAGCGCAATAAATGCCTGAATCGCATAATTAGCATTCGAGTAGCGATTCTCATTTGCCATACTAAAGGAATCATCAAAAACAATAGTCACGATCTTTCTTCCTGATGACTCGCTTGCATAGCCAATCGTATTCTGTAAAGGAAAAACTCCTGCTGTCATAAGCGACAACAGGAGCACAAAAAGTATAATTTGTTTTTTCATCCGTCCTCCCCATGCGCATCACATTTGACTGCACTGTTTTGCATCTTTCGACACAGCTTTTTCTTTTACTATATCACAGTGATGTATCAAACACAAGGAAGTGATTCTTACGGTTTTTTTAATTTTTTGCGAGGGTTACTGCTGATATGTCGATAAGAAATCACGCAAATTGTTTAATGATTCCTCAAGTATCTCAATACGAGGCAGATATACAATACGGAAATGATCTGGCTGCTTCCAGTTAAAGCCACCTCCATGTACGATCAGAACCTTCTTCTCCTTTAAGAAATCAAGGGCAAATTTCTCATCATCTAAAATATTGAAGCGTTTTGTATCGATCTTTGGGAAGGCATAAAAAGCTGCCTTTGGCTTTACAACACTGATGCCCGGAATATCATTTAATACCTTATAGATATACTCTCTCTGCTCATAAATACGGCCGCCTGGTATAATATAATTATTTACGCTCTGATATCCTCCGAGTGCAGTCTGTACGATAGACTGTGCCGGAACGTTGGAGCAAAGTCGCATGTTAGACAGCATGTTTAAGCCTTCAATATAATCCTTTGCCATCTCCTTCTTTCCGCTTAAGATCATCCAGCCAATACGAAAACCTGCAATCATGTGAGATTTAGAAAGGCCGCTGAATGTTACGCAAAACAGATCTGGTGCCAACGATGCAATTGAGATATGCTCTTCTCCATCCATAACAAGACGATCATAAATCTCATCTGAGAAAATGATTAACTGATGCTCTCTTGCAATTTTTACAATCTCCATCAATACTTCCTTTGGATATAATGCGCCAGTCGGATTGTTTGGATTAATTAAAACAATGGCCTTTGTACGGTCTGTTATCTTCTTTTTAATATCATCCATATCAGGATACCATTCTGCCTGTTCATCACAAATATAGTGAACAACCTTTCCACCGGCAAGTGTAGCTGTTGCTGTCCACAGCGGATAATCAGGTGACGGAATTAAAATCTCATCTCCCTCATCAAGAAGTGCCTGCATAGACAGATTGATAAGTTCACTGACGCCATTTCCTGTATAGATGTCATTGATCGTAACATTCGGAAGATTCTTTAACTGTGCATACTGCATGATTGCCTTTCTTGCTGAGAATAAGCCCTTAGAATCAGAGTATCCCTCACACTCAGTAAGCTGCTGGCGCATATCAAAGATAACCTCTTCTGGTGTACGAAAGCCAAACGGTGCCGGATTTCCGATGTTTAATTTCAGAACATGCATACCTGCATCTTCCATTCTCTTTGCTTCCTCTACAACCGGTCCTCTCACATCATACAATACATTGTCAAGCTTTGATGATTTATTAAATGTTCTCATACCGTCTTCTCCTATACTCCATGAATTTTTACTCTGCTGCTCTTTTGCCGGATGACTGTCTGCTGTCATTGCCACATCATCGCCTTCAAGCCACAGATAATCTACCTCAAGCGCCTGCGCCAAAACCTTTAAAATATCACGCCTTGGCTCTGTCTTGCCACTTACATATTGACTCATATGGCTCTTGCCGATCCGAATGCCGACCGGCTCTCCAAATGGCTGTGCCAGACGAATAACATCTGCCTGTTTTAGCCCCTTTAATTCCATAGCCTCTTTCAATCGCTCTGCAAATGCTGCCATATCCACTCCTTATTATCTTAGTTCAATTTCCTACATGCACACTATAGCACGGCAGCCGTAAAAGTTCAAGTTTTATTTTTGAAGTTCAGTATCTTGAACTTTTTTTATTTCTTTCCCCGAAACTGACAACTTGCGATATATTTTTCATTGTTTTTTTGTCCTTTTTCGCGCATAGTCCAAAATCACTTTTTGCTTTATAATAATATGTAGTGTATTGTATGTCTTTACACTACTATTTTATTAAGGAGATGTTCTGCAATGACTCTGAAATTGAGACATGATTCTTCTGGTTACCTTACATGCGAACATGTAAGTGTTTTCTATCTTTTAATGCTGAATTCCGGTATTATGGGTGCTTACACATATGTTGTACGCGGCGGTGTTTTCTGTAATGCACAGACGGCAAACTTTTTGATGCTGGGAATTTCACTTGGAGAGGGCAACTTTAAGCACGCACTTTTCTATTTTATTCCAATATCTGCTTATGTTCTTGGTGCGATTGCCTCTGAGATTCTCCCTACACCAATAAAGCACTACGGCCTGTTTCGCTGGGACACTTGGCTTGTTGGATTTGAAGCACTTATTCTTTTTATTATTGGATTTATTCCAACAACAGTACCAGATCCTGTTGTTCAGGTCGCTGTTAACTTTATTGCCTCAATGCAGTATAATACATTCCGTCAAGCTGAGGGTATTCCGATGGCAACAACCTTCTGCACCAACCATATTCGTCAGGTTGGAATTGGCGTTGCAAAGCTATTTAGAAAGCATGATCAGAAAGGTTTTCATCGTGGTATGGAACATCTTGGCATGATTGTCTGCTTCTGTGTTGGTGCTTTCTTACTTTCAGTCATTCTGTAAATTTATGAATGAAAAATCAATCTGGATCGCTCTTGTTCCTCTTTTAATTCTTTTCTACAGACTCGCTCATGCGGATCTGACCTGGGAACACGATCTATTAAACAAGAAACCGGCTGGCCACTAAGGCTCGCCGGTTTTTTTGTAATTTGTAAATTGTAACTGAATTGCAGCTGTTCATAATCATGTCAAATCGTAGTTACTATAAATTTACATTTCGTCTGTCCCGTACCATTTTTTCTGTCAAACGGCAGATCGCCATGCCACTGTCTGGACGCACAAATTTTCTTTGTGCCAGCTTCATTGTCTCACAAAGCTCCTTACCCTGTATTCTATTCACTGCACGAATCAGCTGACCCTTTGTTTTTTTCACACCTATGCTCATGCCGCATGATTCAAAAAATTCAAGATTTCTTGTTTCACAGCCTGGAATTGCCATTGCATGTATAAATGGTATATTGGCAACTGCAGCCTCTGTACTTGAAAGACCACCAGGCTTTGTAATACACACATCACTTGCCTTCAGATAAAGTGCCATCTGCTTTGTAAATCCAGTCAATATAACACAATCATCATCGCCAACAATTTTTTGCAGTGTCTCATACAGTACCTTATTATTTCCGCATATAATAATTAACTTTGTCTGACGCTGATTTTCATTCTCGTTCTTACGTTTTTTCTCAAGCTTCTTATTTTGCTTTTTGCACCAACGATACAAAAGCTTAATTGTTTTCACAATTCCGCCCGCTCCCATGCTGCCTGCACTTACAAGCAGATAAAATGTATCCTGCTCTAATCCAAGCTCTTTTCTGGCTTCCCCTTTTGAAACCTTTTTAGCAAACTCCTTTCGAACAGGAATGCCAAGTGATTTTATCTTTTCTTCTGGTATTCCTCTTCTTAAAAAATCATACCTTACATGTCTTGATGGAATTACATACGCATCACAATTAGTTTCTTCCGTAAATGGAGTACACACATAGTCAGTCGCGACAAAAATCGTTGGCGGAAGATTGATCCCTTTTGCCTTCATCTGCGTTACCATCTCCGCTGGAAACAGATGCGGCATTAAAATCGCGTCATATTTATTTTCCTTTAAATACTTATCCATAACAGGAACCATCTGTGCATTTACAAAATAGACTGGTGAACGCATGGCAGTCTGCGGTAGGCATCACCAATTTTATAAACACAGCCAAATAATGTCGGAGATATCTGCACTAGCCGTACATAGACAACGTCGATAATTTTGGCTAGCTTATTAGTTTTTAATGTATATGGATTCAATACATCTGCACTGTGACCACGCGCCTCTAACGCTTCCTTCATCGCACTTGCTGCTGCATTATGTCCTCCGCCTGTACCGCACGATAAAATTAATACTCTCATATGGTTTTCCTCCTTCTTTCCATCATTATGATGTATAATACCAGATTGCTACGTACTTTGCACTCCCGAACTCTTCATAATAATGCTACCATATCCATTTTAAAATGTCTACACTTAACTTCTGCTTGCCATTCAGCCTGAATAGTGCTATAAAAAAGAAAAGCAGCTTTGCTGCAATTTATACGGAAAGGCATGGTATTTTTTTTATGAAAACAATTCGTTTTTCAATCTGGGAAGATGGTGAATACACCTGGCCTCAGGGCTACGGATTTGTTCCGTTTCTGACTGGCTATCTTCATGAAGACAATAAAGAGCGTCCTTGTGTGCTCGTTGTTCCAGGAGGCGCCTACTATATTGCATCACCAACAGAGGCAGGCATTGTCGCTCTTGATTTCTACCATAAGGGTTATCAGACTTTTGTTCTCACCTACACGACAAATCTGCTTGGAACGATTCCTCTTAAGGATCAGCCAATGCGTGATCTTGCGCGTGCTGTTCGCATTGTCAGAAGCCGCAGCAATGAATACAACATCAAGCCAGACTGCATTGCAACATGTGGCTTTTCTGCCGGCGGCCATCTGACTGCCAGCGAGGGCGTACATTATAATGATATTGAAGAAAAAAATCCGCTCTATAGTAATGTCAGTGCAAGACAGATGCAATGCTTCTATGTTACCCTGTTATTACCTCTGGTCCTTATACACATGAAGGCTCCATGCAAAATCTGCTTGGTGCTAACCCAACAGCAGATGAATTAAAATATATGTCTCTTGAGACACAGGTAACTTCACAGACACCTCCTAGCTTTCTGTGGCAGACTGTAACTGATGAAGTAGTTCCTGTTGAAAACAGTTATCTTTTTGCTGATGCCTGCAAGAAAAATGGTGTTTCCTTTGCTCATCATGTTTTCTCACAGGTCCTCATGGACTTTCTTTGGCAACAGCTTCCTGGGCACAGGGAATCTTCGGTGAACTGTATACACTAGATCCATTCAAATATACTATTGATGCGATCAAATCTGGTACTGCCAATGTTGACGTATCCAAAGAAAAGCTAGCAGATTTAGAAAGAGAATTTCCAAACCATATGCCTGGTAATCCTTGTTCACGTGAGCCTAACGCAGAAGTTCCATTTGGCCTTGTCTTGCAGATGCATGGCTTCACACACAGTGGTCATTATAAACTTCTGCCTGAAATTTAAGAATCTTGTGCTAGAATGCTTATTCTACGCTCAATTTTCTGTCAAATAATAGCAGTTATGGCTGCAGTCATTTGCAAACAGCCTGCTTTTCATTTGTTTTTTATAGTCTTTTTCGCAGGCTGATTGTTCTAAAATATTAAGAGCATTTTTTAATTGGCGGATATCTTCTATGGTATCCGCCGTATAATTTCCCCGGCTTACAAGCTTAATATGAGTAATGCCTGCATCTCGCAGCTGCCAAAGTGCACACAGACCACATCCGCTTTGTCCAAGCACAAAATTCTCTCCTGCATTTTCCAGATCTGCCTGATCTGGCTGTCTCTTATAATTCAAAATATCTGCTTGTTCTGTTCTTATAAGTCTATACGGTAAACGGCAGGCAGGTGCTAATTCATCACAATGAAGACTACTGCAAAATGCACCTGTAAAATGACAAAGCTCATTTAATGCAAAAGCTTCATACTCGAGCGGCTGTTTTGGATACTGCATTTTTTGATAATCAATACAGCTTTTCATCTCCTGCGGTGTTACCTTACGATGAAAAATAATCCGCTTTGCCCCAAGACTCCTCATCTCATCAATCATTATATGATTTGATTCCGACATTTCACCACTTACATGAATTTCTGCCGGAACTGTCAGATTCTTTTTTAAAAAGACAAGCAGCGCCATATCTCCAACAATAAATGACGAAAAACCCATATGAAACAAACGCTTAATAAGTGCTTCTATCATCGGATATTGATGAGGTGCATAAAATAATCCATTTAACGCTACTGTGACTATTTTTTTCTTTCTTCTGACAAGTGCTGCTAAGATCTCCATTTCACTTTCAGATCCGATCTGCACGTTATAATAAAGCACCTCTCTGCGATTTAGCGGATATGTCAATCCTCCGTTTTTCATCCATTCATATGGCACATAGCCGCAAAAAAAATTCATCTGCCCCTGCTTCCACATAAGGAAGATAATCATCAACAGAGCCTAATCCTGCCGTAATTTTCATAGCTTTGTCCCCTTTGCCGAATCGTTTTTTAATGGTGTATTTAAAAATCCAGCCACAAGACGAAACTCCTTCTTTTTCTATTCTAATCAAATCATTATATCCAAAAATACTGTTATACCGCCCTGTCATGCAAAGAAAATCAGGATACTCAAATGCATATGTCATACATTCACAATGGCAATCATCAACTGCTTTCTGCCTTCCTCTGCTGCCTCTGTAAAGCATTGCCAAAAGCGGACACCATCCAGAAGTATTCATTTGAAAATATGGAAAATGAAGCGTCATGCCAATCATACTGTCCGGCGTAAAAAATGATTTATCAATGTCACTGTTTTGAAATGACACACGCGTTATATTAAAATGCTTGGCAAGATACTGTCTGTAAAATGGAGCATCTATCTGACTTTTTTCTTTACTAAACTCATTGTCATTTCTATTAACATAGTTCATTCTTGTGTCACGTCTTTGTTTTGATAAAAAAGGCAGCCAAGCGTCAGCAAAAACTGATTCGGATATTTTTTTCTGATCAGACCTGCCATTCCCCAATCATTTATTACAAGCTCAATTTTTACACATTTATTTTGACACCAATCTGAAAGAAGCTTTAATATTTCTTCTATTTTTATTAGATCTTTTTCTTCAACAGGTGCAAACACACAAACAGGGAAAATATGATCACCCCATGTCTTTTCAAGCATAGCCTCTAACTGTGTCTTTTTAGGAAACAGATGAAAACAATATGCATTTCCAATATAAAAATATTTTGGTACACGCCATGCAATCTTACATAAATC
>ENA-OQCN01000870-OQCN01000870.1-human-gut-metagenome-genome-assembly--contig:-NODE-870-length-15922-cov-4.246217_pt1 | contig 15922 bp, 24 predicted proteins | sample MGYA00242497_ERZ504576 | MGnify/ENA primary metagenome ERZ504576 (study PRJEB26092, sample SAMD00036296) | human gut metagenome | host: Homo sapiens | study: EMG produced TPA metagenomics assembly of... | reverse complement strand
ATCTCGGCCCCGGGCAGGGGCTGCGCGGCGTCGATGAGCCGGGCGGCGTCTGCCGGGTCCAGCAGACTGGGCGTTCCACCGCCGAAATAAAGGGTGTTCGGCCGCAGGGGCGCGTCCGGCGCAAACCGGGAGAGTTCCCGCAAAAGGGCGTCCACATAGGCCCGGGGGACGCCGCGCTGGCCGGGGGCGGAGTAAAAATCACAGTACCGGCATTTGGAAAAACAGTAAGGGATATGCAGATAAAGTCCGAGGGACATCAAATATCACAGCCTTTTTCATGAATCGTTCATTTCTATGCAGTATACTATATTTCGTAGACCGGGGCAAGGCCGATGCCGATGCCCTGATTTTGAATGGAGGATTCCTTATGGATTACAACAACTATGACCGCGGCTATGCGGAGCCTTCGATGAGCGCATCGGACTATATGACCCGCACCTACCGCTGGATGGCCGGCGGCCTGCTCGTCACCTTCGCAATGGCCTATATCACGGCGACCACGTCCCTTATCTATCTGGTCGATTCGCTTTACTTCCTGCTTACCATCGGTGAGCTGGCGCTGGTGTTCATGCTCAGCGCCCGGGTGCAGAAGATGTCCATCGACGGTGCAAGAGCCGCGTTCTTCGGATACGCCATCCTGAACGGCATGGTCCTGAGCTACTACTTCCTGATGTTCTCGGTAGGCACGCTGGTCATGGCCTTCCTCGCCACGGCGGTCTACTTCGGCCTCATGGCTGTGTACGGCACCACTACCCATAAAGACCTCACCGGCTGGGGTCCCCGCCTCATGATGGCTCTGGTGGCCATGATTGTCACCAGCCTCGTGGGTGCGCTCTTCGGCTTTGGCTTCGGCACCTCGGTGCTCTACTGCGGCATCGGCCTGGTGGTGTTCATGCTGCTCACCGCCTATGATACCCAGAAGCTCCGCCAGATCTACGCCTACTATGCAGGCGACGCTGAGCTGGCCGAGAAGGCTTCCATCTATGGCGCACTAACCCTGTATCTGGACTTCATCAACATCTTCCTGTACGTTGTCCGTCTGCTGGGCATGAACAGCCGCAGCCGCAACAATTAAATCAAATTTTTCGTAGCCGCCGTGCAGAGCGTTTGCACGGCGGCTCTTTTTTGTCAGAATGCCTGCTTTGAATCATGATAACTGTGCGATTTGCCAAAAATCGAGGGAAAGGTTGACAGAATGCCGGGGGGGGGTAAAATTTGTGTGGTGATGCGGCAGATGATGTTTGCGGCAGCAGCACACAGAGCTTATTTTTATTGAGGAGGGGTTTCGAATGAAACTGTTCAAAAAGGTTCTCGCCGCAGCCCTCGCGGGCGTGCTGGCACTGTCCGTCCTGACGGGCTGTAACAACAGCAATAGTGTGGCTACCGTGAAAATGCTCGATGCGCTGAATGACTGGGCGAAGGTCTATGGTGTGGATACTACCTTCGAAAAGGGCAATAAAGAATTGCAGGAACAGGTAAACGCACTGGTGAAGACCGTGGATGAGGTCGGCAAGGGCATCGATTTTGGAGATGCCAAGGACTTCGATGATGTGTACAACGCCATTATGAAAGATAAAGCTGCAAGGCTGAAGCTGGGGGCTTGGGCAGCGAAGTTTACTCAAGCAAATGTTGGTGATGGTTCGCCGCTGTATGAGTGTGGCTTTGCCGATATTAGCGCAACGCTGTCTGCAAGTAGCAATAAGAACATTTACTATGCAGGTCAGCTGATGACTTCCATAGGCCCCATCAATGCTCCTGACACGGAGTGGGATAATGGTGAGCCTAATTGGACTGTGGGTGACAAATCTTATGTTGCCGTTGCGACCGGCGAGGTTGGCGGTAAGAAGTACATGATCGCGCTCTTCCAGACCACTGCTGTAACGAATCCGAAGTATCAGCCGGGTGACAATGGCATGGGCGAAGGTGCTAGTAAGGATTGAGCCTCAGCCGCAGCAATGCCCGCCACTGAATCATGAACCCGTTAGGCCCCGGTCCGCCGGGGCCTTTTTTCGTCCTTATGAATAAACCCCGCTCTGCCGCTCCAAACTACCACCAAAGAAACGATTCCGTACACAAAGATGGATTGGAGTAACGAACGATGGAGCAATTCAGAAAGTTTTTGCGGGACAAAGCCTTTGCGCTGGTGCTTACCGCCTGCCTGCTGGCGGCGGCAGCGGCCGGTGTGTGGGCTGTGCGCACGGTGCGCAATGAGCTGAAGCAAGATCTGGACGCGGTGCGAAGCCCGTCCAGCACCGCCCCCGGCATCGACGAGGGCATCAACACATCGCCCGGCGTTGCCGGAGAGGAGGAAGCCGAATGGCAGCAGCAGAACGCACCCGCAGCAAACAGTGTGGCCAATGTGCCAAAAGCCGACAGCTCGTCCGGTGGGGCTGCGTCCTCTTCTGGTGCGCGGTCTGGGTCTGGTTCGGTGCGCGAACCTCCGCGCTGCAAACCGAGTCCTTGCCTGCCAGCAGTTCGGCTGCGCCTGCCTCCACGCAGCCTGTCTCGGGGCGCGTCTTAAACAGCTACAGCGGCGATGAGCTGGTCTACAGCAAGACGCTGGGTGACTGGCGCACCCACAACGGTGTGGACTACGCCGCCAGCAGGGGCGCGGAAGTGACCGCCCCGGCGGCAGGCAAGGTGGTGGAGACCGGCACGGACGACAAGTGGGGGCCTGTGGTCGCCATCGAAGATGCTTCCGGCAGGATCTGGCGGGTCTGCGGTACGACGGATGCCAAGGTGAAGAAGGGCGACACCGTCTCGGTCGGGCAGACCATCGGCAAGGTGGGCAGCGTGAGCTGTGAGTGTGCCGAGGAGAGCCACATCCACTTGGAAGTCATGGAGGGCGAAAAGTATCTCGACCCCATCAAGGCCATGAAATAAGCAAAATTTTCCGGGCAGGTGCAGCAGAACGCTGTACCTGTTTTTTTCACATTGCTTTTGGCGGTCGATTCTGGTATGATAAACTAGAATAAGTGTGAAGACAGAAGAAAAAGCGGAGGAAACGAAACATGAAGGTCTTAGTGGTAGCGGCGGTGCTGCCGGCCTGATGGCGGCGGGCGCGGCCCTGCGGCAGGGGCATGAGGTGACGGTGCTGGAACATATGGAAAAGCCGGCTCAGAAAATTCTCGTCACCGGCAAGGGCCGCTGCAATGTGACCAACGACTGCACCGCAGAGGAATTTCTGCACCATGTGCGGACGAACCCCCGCTTTTTGTTCTCGTCGCTGGGGGCTTTCCCGCCGGCCAAGACGATGGAGCTGTTTGAGTCTCTCGGTGTGGAGCTGAAAGTGGAGCGCGGACGCCGGGTGTTCCCGGTGTCAGATAAGGCCGAAGAGATTCGGCAGGCTCTTCTGCGGTACGCAGATGGAGCGGACATCGTCCACGACGGGGCAAAAAAGCTGCTGCTGGAGCCGCTGGCCCAGCCGGAAGAAGCGCCTGCCGCGCCGGAAGATCCGCGCCACCCGAAAAAGAAAAAGCCCGGCCCGGCCTATCGCTGCGTGGGTGTACGGGGAACTTCGGGCCGGGAGTACAAGGCGGACGCCGTGCTGGTGGCAACGGGCGGCCTGAGCTACCCCACCACCGGCTCCACCGGCGACGGCTACAAGCTGGCCCAGCAGGCGGGCCACACCCTCGTGGAGCCTGTCCCCAGCCTTGTCAGCCTCGTGAGCCATGACGCGACTGCAAGAAGATGATGGGCCTCGCCTCAAGAACGTGACTCTTACCCTCCACGAGGACGGCAAACCTATCTTCGAGGAGCAGGGCGAGATGCTGTTCACCCACTTCGGCATCAGCGGGCCGCTGACCCTCAGCGCGTCGAGCCATCTGGGCGACATGAAAAAGCACAAGTACGAAGCTTTTATTGATTTGAAGCCTGCCCTCAGTGAGGAACAGCTTTATGACCGCATCACCCGGGACTTTGCCCTTCTGGCGAACCACGCGGCGCAGGGCGCACTGGTGAAGCTGCTGCCGTCCAGTATGCAGCCGGTCATGGTGGCCCGCTGGGGCATCGACCGGCCACCAGGGCAAACCAGATCACCCGGGAGCAGAAGCGGGAACTGGTACAGCTGATGAAGCACTGGCGGGTGACTATCGACGCCCGGGGCGATTTGGCACACGCAGTCATCACGTCAGGCGGCGTGTCGGTGCGGGAGGTTGACCCCAAGACCATGCAGAGCAAAAAGGCCCTCGGCCTCTACTTTGCAGGCGAGGTGCTGGATGTGGACGCCTATACCGGCGGCTACAATCTGCAAATCGCATTCTGCACGGCACAGAGTTTTGCGAATCATCTGGAATGACCTCTCAGTCTGCTTCGCAGACGGCCCCTCGTTAGGGCAACAACAACGACTGCGCCAGCGGTGGAACGGCGTCAGCGTGACGGAGAGGTTTAAGCGGCTGGAAATTTCAGATTCATAGAGAAGGAGATATAAAAATGATTTCTGTTGCGATTGACGGGCCTGCGGGCGCAGGCAAATCTAGCTGGCGCGGCGTCTGGCTGCGGACTTCGGCTACATTTATGTGGACACCGGTGCGATGTTCCGTACCATGGCCTTTATGCCCTCCGCGCGGGCAAAGAACCGAAGGACAACGAGGCAGTCGATGCGCTGCTGCCCAATATCACCCTCGAGTTTGCTTTTATCGAGGGTGAACAGCATATCTATCTGAATGGCGAGGACGTCAGCACGGCCATCCGCACCGAAGAGGTGGGAATGGCGGCTTCTGCCGTGGGTGCAAATCCGGCGGTGCGCGCCTTCCTGCTGGAGATGCAGCGGGACATGGCCAAGACGCAGAACATCCTGATGGATGGCCGCGACATCGGCACCGTGTGCTGCCCAATGCGACTGTGAAGATCTTCCTCACCGCCAGCCCGGAGGCCCGCGCCACCCGCCGCTGGAAGGAGTACCAGCAGAAGGGCATCGATACCCCCTACGAAGATGTGCTGGCCGACGTCAAGCAGCGCGACTATCAGGACACCCACCGCGCCGCAGCCCCCCTCAAGCAGGCAGACGATGCCGTGCTGCTGGACACTTCGGAGCTGAATTTTGAGCAGAGCTTTGAGGCCATGAAGAAAATTATCACGGAGAAGGTCAGATGATACTATATTATATTCTGGTCCCGCTGGCATGGCTGGTGTTCCACATCGGCTTCCGCGTCCGGTGTGAGGGCAGGGAGAACCTGAAAAAAATCGGCACGAAGGGCTGCATCATTGCCCCCAACCATATCTCAGCCATCGACCCGGTGTTCGTCGTCATCGCCCGATTCTGGGGCCAGCGGATGACCGTGTTTGCCAAGAAAGAGCTGTTCGAGATAAACGCATTCCTGTCGTGGTTCTTCCGGTGCGCCGGTGCAGTCTGTGTCCGCGGCACGAAAGAAGAGGTCAGTGTCATCGACGACACCGTGAAAAAGTGTCAGGAGGGCGGTACACTGCTGCTCTTTCCGGAGGGTACGCGGGAGCAGGAGGGAAAGTTCCTTCCCCTCAAGAGCGGCCTCTTCGTCATCGCGGCGGCAGCAAATGTGGACGTCGTGCCTTGCCGTATCTACTACGACACCCCTGATGGTAAGATGAAGCTGTTCTGCAAGGTGCGTGTCATCTTCGGCGAGCCCATGCCCGCTGCACAGTTTGCAATGGAAGGCCGCCGCGACATAAAGAAACTGCGGGAAAATAAGCAGGCCGTTCTGGATGCGTGGAGTGAATTGTGATGAACCTCTCAGTCTCGCTATCGCTCGACAAGGCCGAGTTGCGGCTCCCAGCATCCGCTTCGCATTGCTTGCGTCTCGCTGGCCGCTGCCCCAACAGCGACTCCCTGTTTCCGCCACTGGCGGCGGTCGTCGCTGTTGCCCCTAATAGGGAAGCCCTCTGACGAAGAGATGAAGCCTTGCGGAATGCCAAAGCCTCCCCTCGGTAAGGAAGGCGGCATCGCGCAGCGGTGACGGAGAGGTTGAATTTAGGAGAGTACAATGGAAATCAGACTTGCAAAGACTGCGGGTTTCTGCTTCGGCGTGGACCGCGCGGTCAAGTTGACCTACGGTCTGCTGGATGAGGGCCGCAAGGTGGCCACCCTCGGCCCCCTCATCCACAACCCCCAGACCGTGGAAGACCTTGAGCGCCGGGGCGCACTGGTAGCAGACACCCCCGCTGATGTCCCTACGGGCTACGAGGTGGTCATCCGCAGCCACGGTGTCCCCCGCAGCATTTACGACGAGCTGGAAGCCCGGGGCTGCACTTATCACGATGCCACCTGCCCCTTCGTGAAGAAGATACAGAAGATCGCTTCCGAGGCCGAAGCCGCCGGTGCAGTGCTCGTGGTGGCCGGTGATGCGTCCCATCCGGAGGTGCAGGGCATCGTCGGACATACCCGGGGAGAGGTATTCGTTTTCAGCGATTTGGCCCAGCTGAAGGCGTGGAAAGGGCCTTCGGACCCCCAAAAGCCCATTTTTGCAGTTGCACAGACCACATTTCAGGTAACAAAATGGCAAGAAAGTTCGGAGTTTCTCAAAAAAGCCTATACAAACGCCCGAATTTTTGATACAATATGTAATGCGACGTGGGCGAGGCAACAGGAAGCGGAAGACCTCAGCCAACAATGCGACATCATTGTTGTCATTGGCGGTCATCATTCTTCCAATACCCAAAAGCTGGTACAGGTCGCCGCAAAGCATACGAAAGCCGTGACGGTCGAGACAGCGAGCGAACTTCGGCCGGAATGGTTTGCAGATGTAAAAACGGCGGGCGTAACAGCAGGGGCTTCAACGCCATCGTCTATTATTGAGGAGGTACTTAACAGTATGAGCGCAGAAATCAATGACAGCATGAGCTTCGAGGAGATGCTGAACGCATCCGAGGAGAAGCGTGTTCATGCAGGCAGTATTGTGAAAGGAATCGTGACCAGCATCTCTGCCAACGAGATCCAGGTGGATATCGGAGCCAAGCAGACCGGCTTTGTCAAGCTGAGCGAGCTGACCGATGATTCCTCCGCCAAGGTCGAAGACCTGGTGAAGGTTGGCGATGAGCTGGACCTCATCGTCGAGAAGGTTATGGACCAGGACGCGTTATCCAGCTCTCCCGCAAGAAGCTCGCATCTCGCAAGGGCATGGAAGAGATCGCCAAGGCTGCTGAATCCGGCGAGGTCGTCGAGGGCGATGTCACCGAGTTCAACAAGGGCGGCGTTGTCGTCAACGTCAAGGGTGTTAAGGTGTTCGTTCCCCGTTCTCAGGCCACGATGCGCCGTGACGAGGACTACACTGCTCTGGTTGGCCAGCATGTCCAGCTGGTCGTTACCGAGTGCTCCGGCCGCAAGATTGTCGGCAGCATCAACAAGGTCACCGCTGAGCAGAACAAGGCAAAGCGTGAGGAGTTCTGGGCAAATGTCGAGGTGGGCAAGACCTACACCGGCGTTGTCAAGAGCCTGACCTCTTACGGTGCATTCGTCGATATCGGCGGTGTGGACGGCCTGTGCCACATCAGCGAGCTGAGCTGGAACCGCATCAAGCATCCTTCCGAGGTTGTCTCCGTTGGTGACACCATCGAAGTGTATGTGAAGGACATCGACACCGAGAACCACAAGGTCTCTCTGGGCTACAAGAAGGCTGAGGACAACCCCTGGGAGCAGCTGAAGAACAACTACCCCATCGGCAGCACCTTCCATGCTCCGGTCGTATCCCTGACCAAGTTCGGTGCATTCGTCCGCATCCTGCCGGGTGTTGACGGTCTGGTCCACATCAGCGAGATCAGCAATGATCGCGTTGAGAAGGTCTCCGACGCACTGAAGGTCGGCGATATGGTCGATGTGAAGCTGCTGGATGTTGACTTCGACAAGAAGCGCATCAGCCTGTCCATGAAGGCTCTGCTGAACGACGACGCTGAGTAATCAGTCCGTGGTTCGCTGAGTTTCAGACACAATGCGACTGCAGCCCCGTTGCCGGGTAACGGCGGCGGGGCTGTTTTTGTTAAGCGGATTGCCCTCTCAGTCTCGCTTCCGCAATGACGGAGAGGGTGAGGATGCTGACAGGAAAGATATTTTTATGTTCAAATGGATCAAAAAGCATTATGAGGTCCTGTCCTACCTGATCTTCGGCGTGCTGACCACCCTGCTGAATATTGTGCTGTATGCCCTGTTCAACAGGCTGTTCGGCTACACCGCTGCCAACAGCTGGGGCAATGTGCTGGATAACATCCTCTGCATCCTGTTTGCCTACACCACCAACCGGGCCTTTGTGTTCAACAGCAAGACCAGAGGCAGAGCGATGGCAAAGGAGTTCGGCACATTTGTCACCTGCCGTCTGGGCACAATGCTGCTGGACACTGCAATTATGCTGGTGCTGGGCAATCTGCTGGCGGCCCAGGGCGCAGCGCTGATGGACGAGCTGATGCAGGGGGTGCTGAGCGTGGTGGCCCACTGGCTTGGCCCGGATACGGCCATACAGATGGCAGCTCCTATGCAGGCACACCGGCGGGGGTCACGGATGGCTCTGCCGCTATTGCCGTCATCGGCGGTGCAGACGGCCCCACGGCAATCTTCGTTACCAGCCGCTACAATGCGCAGGCACTGTGGGGTCTGTGCGTCAAGGTGTTCTCCAACGTGGTGGTCGTGGTGCTGAACTATGTGTTCAGCAAGCTGATCATCTTTAAGAAAAAGTAAGCAAGACCCTCCCCGCTGTGCCGGGGAAGGTTTTCAAATCAAATCATCTTAGGAGGTACGGTATTATGAAACGTGGTCTGAAAGGTTTTGCATTCCTGGTTTCCGGTCTTGTTCTGGGCATCATTGGTGCCACCGCATCCGTAACGGCAATTGCCCTGAGCGCTGTGGGTATGGCAAAGGTCCGCCGTGCCAGCAAGAATTGATGGAGGAAAATAATATGACCCGTGAAGAGATCCTCTCCCATGTCGATCATACCCTGCTGAAGCCCGAGGCCACCTGGCCCCAGATCCAGGTCATCTGCGACGAGGCCATTGCCAACCACACCGCATCCGTCTGCATCAACACCTGCTATGTAAAGCAGGCGGTCGAGTATATGGCGGGCCGCATCCCGGTGTGCTGCGTGGTGGGCTTCCCTCTGGGTGCCATGGATACCGCCAGCAAGGCCTTTGAGCTAGGACTGCCATTGAGAACGGCGCTGCCGAGGTGGACATGGTCATCAACATCGGCCGCCTGAAGAACAAGGAGTACGATGCTGTCCGTGAGGACATCCGTGCCGTGAAGCAGGCTGTGGGCGACAAGGTGCTCAAGGTCATCATTGAGACCTGCCTGCTGACCGACGAGGAAAAGGAAAAGATGTGCGACATCGTCTGCGAGGCAGGCGCTGACTACATCAAGACCAGCACCGGCTTCTCCACCGCAGGCGCTACCTTCCACGATGTGGAGCTGATGGTCAAGGGCGTGCATGGCCGCTGCAAGGTCAAGGCTGCCGGCGGCATCTCCACCGTGGAGGATATGGAAAAGTTCCTCGCTCTGGGCGCAGACCGTCTGGGCACTTCCCGCGCGGTCAAACTGCTGAACGGCGAACAGGCAAAGGGTTATTAAGAGCGTACTCCTGGGGAGAAGCCTAATCAATTTCGTTGAGATGTCTAAAAAGAGTGATACTCTTCTTGACAATCTGACGAAGAGATGATAAGATATCTTTCAGAAAACAACTGAATACCGACTTATCAAGAGCGGCTGAGGGGACAGGCCCTGTGAAGCCCGACAACCTGTGCGAAAGCATAAGGTGCCAAATCCTGCGGGAAACCGAAAGATAAGAGTGCAAACGCTCAGAGCTTCGGTTCTGAGCGTTTTTGTTTGCGCAAACTTGATGGACGTGTATGAAGCTGTGCAAGATTCACCACACACATGGAGGAAAAAATTTATGGCAAGACACCTGTTTACTTCTGAGTCCGTCACCGAGGGACATCCTGACAAGATCTGCGACCAGATCTCCGATGCCATCCTGGACGAGATCCTGACCCACGATCCCGATGCCCGCGTGGCCTGCGAGACCTGCGCTTCCACCGGTCTGGTCCACATTATGGGCGAGATCACCACCAGCTGCTATGTCGATTTCCAGAAGATCGTCCGCGAGGTCATCTCTGAGATCGGCTACACCCGTGCAAAGTACGGCTTTGATGCTGACACCTGTGCCGTTATCTCCAACATCGACGGCCAGAGCCCCGATATCGCACTGGGCACCAACGACCAGGTGGGCGGTGCCGGTGACCAGGGCATGATGTTCGGCTATGCCTGCGATGAGACCCCTGAGCTGATGCCCATGCCCATCAGCCTGGCCCACAAGCTGGCCAAGAAGCTGACTGAGGTGCGCAAGAGCGGCGAGCTGGATTACCTGCGCCCGGACGGCAAGAGCCAGGTCACCGTGGAGTACGACGAGAACAACAAGCCCATCCGTGTGGATGCAGTCGTCATCTCCAGCCAGCACAGCGAGAGCGTGACCATGGAGCAGCTCCGGGCCGACATCATGGAGAAGGTCATCAAGGCCACCATCCTGCCGAGCTGCTGGATGAGAACACCAAGTACTACATCAACCCCACTGGCCGCTTTGTTGTGGGCGGCCCGCAGGGTGACAGCGGCCTGACCGGCCGCAAGATCATCGTTGACACCTACGGCGGCTACGCCCGCCACGGCGGCGGCGCATTCTCCGGCAAGGACCCCAGCAAGGTGGACCGCAGTGCCGCTTACGCGACCCGCTGGGTGGCCAAGAACATCGTGGCTGCCGGTCTGGCTAAGCAGTGTGAGGTGCAGGTGGCCTACGCCATCGGCGTGGCAAAGCCTGTGTCCATCATGGTGGATACCTTTGGCACCGGCACCGTGGCCGATGAGAAGATCGAGCAGGCAGTGGAGAAGGTCTTTGACCTGACCCCCGCAGCCATCATCCGTGACCTCGGCCTGCGGAAGCCATCTACCGCAAGCTGGCCGCCTACGGCCACATGGGCCGCGAGGATCTGGGCGTGAAGTGGGAGACACCGACCGCGTGGATGAGCTCAAGGCCGCTGTTGCAGCGCTGTAAAACTGAAACGCAAAGCGCCCTGTACCGTGAAAGGTGCAGGGCGCTTTGCTATGGTGGGCGGCAGACAAACAAAAAACGCTCCCCCGTGCAGGTGAGGAAGCGTTTTTTGCTTGTCCTTTTCAGGACAGGGTAAATGATAAGAAGGTAAATGAAGAAAATAGCATAATAATAGAAGGATGAACAACAGGAGTGCCGGAAAGCGCGTCGTTTCGCTTTGTATCCAACTGACGCTTCTGTTGGATACAAGATAACACTTTTCACAGAAAAATACAAGAGCTTTTTTGAAAAAAGTTCTCTTGTTCGAGCAAAAAATGCAATTTGTCACAACGCACAAAAATGGGAGAGATGCGTTTGGCAAAGTGATGAAACAAGCACGGGCTGGGGCGTGGGTACGGAATTGCAGAAGCTGATTCTTTACAACAGGATGCGGCTGTGTTATGATGGATACATCTATGAGAAAAAAGACGCTCTGCGGCCCGGAAGGGCAGAAAAGGTGTGGGAAGAAGCGAGGAATAGAATGGAACATACGATCGCACAAAACAAGGCCCCGTGCTTTGGCGGGCGGGCCCCGCTGTTCAGCCAGCGTGATCTGCTCAAGCTGGTGGGGCCGCTGCTGGTGGAGCAGCTGCTGGCCGTGACGGTGGGCATGGCCGATACCATGATGGTCTCCCGCTGCGGCGAAGCCGCCATCTCGGGTGTCAGCCTGGTGGATATGATCAACAACCTCATCATCGTGCTGTTTGCGGCGCTGGCCACCGGCGGCGCGGTGGTGGTCAGCCAGTATCTGGGTGCAAAGGAGCAGAAGCACGCCAACGCAAGCTCAGGTCAGCTGATCCTGCTCAGTGCTCTGCTGGGCGTGGGTGTGGGGGTGTTCTGCTTTGTGCTGGCCCGTCCCATGATCCGGCTGTGCTATGGCAGCATCGATGCCGACGTACTGGAGGCCGGTGTGCTCTACCTGCGCATCACGGCGGTCAGCTACCCGTTCCTGGCCATGTACAATGCCGGTGCGGCGCTCTTCCGCAGCATGGGCAACTCCAAAATCTCCATGCAGATCAGCATCCTGATGAACGTCATCAACATCGTGGGCAATGCGGTCTGCATCTTTGTGCTGGGCATGGGCGTGGACGGTGTTGCCTGGCCCAGTGTCCTCTCCCGTGCTGTGGCGGCGGTGCTCATCCTGAACCGCTGCTACCAGAAGGGCCACATGCTCACCGTGCCCAAAACGTTCCGGCTGGATGGCCGGATGGCAAAGCGCATCCTGGCATCGGCATCCCGTCCGCCTTTGAGAACAGCCTGTTCCAGGCGGGCCGCATTCTGGTGGTGAGCATGATCTCCACCTTCGGCACCGTGCAGATCGCCGCCAACGCGTGGCAAACAATCTGGACGGCATGGGCTGCATCCCGGGGCAGGCCATTGGTCTGGCCATGATCACGGTGGTGGGCCGCTGCGTTGGCGCAGGGGACAATGAGCAGACCGTTTTCTATACCCGCAAGCTGCTGCTCTGGGCCTACATCTCTATGGGAATCTTCAACGGCGGCATCCTGCTCTTCCTCAAGCCGCTGGTGGGCATCTACGCCCTCTCCGGCGAGACCATGGCGCTGGCTATCCTGCTGGTGCAGATCCACGCAGGCAGCGGCCTGTTCCTGTGGCCGGCCTCCTTTGTTCTGCCCAACGCCCTGCGCGCGGCCAACGATGTGAAATTTACCATGGTGGTCTCTGTGCTCAGCATGGCCATCTGGCGGCTGGGGTTCAGCTACCTGCTCTGTGTCAGGATGGGCTGGGGCGCTGTGGGTGTCTGGATCGCCATGGTCATTGACTGGGTCTGCCGTGTCATCTGCTTTGTGGCGCGCATGAAGAGCGGCGCATGGAAAACAAAATATCAGGCATAAGAAAGGAACAGGATATGAAACTGATCAGCTGGAACGTCAACGGCCTGCGGGCCTGCCTGACCCACGATTTTGCCGCAAGCTTTGCGGCGCTGGATGCCGACATCTTCTCGGTGCAGGAGACCAAGATGCAGCCGGGGCAGGCTGATTTTGCCCCCGAGGCTACACTGAGTACACCTACTCCGCCGAGAAAAAGGGCTACTCCGGCACGGCCTGCTGGTGCAAAACGGCCCCGCTGGCCGTGACCACCGGCATCGGCAGGGAGGAGCACGACCACGAGGGCCGGGTGCTGACGCTGGAATATCCCGGCTTCTACCTGGTCAACTGCTACACGCCCAACAGCCAGGACGGCCTGAAGCGGCTGGACTACCGCATGACCTGGGAGGATGCGTTCCGGGCCTACCTGCTGGAGCTGGACGCGAAAAAGCCGGTCATCCTCTGCGGTGATCTGAACGTAGCCCACACCGAGATCGATATCAAGAATGCGAAGACCAACCGGATGAGCGCGGGCTTCACCGACCAGGAGCGGGCCAAGATGACCGAGCTGCTGGCAGCGGCTTTACCGACACCTTCCGCGCGGTTCACCCGGACGAGGTGAAGTACAGCTGGTGGAGCTACCGCTTCCACGCCCGGGAAAAGAACGCGGCTGGCGCATTGATTATTTCATCGTTTCAAACCGCATCGCCGACAAGGTGGCCGCCGCCGAGATCCACAACGAGGTGTTCGGTTCCGACCACTGCCCGGTGGAGCTGGTCATCGACCTGTAAGCCGTTACGATCATGATCTTATGATAAGGAGAAACCTGGATGCTCAAGAATTATCTGATGGTGTTTTTTGTCTCGATGGTGCCGGTCATTGAACTGCGCGGTGCCATTCCGATCGGGCTGGGCATGGGCCTGCCCGCCCTGCCCACCTATCTGGTCTGCGTGCTCGGCAATATGCTGCCGGTGCCCTTTATCTACCTTTTTGCCCGCAAGTTCCTCATCTGGGGCTACCACAAGCCGGTCATCGGGCCGGTGTGCAAGTTCTTCATCACCAAGGGGGAAAAGGGCGGCCGCAAACTGGAGGAAAAGGCTGGCAAGGGTCTGACCGTTGCCCTGCTGCTCTTTGTGGGGATCCCGCTGCCCGGCACCGGTGCCTGGACCGGCACGCTGGCAGCCTCCATTCTGGACATGAAGTTCAAGGATGTTCTCATTGCCTGCATGGGCGGTGTGCTGCTGGCGGGCATCATCATGGGTCTGGCCAGCGCCGGGCTGCTGGGCGCGGTCAGCGGGCTGTTTGCGGCAGGCTGACAAAACGCGGGCGCTTTTGTCGTGTAAAATGCCGGTAGCTTTTCTGCCCGCAGTATGCTACACTGAATAATAGTTGTGTGAAAACCGGAAGCCGCTTCCGGTCAGAAAGGACGTTATAGAACATGGATCAGGCACTGAATCAGAAAATTGACGCATATATTGCGGAAAACAAGGAGCAGCTGCTGCAGGATATTGCGGCGCTGGTGGCCATTGACAGTGTAGAGGGTACCCCGGAGGAGGGCGCACCCTTCGGCGCAGGCCCCCGCGCGGCGCTGGACAAGACGCTGGAGCTGGCTGCAGGCATGGGTCTGGCGACCCGCAACTGCGAGAACTACATCGGCTATGCCGAGCTGGCCGGTGCAGACCCCGAGAAGTATCTGGCAACCATCTGCCATGTGGATGTGGTGCCCGTGGGCAACGGCTGGAGCCAGGACCCCTTTAAGATGCAGATCCGGGACGGCTGGATGATCGGCCGTGGTGTGGCCGATGACAAAGGCCCCATGGTGGCTACCCTGTACGCCCTGAAGTTCCTCAAGGAGGAGGGCGTTTCCCTGCGGTATCCCATCCGCGCAATGGTTGGTGACAACGAAGAGACCCACATGAACGATGTGGAATACTACCTCAAGAACTACCCGGCCCCGGTGTTCTGCTTCACCCCGGATGCAGAGTTCCCGGTGTGCAACGGCGAGAAGGGCCATTTCGGTGCGGAGCTGGTCAGCCCGGTCTGCAACGGTGAGATCAAGGAGTTGAGGGCGGCGTTGCCAACAACGCAGTCCCCGACCGCGCAGCGCACTGGTGGAGACCGATATCACCAAGCTGAAAAATGCCCCCAACATCACGCTGGAGCCGGAAGGCAATGGGGTGCGTATCCGGGGCTGGGGCAAGAGCGGCCATGCCGCCATGCCCGAGGGCACGGTCAACGCCATCGGTCTGGTGGTGAACTACCTGCTGGACAACGGCCTGTGCAACGATGCAGAGCGCGCCTATCTGGAAGCCCTGAAAAAGCTGCACGCTTCCACCGCAGGCACCGGCCTGGGCATCGACTGCGCCGACGGCCCCTTCGGCCCCCTGACCATCATCGGCGGCCGCATCTTCATGCGGGAGGGCCGGATCGTCCAGACCATGGACAGCCGTTACCCCACCTGCACCACGCCGAGAAGATGAAGGAGCAGATCAAGGCGGCCATCGGCACGGGTGCTTCTCTGGAGAAGGCCGAGGGTGCCGAGCCCTTCTATATCGCAGCCGATACCCCCGCCATCAAGGCCTGCATCGAGACCTACAACGAGGTCACCGGCGAGAATGCCACGCCCTTTACCATGGGCGGCGGCACCTATGCCCGCCACTTCCCCTATGCAGTGAGCTTTGGCCCCGAGCACGAGGACATGGTGCTGCCTGAGTTCGGCGGCCCGATGCACGGTGCCAACGAGGCAGCTCCCATCGATAAGCTGCTGGAGGCCCTGAAGATCTACATCATCGCCCTGCTGCGGCTGGAGGAGATCGACTTCTGATGAACGTTCTGGTCATTGACGGCCAGGGCGGAGGTCTGGGCCGCCAGCTGGTGGCGGCCATCTCTGCCGCCTGCCCGGAAGCCCGGCTGACCGCCGTGGGCACCAACAGCCTTGCGACTTCGGCCATGCTCAAGGCGGGGACGGTCCGCGCCGCCACCGGCGAGAACGCCGTGGTCGTGAACTGCCGCACCGCGGATATCATCCGTGGGGCCCATCGGCATTGTGATCGCTGACGCGCTTGC
>ENA-OQCN01000868-OQCN01000868.1-human-gut-metagenome-genome-assembly--contig:-NODE-868-length-15944-cov-2.281849_pt1 | contig 15944 bp, 16 predicted proteins | sample MGYA00242497_ERZ504576 | MGnify/ENA primary metagenome ERZ504576 (study PRJEB26092, sample SAMD00036296) | human gut metagenome | host: Homo sapiens | study: EMG produced TPA metagenomics assembly of... | reverse complement strand
GCCGCCGGTGCCGACGGTCTGGAAGTGGAGGTCCACTACGACCCTCAGCACGCATGGAGCGACGGCGCACAGTGCCTGACCCCGGATGCCTTTGCACAGGCCATGGCAAAGTGCCGTCAGGTCGCATGGGCCATTGGCCGGGATATGTAACGGCCTATGCTGGTAACGATTCAGAACGCGCGTCCCGTGGGCGGCACCATCACTGCCCCGCCCAGCAAGAGCATGGCCCACCGTGCTGTGCTCTGCGCGGCACTGGCCGAGGGCCGCAGCCACATCACCAATCTGGAGTTCAGCAAGGACATCTCTGCCACGCTGGGCGCAGCGGCACAGCTGTGCGCCCGTGTGCGCACCGGCGCAGACGATGCTGTGGTGGAAGGGCTGGGGCATTTTGTGCCTCTTGCTGCGCCGGTGGACTGCTGCGAGAGCGGCAGCACCCTGCGCTTTCTCATCCCCATCGCCAGCCTGACCGGACAGGCAGTTTCCTTCACCGGCCGCGGGCGGCTGATGGAGCGGCCTCAGTCGGTGTATGAAGCTCTGTACCGGGAGCAGGGCCTGCGGTTTGAGCAGAGCGCTGCCGGGCTGACCGTGGAAGGGGCACTGACCCCCGGCGAATACCGCCTTGCAGGCAATGTATCCAGCCAGTTCATCAGCGGGCTGCTGTTTGCTCTGCCGCTGCTTTCCGGCAACAGCACGCTGCACCTCATCCCGCCGGTGGAGAGCCGCAGCTACATCGATATGACCCGCTCTGTGCAGGCAGCCTTCGGTGTGCAGAGCCATTGGCTGGACGAAAACACTCTTGCCATCCCGGGCGGGCAGCACTATCACCCCTGCGATTACACCGTGGAGGGCGATTACAGTCAGGCCGCGTTCCCGGCGGTGCTGGGGGCCGCGTGCGGCGGCGTGACCATCACCGGCCTTGCCCCGGAGACGCTGCAGGGCGATGCCGCCATTCTGGACATCCTGCGCCGGTGCGGCGCGGTGTTTACCCGCACGGCAGAGGGCATCTCTTTTGAAAAGGCCCCCCTGCACGGGGTGGACATCGACCTTGCGGACTGCCCGGACCTTGGCCCTGTGCTTATGGTGCTGGGCCTGCTGTGCGAAGGCACTACAGTCATCCGCAACGCAGAGCGTTTACGCCTGAAGGAGAGTGACCGCATCGCTGCCATGGAGGCCGAGCTGCGTGCCTGCGGCGGCGTGCTGGAAAGCGAGGGCGGCACCATTACGGTGCACGGCTGCGCGAACAGGCTGCACGCTCCGGCGGGTGCTCTGCATGGGCACAATGACCACCGTGTGGTCATGAGCCTTTCGGTGCTGGCCCTGAGTACGGGCATCCCCCTGACCGTGGACGATGCCGAAGCCATTACAAAAAGCTGGCCGAATTTCTTTGAAGCATCAAGCCCTTGGGCGCGGAGGTGGAATATGCTTGATAAAACAAAACGTTATCTCGTGGTGGGCCTTGGCCTGCTGGGCGGCAAATACGCGCTGGAACTGACGAAAGCCGGTTTCCATGTGGACGGCATCAACCGCAGCGAAGGGCATTTGCAGTACGCGCTAGAGCACGGCTATATCGCCAGCGGCAAGACCCACGATTTTGAGGACCTTGTGAGCAGCGCCGACCACATCATCTTTGGTCTGTACCCCACGGCCTCATCGAGTGGTTCCGCACCTACGGCCATCTGCTCAAGCCCGGCTGCATCTTTACCGATGTTTCCGGCGTAAAGACCGGCCTTGTGGAGCCGGTGCAGGCCATGTGCCCGGCGGGCGTGGAGTTCATTGCCAGCCACCCGATGGCAGGCCGTGAGACTTCCAGCGTGGAGCACGCCGCCGAGGTGAACTTTGCCCCGGCCAACTTCATCATCACCCCCACGGAAAAGAACACGCCAGAGGCCATTCAGTGGGCAAAGGACCTGGCCGAAGTGCTGGGCTTCCACCACATCTGCACCCTGACGGTGCAGGAGCACGACAAGATGATTGGCTATGTGAGCCAGCTGTGCCACGCCATCGCCGTGAGCCTGATGTGCGCCAACGATAACTCTTCGCTGTGCGAGTACACCGGCGACTCCTTCCGTGACCTGACCCGCATTGCACGCATCAACGATAAAATGTGGGCAGAGCTGTTTTTGTGGAACAAGGAAAACCTCATCAGCGAGATCGACCAGTTCGATGCTGCGCTGCAGCAGATGCGCGCTGCCCTTGTGGCCGACGACCGGAACAAGCTGGAAGAGATGTTCCGTCTTTCCACCCAGCGCCGCGCGGCGTTCGACAAAAAACTGCCCGAATAAACCGGAGGTGCTCCCATGCCCAAGCAGGAAGGCCAGAAATCCAAGCTTTTGACCCTTTTGCGCATTCTGGAACAAAAGACCGACGAAGAACACCTGCTCAATGTACCGCAGCTGGTAGAGCTGCTGGAACAGCAGGACATTCTTGCCGAGCGCAAAAGCATCTACAGCGATATCGACACCCTGCGCAGTCTGGGGTATGACATCCAGCTGCGGCGCGGGCGCGGCGGCGGCTACTGGCTGGCCAGCCGCACCTTTGAGCTTTCTGAGCTGAAGCTGCTGGTGGATGCCGTACAGGCCAGCAAAGTTGTGTCGGCACGCACCAGCAGTAAACTCATCCATAAACTGGAAGCCTCTGCTCCGACTACGAGGGCACCCAGCTGCAGCGTCAGGTGTACGTGGATGGCCGCCCCAAAAGCGACAGCCACACCCTGCTTTACAGCATCGATGCGCTGCACAGCGCCATCAATGCGGGCAGAATGGTGCGGTTCCGCTACAAGGACAGCGGCACCCGCACCGTCAGCCCGTGGCAGCTGGCATGGGAAAACGGCTGCTACTACCTTATCGCTTATCAGGACGAGAAAGAGCCTGCGGGCATCCGCAACTACCGCGTGGACCGCATGTCTTCCGTGACGGTGCTGGGCGATGCCCGCCGGGGCAAGGCCGAGTTCCGCCAGTTCGACCTGCCCGCCTATCTGCGCAAGCACTTCAACATGTTCGGCGGGCCGGAGTACCGGGTCACCCTGCGCTGCACCGCCGACCTGGAAAGCGCCATGCGCGACCGCTTTGGCAGAACGCCGCTGTTCGTGCCGGAGGAAGACGGTGCATATTTTCACTTTGATGTGCCGGTATGCGTCAGCCCCCAGTTCTACGGCTGGGTGTGCGGCTTTGACGGCAAGGTGGAAGTGACCGCCCCCGCCGAGGTGCGCAAGGGGATACACGATATGGTGCAGGCCCTTGCGAAGCAGCACGATTAAAATGCCTCCGCTTCGCTCTGGCCATCATCAGATGAAATGATATTTATAATCAGGTTCCGGAAAATCTGCGGATTTTTCCGGAACCTGTTTTCACAGGGAAGGCCCGGACCGGGAGATGCAGCGTTTCCGGCAGGAAATAATTTCACGGCACCGTCCTGCCCTGTGGAGCCAGAGCGCCAGATGCTGCTTTCCGGTACGACTCCATCCGTGAAAAATGCAAACCCCGCAGGCCGCAGCCTGCCGGGGTTTGCTGTTCCTATAAATAATTCTTCCGCTGAGCATGGCCAGAGCGAAGCGGAGGCCATTCTGAATCTCTCACTCCTCAAATTCCAAATCGCTGGGCAGGATCAGATCCAGCTCGGCGGCAGGTTCTGCCACAAGGCGGCGGCTCTGGTGGAAGATGGCCTTTTCCAGCGTGTTGCGGGCAAGACGGCCGTTGCCGGCGGTGCGGCTGTCCAGCGCCTGACGGCGCTTGTAGTAGCCCAAAAGCGGGAAGGTACAGCCCTCGGCAAGGCGGTAGCCCTTGCCCTTTGCCAGCACGTTGGTGATGTCCAGCAGCTCGTCTGCCGTGTAGTCCGGGAACTCGATCTTGTTGGGGAAGCGGCTGGCAAGACCACTGTTGGCGGTAAGGAACACCTCCATCTCCCGGGTGTAGCCCGCCAGAACGACCACCAGCTCGTCCCGGTGATCCTCCATGCCCTTCACAAGGGTGTCGATGGCTTCGAGCCCAAAGCTGTCCTGTTCGCCGCGGTAGAGGCTGTAGGCTTCATCGATAAACAGCACACCGCCGAGGGCACTCTCGATGACGCTGTTTGTCAGCGGGGCGGTGTGGCCGGTGTAGCGGCCCACAAGGTCGGCGCGGGTCACTTCCACCAGCTGACCGCCCTTCAGCGCGCCGATGGCCTTGAGGTACTTTGCCACCAGCCGGGCAATGGTGGTCTTACCGGTGCCCGGGTTGCCGGTGAAGATCATGTGCATGGAAAGGCTGGCGGTCTTGAAGCCTGCCGCCGCGCGGCGCTGCTGCACCTGCAGGTTATCCGCCAGACCGAACACATACTCCTTGACCGCCCCAAGCCCACAAGGCCGTTGAGTTCGGCGCGGATTTCATCTACAGCGCCGTGTACTCGGCAGGCAGCAGGGCAGACAGCTCCTGCTCGGGCTGGTCGTTCAGGCTGAACCACACACCCTCCGGCTTTGCAGTCAGGGTGACGGTGCCGGTAAGCTTTGCATCAGTCTGCAGGCAGTATTCACTCAGGGCACGGAACATTTTATCGCAGCATTCCGCAAGGCCCGCCGCACCCTTTTCCTTAGAGCACTGGGCGGCTACATAGTCCCGCACATCGGCCCCGGCACAGAGGGTCAGCCCAAGGCGGGTGCTCACCTTCTGGCCAGCGCATTCAGCCGCTGCGCCGCCAGCGCTGCAAGGTCCTCGCGGGCAAAGGCGCTGGTGGCGCACACATCGCCCACCGCCGCCACAAAGGGCGCACCGAACTTATCTGCCAGCGCGTCCCGGCCCTTGCGGGAAAAGAAGATGAGGTACTTGCCGCAGGCGTGATACTGCTCACCGCGCCCGGTGCCAGCGCCGTGCCTGCATCCACAAGGATGCCCTCCTTGTTCACAAGATACCGGCTGGAAAGCGGTGCGCTGCCCTTCACAGCAAGGTCTGCAAGAGTCTTGAGGAAGGCCGCATGGCAGCTCTCGTAATGCTCAAAGATCACGATCTCCCCGGGGGCGTGCAGGGCCGCATACAGATCCTGCAAAAACAGCTTTTCCGCACCGGAATTGGGGTAGAGGGCAAGGTCCACCACCGCGGTTTTGTCGCTCTGCAAAAGGCCCCGCGCCGCATGATGCGGGCGGTCTCTGCCAGCGCAAGTGCCGCCCCGTACCGGCTCCGCCGCACAGCAGGATCACATTGCGTGCCGCCGGGCGCTCGGTGCCCAGCACAAAGGGCCGGCGCATGGCGCGCACCACGCTGTCCACAAAGGCATCCTGCCCGAGGACGGTCTTTTTCACCTCGGCGGCAAGGCCCTCAAAGCTGCCAAGGTGCTCTGCGGTCACATCGGCAGTGCCCTTGGCAAGCAGGCCGTCCGCTTCCATATCCCGCAGCATCTGGCGGCTGTCCTCCAGAGCAGACTGCACCGCAGTGTCCTGCGTTTTCAGCTGGGCGTTCTGTTTTTTGAGCAGGGCATCCAGCTGCTTCTGGTTTTCCAGCAGGGCAGCATTCAGGTCCGGCACTGCGGGCGCTTTGGCCTTTGGCGTTTTGCTTTCCGGCTGAGCCGTGCCGCCAAAGCGCGGCTTTCCCCCTGCGCCGAACACACCGTTCATAAGGTTTTCCCAATCGTCGGTATATGCCATGGGTTTGCCCTCCGTTTTTGTCGTTTTCTTCCAGTATAGTGTACCCGGACAGCTTTTGCAATTCCCTCTTGCAAAAAGACCGCCGGTGTTTACACTTATATCTGATAGGAAATCTGCAAGAAGGAATGAAGAAACTATGACCGTCAAAACGCCCGCCGAACTGAAAACGCTGTACGAGAGCATCTCCTTTGACCTTCAAACCACCTACACCGGCCCGCTGGGGCAGGAATATGCTGTTTCCGGCACCCATCTGCGCCTGTGGGCACCCACGGCGCAGAGGGTGGAGGTCAGCCTTTACCGCAAAGGCAGCGGCGGTGAGCCCATAGGCACTCTGCCGCTGGAGCGGGGGCAGCAGGGGGTGTGGAGCATCTATCTGCCCGGCGACCAGCACGGACGATACTATACCTATACGGTCACAGTGGATGGCATTTCGCGCCAGACCGGCGACCCTATGCCCGTGCGGCAGGCGTGAACGGCACCCGCAGCATGATCGTAGATCTTGCCCGCACCGCCCCTCCGGGTGGGAGCGGGATGTGCGTCCGGTCATCCGCCGAGCAGCGCGCGGTGTGGGAGGTGAGCGTGCGCGACTTCTCGCAGGACGCTGCCAGCGGCGTGCGCCCGGCATGGCGGGCAAGTTCATGGCCTTTACCCAGCAGGGCACCACCCTGCATGGGGACGGCATCCACCCCACCTGCCTGAATTATTTAAAGCGGCTTGGCGTGAAGTATGTGCAGCTGATGCCCATTTTTGATTTTGGCAGCGTGGACGAGGCAAAGCCGCTGCTACGGCAGTACAACTGGGGCTATGACCCCACCAACTACAATGTGCCCGAAGGCAGCTATTCCACCGACCCCACCCGCGGCGAGGTGCGCATCCGGGAGTGCAGGGAGATGATCGCGGCGCTGCACGCGGCAGGCATCGGCGTGGTGATGGACGTGGTGTATAACCACATGTACCGCAGCGAGAACCCGCTGAACGACACCGTGCCCTGCTACTTTTTCCGCCAGAACGAGGACGGCAGCTTTTCCAACGGCAGCGGCTGCGGCAACGAATTTGCCAGCGAGCGGCCCATGGCCCGGCGGTATATGATCGATTCCATCCTCTGCTGGGCGCAGGAATACCACATCGACGGCTTCCGGTTCGACCTGATGGGTCTGTACGACGTGGAGACCATCAACGCGGTGCGCGCCGCGCTGGATACGCTGCCCGGCGGGCGGGATATCCTGATGTACGGCGAGCCGTGGCAGGGCGGCGGCAGCCAGCTGCACCGGTACGAGGCCAACAAGGCGAATCTTGCCATGCTGAACGAGCGCATCGGCATCTTCTGCGACGACACCCGCGACACCATCAAGGGCGGCTGCTTCACGCCCGGGAGCCGGGCTATGTGGAGGGCAGGCCCGGCAGCTTCTGGGACATCGGTGGCGCAGTGGCGGCATGGTGCCGCAGCGACCGTCTGCGCCCCACGCGCCAGCCAGATCGTGAGCTATGTTTCCGCCCACGACAACTTCACCCTGTGGGACAAGCTGCTGCTGGTGCGGTACGAAAAGCCGGAGTTCACGGCGGCAGACAGCACCGCCCTTGCCCAGAACCGGCTGGCGGCGGGCATTTACCTGACCAGCTTCGGCCTGCCTTTCCTGCAGGCGGGCGAGGAGTTTGCCCGCACCAAAAAAGGGAAGGGCAACAGCTACCGCTCTTCGCCTGCGCTGAACCGGCTGGACTGGGAGCGGGCCGAAAAATATCATGCACTGGTGGACTACTACCGCGGCCTGCTGGCGCTGCGGGCAAGGTTTCCGCGGCTTTCCAGCACCGACCCCACGCGCCGGATGCCTGTACTTTTCTCACTGGAGCAGCCGCTGGTGGGCTGCAGCTGCCCGCCCAGTGGGGCGACGGCGCAGCATGGCAGGCGCTGTGCGTGTTCTATAACCCCACCGAGACCAGCAAGGTCGTGCCGCTGCCGGTTGGCGCTGGCAGATGCTGAGCGACGGCATCTCGTCCAGCCTGTGGCGCGGCCCGGCAAGGGTGTACGAGCACGAGACCGTGCTGATGCCTTACAGTGCCACCATCTTTGGACAGATATAAAAACAGGAGCGGATGGAAAACTCTCATCCGCTCCTGTTTTCTATTTTGCTCAGCTGTTGGAAGCCGTCTTTTCGCCCAGTGTCACATTGACCGTCTGCATCTGGCCGTCGCGTGCAATGGTGATGGAAAGCGTATCGCCTGCTGTGTGCTTCTGCATCAGGGTGCCAAGGTCGTCCTTGGAGCGATCTCGGTGCCGTCCACGCTCACGATGCGGTCACCGGCCTGCAGGCCTGCCTTTTCGGCAGGGCCGCCCTTGACCACCTCCACAACGTAAACGCCGTAGCATTCACGCCCAGTTGAGAAGCAGTCTGTGCGTCGGTCACGGCAGATAGGTGATGCCCAAATAAGGCCGTCCGGTCACATAGCCGTTCTCCAGCAGTTCCTGTGCCACCTTGATGGCATCGTTGATGGGGATGGCAAAGCCCAGGCCCTCGCGTCGCTGGAAGAGGATTTTGCATTCACAATGCCGACCAGCTCACCGTTCATATTGAACAGGCCGCCGCCGGAGTTGCCGGGGCTGACAGAGGCATCCATCTGGATCAGGGACATGGTGTTCACAGAGCTGCTGCCCTGAATGGTGACGCTGCGGTTCAAAGCGCTGATCATGCCGCCGGTCACGGTGCCGCCCAGCTCACCCAGCGGGTTGCCCACAGCCATCACGCTCTGGCCCACCTTCAGGCTGTCGCTGTTGCCCACGGTGGCGGGGGTCAGGCCGTCAGCATCGATCTTGATGACCGCGATATCGCTGGTGGTATCTTCGCCCACGAGGGTGGCGGTGTAGTCCTTGTCACCAATGGTAACGGTGATGGTGGAAGCCCCGTCCACCACATGTGCACAGGTGAGGATGTAGCCGTCCGAGCTGATGATCACGCCGCTGCCGGCACCGCTCTCCACCTGATTCTGGCCGTACCACACCACTGAGAGTAGACCACCTGCTCCGTAGTGATGACCACCACGCTGGGGCTGACCAGATCAGCACCTGTTCAGTGGTCAGGCTGCTGCCGCTGCTGGATGCTGCGGTGATGGAACTATCCGAACCGGATGCACTGTCGGCCGTAGAGGAAGGTGCCACCTGCTGAATGACCACCTTGCCGCTGCCGCCAAACTTTGCCCCCACAAAGCCGCCCGCAAAGCCCATGGCTGCGGCCAGCACCAGCGCCACGGCGCTGCGTGCAACGCGCTTGCCGTTGAACTTTTTCTTCTTTTTAGGGGGCTGCGCGTCCTGCGGCTGTACCGGATGTACCGGCGGCGTTGCACCGCCTGCGCCGTTGTCTGTCTGCGGGGCGGTGTAAGCGGTCTCCGGTTCCGGCTGCGGGTCGTTGTACTGGTTGGCGGTGTTCATGCCGCTGCTGCCCACATTGGGATAACCGGTATCTCCGCTTTCGTTTTTATCCTGAGAGGAATAATCATATTCCCATTTGTTCTCATTGTCCATGCTGATACTTCCTTTCCGTAAGGGATACGTCCACAGGAGCCCTGTTCCTTTGAACTGCTCCTATTGTAACCGTCAATTGTGAAAATCAATCGCGCGCGCCGTGAAGAAACTGTGAAAAAAAGACGCACTTTCCGCCCTTGACAGCGGCCTTTGCGCTTGCTATTGTAAAAGCGTAAATTCAGGAGGAACACACCATGGAACTGCACTGCACAGACGAGGGCTTTGCCCTCTATAAGGAAAAAACACAGATCGGCTTCTGCGCGCTCACGCCCGCCGCAAAGGGGGCTGCCATCACCGCGTTTGGCATCGAACCGCAGTGGCGGCGCAAAGGCTACGGCTCCTATCTATTAAAAGAAACTTTGCGCGCCTACGCCGGATACGACCGCGAAAAGGCTACCGTATTTACCGCCCCGCTGCCCGCCGATGCCGCAGAGCTTGCGTTCTGGGCAAAGTTCGGCTTTGCGGCAGAAGGCAGGCAGCTGGTGCGCCGCCGCACGCCGGACCTGACCGCCGTCAAGTTCGTGCAGGACTTTTTGGCCGCGCGGCTGGCACAGCCGCGCCTTTGCATCGATGCTACCTGCGGCAACGGCGGCGACACGGCCTTTCTGTGCGGCATCACCGCGCCGGAAGGAAAGGTAGTCGGCTTTGACGTGCAGGAAGCTGCCATTGCATCCACCCGGAAGCATCTGGAGCAGCTGGGCGTGCCTGCCGCCCGGTATGAGCTGCACTGCCAAAGCCACGCAGACCTTTTACAGGTTGTGCAGCCCGGCACGGCAGATGCGGTGATGTTCAACTTTGGCTGGCTGCCCGGGGCCGACCACGCAGTGTTCTCCACCGCGCAGAGCAGCATCCCCGCCCTGCAGGCGGCTTTGGAAGCCGTGCGCCCCGGCGGCGTGGTAAGCGCCATCCTCTACAGCGGGCAGGTCATCGGCACGGATGAAAAGCAGACGGTGCTGGAATATCTCCGGGCACTTCCGCTCAAAAGTTTTACCGTTCTGGTGTGTGATTTTGCCAACTGGGCCGAAACCGCCCCTCTGCCCTGCATCATCCTGAAAAAATAACGAAAACACTTGCATTATGGAGCGTTTTCGGATAAAATAGGGTACGTATGTGTAAAAATATACTCCTTCCGTCATCGCTGCGCGATGCCACCTCCCTCTGAGAGGGAGGCTTTGGCAGGGCGAGAAGCTTTTCCTTTTCGCCAGAGGCTCCCTCATTGAGGGAGCTGTCACGGCATCAGCCGTGACTGAAGGAGTTCCGTCCATTTCAGGAGAAATACTAGTTTATGACAAATCGTGAAGAAATCGAGCGCCGCCGGACATTTGCGATCATCAGCATCCCGACGCCGGTAAGACCACTCTGACCGAAAAGCTGCTGCTGTACGGCGGAGCCATCAATCAGGCAGGCTCCGTCAAGGGCAAGCAGAGCGCAAAGCACGCCGTGTCCGACTGGATGGACATTGAGAAGCAGCGCGGTATTTCCGTCACCTCTTCTGTCCTGCAGTTCAACTACGCGGGCAAGTGCGTGAACATTCTGGACACCCCGGGCCATCAGGACTTCTCGGAGGATACCTACCGCACCTGATGGCGGCAGACTCTGCCGTCATGGTCATCGATGCCGCAAAGGGCGTTGAGGCCCAGACCATCAAGCTGTTCAAGGTGTGCACCCTGCGCCACATCCCCATCTTCACCTTCATCAACAAGATGGACCGCGAAGCCCGCGACCCCTTTGAGCTGATGGAGAACATTGAGGAGATTTTGGGCATCAAGACCTACCCCATGAACTGGCCCATCGGCTGCGGCAAGGAGTTCAAGGGCGTGTTCGACCGCAACACCGCAAGGTGCTGGCATTTTCCAGCGACGGCCGCGCCAACGGCGTGAAAAAGGTGGATGAGACCGAGGCCGAGCTGGGCGATCCCGCACTGGACGAGCTGCTCACCCCGTATCTCCACCAGCAGCTGGTGGATGAGATCGAGCTGTTGGATGGCGCTGCCGAGGAATTTGACCTCGACAAGGTGCTGCGCGGCGAGCTGAGCCCCGTGTTCTTTGGTTCTGCCCTGACCAACTTTGGCGTGGAGCCTTTCTGGAGAACTTCCTGCGGCTCACTCCCACTCCGCTGGCCCGCGTGGACAGCCTGACCGGCGAGACCGTGGACCCCTGCCGCGACGAGTTCTCTGCCTTCATCTTTAAAATTCAGGCCAACATGAACAAGGCCCACCGCGACCGCATCGCCTTTATGCGCATCTGCTCCGGCAAGTTCGAGCGCGGCATGGAGGCCTTCCATGTGCAGGAGGGCAAGAACATCAAGCTGGCCACCGGCACCCAGCTGATGGCGCAGGACCGCGCCATCGTGGACGAGGCCTATGCCGGCGATATTATCGGCCTGTTCGACCCGGGCATCTTCTCCATCGGCGACACCCTGTGCACCGGCAAGAAGAAGGTGCAGTTTGCCGGCATCCCCACCTTCTCGCCGGAGCACTTTGCCCGCATCGAGCAGAAGGACACCATGAAGCGCAAGCAGTTCGTGAAGGGCATGGAGCAGATCGCCCAGGAGGGTGCCATCCAGATCTTCCGCGAAGTGGGCGGCGGCATGGAAGAAGTGGTGGTCGGCGTGGTCGGCGTGCTGCAGCTGGAAGTGCTGGAGTACCGCCTGAACACCGAGTACAACGTGGAGATCCGGATGCAGCAGCTGCCCTTTGAACAGCTGCGCTGGGTGCAGAACGACCCCGACACCTACAACCTGCGGGATCTGGACCTGACCAGCGACACCAAGGCTGTGGAGGATATGAAGGGCAACCGCCTGCTGCTGTTCACATCCGACTGGGCGGTGCGCTGGGCTGAGACCCACAACGAAACGCTGAAACTGAGCGAGTTCGGCAATATCTGAGTTGAAAGAGAGCTGCGGTGCGGGAATGTCCCGCGGCTGCGGCTCTTTTTTATAAAACACAAAAAATACAACGAAAAATGCCAGCTTTTGAATGAGAGGTTCCCATTGCGGGGAACACTGCTGGCATGGAGGGTAAAGTATATGCAGAACATCAATATTGGCAAAAGCGGCATTCAGGTGCCATTTCTCGGCATGGGCACCTGGGCCATCGGCGGCGGTGCATGGTGGGGCGATAACGACGACAGCCTTTCCGTCAAGGCCATCCAGACTGCTGTGGAGCAGGGCATCCAGTGGATCGACACCGCCCCCATCTACGGCCTGTATCACAGCGAGACCGTGGTGGGCGAAGCCATGAAGCACATCGACCGCGACAAGGTGGTGCTTTCCACCAAGTGCGGTCTGGAGTGGCGGCATGAAACACCGGTGCTGCACAAGGTCGTGGACGGCACCACCGTTTACCGCGACCTGTCTGCCCAGAGCATCATCGAGGATGTGGAGGACAGCCTGCGCCGCCTGCACACCGATCATCTGGATGTGCTGTACACCCACTGGCAGACCCCCGATTTCGGCATCTACCCGCTGGAAGAGACGGTGGAAGCCATGATGAAGCTGAAGGAGCAGGGCAAGATCCGTGCCATCGGTGCATCCAACGTCACTGCGGACATCATCCGCGGCTACTGCAAGTACGGTCAGCTGGATGTCATTCAGGAAAAGTACAGCCTGCTCACCCGCCGTGTGGAAAAGCAGCTGCTGCCCACCTGCAGGGAGCTGGGCGTATCGGTGCAGGCATACTCTCCGCTGGAGCAGGGCCTGCTGACCGGCAAGGTGACTATGGAAACCACCTACCCAGAGGGCAGCACCCGCAACTCCAACCCCAGCTTTCAGCCCGCCCGCCGGCACAGGCGCTGGACATGCTGGCAAAGTGGGGCGACCTGACCGAGAAATACGACTGCTCTCTGGCACAGCTGGTGATCGCCCTGACCGCCCGTATGATCCCCGGCCTGCATGTGCTGTGCGGTGCCCGCACCCCGCAGCAGGTGATGGACAACGCTGGTGCGCTGAACATCAAACTGGACGGTGCCGATGCCGTCCGCATGAAGTGGGACGTGGATGCCATTTCCTGATGGTTTGACCATCGGAACAGCCTCCGCTTCGCTCTGGCCGTATTTAGAGGAATTATTCTTTTATGTTTGGGTCCTGAAAAGCCTGCGGGCTTTTCAGGACCCTTTTTCACGCAAAAGATCGAAACCGGCAGATGATGCCGGTTTTCTTTATGACTCTTTCTGTGAAAATGCAATGCCGGACAGCCCGCAGGCCGTCCGGCATTGCTCTTATAAAAATAAAAATTCCGCTGTTTATGGCCAGAGCAAAGCGGAGGCCATTTAAAATCGTCAGCTGTTCTCCTTCCAGAACAATCCGCCGCTGGTCTGGAACAGCATCCACGGGTTCACGCTCTTGCTGCCAAGCTTGAAGTCCATGGTCAGCTCCTCGCCCAGCACGCCTACAGCCTGCCCCTTTTCCACCGTCTGCCCGGCAGAGACGGAAAGAGTCTGCAGCCCGTACAGGTAGCTGCGCATCCCGCAGCCATGGTCGATGACCACCGTGTTGCCGGTAAGGGCCAGCTCTGCGGCCAGCACCACCACGCCGTTTGCCGGGGCGCGGCAGGCTCGCCGGGAATGGTATAAAGCTTTGTGGAGTTGGAACGGCTGCCCTGCCTTCCGTTGACCACCCTGACCTGACCGTAATCCACAAGGGTGGTGTAGCTTTCCACCGGGTTCACAAAGCCACCCTGCCACATTTTTTCCCGCGCGGGCGCTTCGTACAGGCCCCAGACCGCATTGCGGAACTGGGTGTTTGCCGCATCCGATGCATCCGGTTCCGGCTCCACGTCCACCGTGCCAAAATCCTTGGGCAGCACGATGATGCTGCGGGTGATGGTCTCGCCGTTCACGGTAATGTTCACCTCATGCCCGCCGGAGGAAGCGTTGTATGCCGCCGGGATGTAGGCCCGCCAGCCATCGGCTGCACGCACGCACTGCACATTGCCAAGGTCGGTCTCCACAGTGGGTGCTGCATCGCCGGTCATGCCGGAGATGCGCAGGCCCACAATGCCGCCCTGCTCCACCCGCTCGGCGGAAAGCTCCACCTCCGCGCTGGCCTGCAGGGTGAACCGGAAGGCATAACGATACCAGCCGGTGGGCTTTGCAGCTTTTCCAGCCCAGATTCTGCGCACTGCGCCGGTGCTGCCGCCCTCAAATTGGGTGGCCATGCCGCCCTCCGGCACCCGCCAGACCGATAGCTCTGCCTTATATTCGCCGTTGGTCGGGAACAAAAAGCTTTGATAATCGCTCACACTGCCCACAAATACAATGCTGCCATAGGCGTTCTGGATGGTGAGGGTGGTGTAGCTGGCCCAGTCCGGCAGTGTGATGGCCGGGTGGGCCGTGTACAGCGTGCCCAGCTTCTGCACCGTGAGGGTGGCGGGGCTGGCAAACACCTTATCGAGCTTTCCGCCGATGAGCGGCACCTGCCAGCACCAGCCGTTGGATTCCAGCGCTTCGGTGCCAAACTGCGCGGTGCTGTCCGGGCAGCCGCCCTCGGTGGTAAAGGCATAGCTCACGCCCATCACCGCGCCCAGAAAGATGCCTACGCCCAGCACCACACCCACGAGCCAGAGCAGAAAACGCTTCATGATACACTCCTTCTATGTAGCAAAAAGGGCGCACCGGCACAGCCTTTTGCAGACTGCCGGTGCGCCCGAAGGTTTACGGTTCGTGTTTTTTATTCTGCAGCATCCTCTGCAGGGGCAGCCTCTTCGGCAGCAGCCTCCGGCTCTACCGTTGCAGCATCGTCCTCGCCGAACAGCAGACGCTCGTACTCGTCCAGCTCCTTCTCACGGCGGTGCAGGTAAACAGCAACAGCAGCAAGGGCACCGGCAACAGCGGCCAGAACAGTGATCACAGCGACCAGACAAGATTTCTTCATAGGTTCAATACACTCCTTTTTTCGTTGAAACGATGTTTCAGCTTTCATTCCAGTGCTTGTTGGCTTTTATTATACCCGTTCCTGTCAAAAATTACAACCATTCAGGTCAAAAAGGCCAAAATTTCATACTATAAGCTTCCTGTATGCCTTGAATGCGCCGGGCAGCGTATACTCGGCCTGCAGGGCTTCCCGGCTTGCCCACACGCAGCCTGCCGGGGCATCTTGGCGGGCACATGCAGCAGGATGCCGTTCATATGCCACTCGATGTGGCTGAAGATGTGCTTTGCAGCGGGCAGCGCTTCCGGCGCGGCGGTGCCGGTATTCACCCCCATGGCCTGCAGGCGGGCAAGGACCTCTCCGGCTGCAAGGGCTTCACCCTCCCACAGTACCGGCTGCCACAGCCCGGCAAGCAGGCCCTTTTGGGGCCGCTGCTGCAAAAGGAAGCCTGCCGGGCTTTCCAGCAGGGCCAGCGTCACAGGCTGCAGTCTGCGGGGCTTGGGCGCTGCTTTGCGGGGCAGCTCCAATGCAGTGCCCGCAGCACGGGCGGCGCACAGGTGGGCAAGCGGGCATTTTTCGCACAGGGGCGCACCGTTCGGCACGCAGACCAGTGCTCCCAGCTCCATAAGGGCCTGATTGTAGTCGCCGGGCGCATCCGGCGGCTGGTGCTCCATGACTCGGGCCGTAAAGGCCTTTTTCACCGCCGGTTCGGTGACGACGGCAGGGTCGTTGTACAGGCGGGAAAACACCCGCAGCACATTGCCGTCCACGGCGGGCACCGGGATGCCGAAGCTGATGGACGCAACGGCTCCCGCCGTGTAGTCCCCGATGCCGGGCAGGGCCCGCAGGGCATCATAGTCGGCGGGCAGCTGTCCGCCGTACTGCTCGCAGACGATGCGTTGCAGCCTTTTGCAGGTTGCGCACCCGGCCTGTAGTAGCCAAGACCCTCCC
>ENA-OQCN01000867-OQCN01000867.1-human-gut-metagenome-genome-assembly--contig:-NODE-867-length-15956-cov-2.199697_pt1 | contig 15956 bp, 22 predicted proteins | sample MGYA00242497_ERZ504576 | MGnify/ENA primary metagenome ERZ504576 (study PRJEB26092, sample SAMD00036296) | human gut metagenome | host: Homo sapiens | study: EMG produced TPA metagenomics assembly of... | reverse complement strand
CTTTATGGGGTAAGGGGATTTTGTGTCTGCGACATTTCTGTTGTGCAAGAAATATGTACAATAAAATGAATTTTGTCGCTTTGCAAGCAAAATCCCACTAAACCCTATAGGTTGCGGATTTGAGGTTATTCTAACAGATTCATTTTCAAGATAGATCCAAGAAAGACCAAAAAGGAACACATAAATTCCTTTTCCGCACTCATTAAAAGAACAAATGATAAAACGCAAAAGCGGCCACTTACGATAAAAATCGAAAGTGACCGCTAAAAAGAGATTTATTTCTCTAATATAAGGATCTAACAGTACGGAGTTACTTCACCACAAATCCTCTCTTATCCAGATAAGCTTTGAATTTATGCAAATATTCTTCATCCGGACCATCAAAGAAGGATACACCGGATGCCCCGTTATTGTACGCTTCATCCAGCGCCTCTTCAAAATTGTCCTTAATATCACCAAACATCAGTCCGGCATATATCTTGGCACGCCCATTCACCGTTTCAACGCTTTCCTTTACCGACGCCCGATCCATTCAGGACCTTCATAATAGAATTTATTATAAATCATCGGATAATAAGCATCCAACGTCCATTCTCCCCAATCTTGGCGCACCATCTTGCGAGCATGGACGGCCCCGGGAACACTGCGGCAGAAATAGCTTTATGATCGGCTTTCACCGCTTTGGTAATGGCATCCACCACACGAGTGATGGCATCCAGACGGAAATTGATCCAACTCTGGTTTTCCATCGGATACTTTAATTCCAACGGATCCTGTCCTGTTTTAGCTTTAAACAATTCACGGCAGACATCACAATAACAATAGTCATATTCCGGCAACTCTTCTTTCTGCTCTATACCATAGTTTTTCCATAGGCTGACAGGCAAGATTACATCCGGCATACGGACATAATCCAGATGAACACCATCCACATAAGGCTTATGGGCTTCCTTTACATAGTCTTCTGCCAGATACTCTGCCACACCTTGGTGATTAGGGCACAAGAAGCGATAATAATCCACGTAGGCCGGTTTGTCGTGACAAGACTCACCTTTACGGTTCACGGCATACCAGTCGGGATGCTTGTCCAGCAGTTCCCTGCGGTTCATTGTCCATTTCCAATAATGTGCCTCCAGTCCGGCTTCTTTGCAAAGACGATAAATATTTTCATTGTATCCCTCGAACATGACACCCGAAATACCACATTCTTTCAACAACGCAAACCATTTTTTCCATTCGGCATCCGAACGGTTATTCAGACGCATCCACAACCAGTTTTTAACTTCACGGGCAGGTATCTTTTCTGTCCGGAAACGTCCTTCATTATTTATCACATAACGGACTCCTTCAGCAGGATTGGTTATAGCTATCTGATAGGTGTTCTGAGTCGCTTCCACCGCAATCCGGGCATCAGCCGGAAGATCTTTCAACTCTTTATCAGTCAAAAAGAATTGTTCTGTGGCACGCAAGTAGTTATGTTGTTTACTATAATTATCCTGCTGTGCGTAAAACATAGCCCATAGCAGTTTATAGATAGCCTGATTGTACGGATAAACCAACTCATCCTGCGAGGTTCCCACTTGCTTGTCTACGAAATAAAGATATCCCCAACGGTCGGGCATGTGCATATCAATTCTTCCGGTAGGAGTCCATACCCAGTTTTCCTCAGGTCCTTTCTCCTTCAGCCACTGTACACGCGAGAAGTTGATGCGCCAGGTGTTGCCGGCCTTCAACGGATTGTTAAAGTTCATGGTCAGCGCCTGATGAGGAATGGCCATTTCCACACTCCAATACTTATCTTTATCTTTTGATTTATTCAGTGTACCTTCACAATGGATGGCGGTCTTCAATCCGGGGCAGTCCCATTGCACCATGAAATTTCCACCCGAACGATAAGGTTTGTCCAGCATCAGGTCGAAAATCACGCCACGCGCATTGGTTTCTATTTCAAAATAATTGTGTCCGTCGCTATCCGGATCGATAAATACTTCAAAGTCATTGTCATAATAGATGATGGTATCACGCTGGGTAAGACGTGCCTTGATATCCTCTTCTTGAAGAACAGCTCCTACATATAAATATTCATCATCCCACAGCATCTTGGCGGTAGTTTCATATTTGGGAGTCGGGAATCCTTCGCCGCTTATATCTACAAACGGAGCGGTAGGCGCCGCCTTCTTCCAGGAACTTTCATTCAGTTTACCATCTATTTTCAACTTTCCATCCGGACGATAACATACATAGGTACGCGGTTCGGTCAGAAAACGTTCATATTGTTCAAAAAGGCTTTGTGCCATTGCCGGAAAAGTAACCAGCAGAAGCAACAGGGTATAAATAAGTTTCTTCATCTATTTTTCTGATTCAGATTAGTTATTATCTTGCACTTGTCCCACTCCACGATAGAGTTTGATCGGTCCATCCAGCAACACGGCCAGCACGGTTATCTGCTCATCCTGTACCTGTTGGGGTACATCAATATAAAGATTGCCCGGTACTGAGTTCCAATAATTTTTATTGTAGACCTTGTAATTCAACATAGCTCCGTTACCAACCACCCATATACGGTTCACTTTGTTCATCAGCCCTTTTACTTCCACCGGACCGTTAGGTTTGTAAGGGAGGTACAAATACAGAATATCCCCCGCCTTATTCAGTGTGGTATATCCCTGGAAATGCTCGGTAGGAATCCCTGCGCGAGTTTCATAAATAGCTTCTTTATGCTTCTTGGTCCATCGGCCGAACTCCTTCAACACAGCGATCTGTTCTTCAGGAATGGAACCGTCCTCTTTCGGACCGATATCCAATAAAAGATTACCGCCCATGCTCAGGCAGTCTACAAATGTACGAAGCAAGATATAGGGTGATTTATAGTTGCTGTCTGTATGCTGATATCCCCATGAATCATTCATGGTCATACAAAGCTCCCAATATTTATCCTCGGGACGCACCACCGGCACTCCCTGTTCGGGAGTAGCATAGTCGCATATCCCTGTATGCGCGAATTGATAATCACATTCTTATTATCCGAACGGAGCAGATCTACAATACCTTTGGAATTCCATGCTTCCGCACTTTGCTCCCAATCCCCGTCGAACCAATACAGATCCGGCTTCCAGGTTTTGTTCAGCTCCGCCAATTGTCCGAAATTGAACTTGTTGAATCTGGCCCAACGTTCAGGATCATTTTTATAACGTACTTCCGTACGGGTTTTGTTAGGGTAATCAGGATGAGACCAGTCCAATAAAGAATAATAGAAACCAAGTTTCAATCCTTGTTTTCTTACTTCCTTTACAAAGGGAGCTATGAGATCACGTTTTGCCGGAGTGTTTTCACGACGCTGATATCTCCTACTTTGGTATCCCATAACGCAACTCCGTCATGATGTTTGGTAGTTATCACTGTATATTTGGCTCCACTTTCTTTTATCAGATCCACCCAAGCCTTCGGATCATACTTGGAGGCTGTGAAACCTTTTTCCTGCTCCATGTATTCATCATAGGGCAGGTAGTTGTTAAAGAAGGACCAGCTTTCGGACACTCCTCTGACGGAATAAATTCCCCAATGGATAAAGATACCCAACTTGGCTTGTGAAAACCATTCCATTCTCTTGTCTTTCTGCTCGACTGTTTCATTCTGTAGCGTATCTTGTGCCCGTAAAGGAGAAGCTGCAATCAGCAGACCCAGAAACGCTAACGATAATCGGTTCTTTTTCATATATAATAGGTTTGATTAGTTAGGATAGCATGTCAGTATTATTAAAATTTACAGCTATATAATGGACAAAGATAATGTATTTTTATATTTTATTCTATCTTTGCACCCCTAAAACAGAACAAATATGAGCGCAAAGAAAAAGAAACAAATCCAATAGTCCCCTGAGAGTCATCATTATTTTAGTATTACTGGGACTTTTGGCATATAAACATCAATTGTTTGACGGGAAACTGCTTGAAAATATCCCCACTATCGAAAGCAATGAAGAAAAGCCAGAAATACTGACCTCGCCCCAGCATGACGGTGCATTGGAAATTCCGATGATACAATCAAGTACAGGCGGCCAGATTCTGAAACGTAAAGGATATACCCTGTCTTATAATGCCGATTACAAAACTCCACAATGGGTGGCGTGGGAACTTACTAAAAAAGAAACAAAAGGAAAAGAAGGGCGAACAAATAAATTCTTGCCCGACCCGGACGTACGTGGAGCCAAAGCATATACGGGAGATTATACAAAATCAGGATATGACCGGGGACACATGGCCCCTGCCGCCGATATGAAATGGAACAAACAAGCCATGGAAGAATCTTTTTATATGAGCAACATTTGTCCGCAAAATCCGAATCTGAACCGCGGCGACTGGAATGACCTGGAGGAAAAGTCACGCCAATGGGCAAAAAAATATGGAGCCGTGTATATTGCCTGCGGACCTATATATGATACTAAACGCCCCAAAAGAATTGGCAACAATAAAGTGGCAGTCCCCATGCTTTCTATAAAGTCATATTGATAAATGATAAGAAAAATCCGCAAGCCATAGGATTTATTTTCCCCAACAGCGCCGGACATAAGCCACTGAAGAAATATATGGTAACAGTAGACAGCGTAGAGAAAAGAACGGATATCGATTTCTTCCCTGCCCTGCCGGATGAAATAGAAAACAGAATCGAAGCGGAGTTGGTACAAGAATTACCGTAGTCTATCACACATACGCAGGCATGAAACGATACATACGTATGTATACCCCCACACATACGTATGTGTGGGGGCACACGAACGTACGGGTTTTATTTCACTTCCAGCACTACGATAGACTTGGCAGGAAGAGTCACTTTCAAGCTTCCTTTATTGACCTTTGCTCCGGTAAATTCTTTCGGGGCAACCACATTCGGTTTCTCGAAACTATTGTAATCACCTATATTGTTAGCAGTCAGAATACGGCCGGTAACACTCTTGGCCTTTACCTCACCCAAGTTCAACTCTATTTCCTGCGATTCCTGCAAATCCACATTAGACAAGGAAATATGAATCAAACCGTTTGCATCCCGTGAAGCGGTAGCACTTACCATCGGGGACAATACGGTCGTCGCGTACAATCTTGCGTTCACAGTTCAGTTCCAAAGGAAGATAAAGTAGCATCCTGATGCACTTTATACATTTCAAAGACATGGTAAGTCGGTGTCAGAACCATCTTGTCGTCCTTTGTCAAATCATAGACTGAAGCACATTGGCAATCTGGGCAATGTTTGTCATCTTGATGCGATCCGTATATTTATGGAAAACATCCAGTGTCAAAGAGGCCACGAAAGCATCGCGCAACGTGTTCTGCTGATACAGATGTCCACGGACAGTTCCCGGCTCTTCATCCCACCAGGTTCCCCACTCGTCCACCATCAAACCGATTTGCTTCTTCGGATCATATTTATCCATAATTGCCATATGCTTCTTCAGCACCGGTTCTATTTCCAGACATTTGCCCATAGTCCAATAATAATCATCATCAGTGAACTGTGTAGCCGATCCTTTGCTTCCACTCCATCCCATCACTGTATAATAATGTAAAGACACACCGGCCATACGGTGACCTACATTCTTCATCAGTACTTCTGTCCAGTTATAGTCATAATCACTGGCACCACTTGCAATCTTGAACAAGTGATTGCCATCATAGTCACGACAATAAGTGGAATAACGGCGGTACAAGTCTGCATAATATTCAGGACGCATACTGCCTCCGCATCCCCAACTTTCATTACCTACCCCAAAGAATTTCACTTTCCATGGTTTTTCACGACCGTTCTCCTTACGCAGTTTCGCCATCGGGCTACCTTGTTCGGAAGTCATGTATTCCACCCATTTCGCCATTTCTTCCACACTCCCACTTCCTACATTACCGCTGATATAAGGCTCACAACCTATCAGCTCACACAAGTTCAGAAATTCATGTGTTCCGAAACTATTATCTTCCACTGTACCTCCCCAATTGTTATTGACCATTCGGGGGCGGTTCTCTTTCGGACCGATACCATCCATCCAATGATATTCATCGGCAAAACATCCGCCCGGCCAACGAAGCACCGGCACTTTCAAATCTTTCAATGCCTGAAGCACATCATTACGATAGCCTTGGGTATTGGGAATTTTAGAATCCTCACCTACCCACAAGCCTCCATAGATACAGGTGCCCAAATGCTCTGCAAATTGCCCGTAAATATGTTTACTGATGATTTCTTTCCCTTGCTCGGGATGTACATTGATAGTCGCTTTCTGTTGGGCAAATACCGGCATTGCAGCGAACAATGCCAAGCCCATAAGTGCATTTTTCATGATTAAAAATAAAATAATTAATTATACTATATTTGCGTTCTCGTTTTTCGTTTGGTCAAATTTACACATTTTACATCAACCGGATAGTGGACAAAATTGTATTTTTAGGGGTACAAAATCGTCAAAAGTAGAAAAGAAACGGATATTTGCCTATATTTGCATACAAAAAAGCCCGATAGACTAAAATGAATAAAAAGAAGCGTACTATTGTATGGATTGTTATCCTTATCATTATCCTGACAGGAGCAGGCGGTGCAGGAAGTATATATTACTATTTCTTTGCCAAACAATTCCAACTTACAAAAACCACCTATATTTATATAGACAGAGATGATAACCTGGATTCTGTATACCATAAAATAATCCGGAACGGAACATCCTAAAAGTATGTTCGGTTTTCAATATCTGGCAGAAAAAGAGAAGTATGGCGACAATATACGGACAGGACGTTACGCTCTCAATCCATCGGACAATATGCGCTACCTCTTCCGGCGTCTTTCCATGGGATACCAGACTCCCATTAATCTGACTGTACAGTGTACGCACCGTGGACAGATTAGTGCGGGCCGTTTCGCGCCAGCTCATGATTGATTCTCTGGATATTGCCAAATTAATTTCCGACAGTGCTTACTGTGCACAAATGGGATATACCCAAGAGACACTACCCTCCCTTTTTATTCCTAATACTTACGAGGTTTATTGGAATATGAGTGCTGACGCTTTCATGAAACGGATGCAAAAAGAACATGCTGCCTTTTGGAATAATGACAGGCTGAAAAAGGCTCAACATATCGGACTTACTCCTGAAGAAGTGTCCACCCTGGCCTCTATCGTGGAAGAAGAAACGGCCAATGGTCCCGAAAAGCCCATGGTCGCAGGACTTTATATTAACAGATTGAATAAAGGGATGTTGTTGCAAGCAGACCCGACGGTAAAATTTGGTTTACAGGAATTCGGACTGAAACGCATTCTTTTCAAACATCTGGAAGTGGATTCTCCTTATAATACCTACAAGTATGCAGGTTTGCCTCCGGGACTATCCGAATCCCATCCATCCAAGGATTGGAAAGCGTACTGAACTATACACAGCATAATTATATTTATATGTGTGCCAAAGAAGATTTCTCAGGCACTCATAATTTCGCTGTCACAGCAGCCCAGCATCAAGCTAATGCAAGACGCTATCAACAAGCGTTAAACCGGCGAAAAATAAAATAAAAGGAGCGGACTATAGGTCCGCCCTCCCAATGGATTATTTAATGTGTATCTATAGAATCTTTCAGCAACCTTCCTTTGTATTGTCCTTTTTTCCCGGTCATCTTTCCATATTCCACTGCATGTACCGGACAAACATGGTAACAAGCCAGACATTGAGTACAGTTACCTCCCCAAACGGACGATCCGTCACTGTTATATTGCCCACAGGACAAACCTTCTCACACTTCTTACAACCAATGCAAGCTTCCGTTGCATGAAAAGGCTTGGGAGACATCAGAAAAGCATTGAAAAGAGGGCGCAGCAAATAGGATTTAGTAAATGGAAGCACACCTTCATGACAATTATATTGTTTCATTTGAGCCCTTGATGTAATTTCTTCGTTGATAAAACGCACACGGGCAACAGCATTCTGTACTTTCTGGGTTTCTATATCTTTATCATCTACATCAAAACCGGGCAAAGAAACATACGTATTCGGCATAGTAACCGAATAGCCGGCAACACATTGCCAACCTTTCCGGGTAACGGCAGAAGAAAAAATTTGTGCAGTCCGGCCTGTATCATCTCCGCAAGTACAGACAAAGAAAAGGTATCCCGGCTTATCCAACTTTAGCTGATGAATAAAACGAAGTACTATCTTGGGAGGGCCCCATGCATATACAGGAAAAACAAAACCTACTTTTTCCCCTTCTTTCAGCTTATACGCTTTGTTCCTGTCTATTTCCATAGCTATGGACAACAATTCCTCATTCTGTCCTTCCGCCAGCTGCCTTGCCACCCAAGCCGAATTACCTGTACCTGAAAAATAAAATATCATATCCGTACTATTTTTATAAAAAGAAGCGATGCTAATCTTTTGAATTAGCATCGCCTTATAATGAAGCCGCACCAGTGATGCGATGAAACTCCGAATGACAGGTTTTGAGTGCTCTCCTCCTTTGTAATCCACCGGCATAAATGCTACCCGAAGCGTGGCCCGCCATTGGAAGATGAAGCTATGTCTCGGTTTTCAGATTAGTTTGATGAGTTTCCCAATCCAACTAATGCGGCTCGCTTTTCATCTCTTTCCGTATGACAAATATACGTCCTTTTTATGATATAAACAAGAGTATAGCAGAATTTGTTTGTTAAAAATAATAAGCAAGAAAATAACTCTCTGTAATTCTGCTTATTGTTGTTTCCATTTCTTAAGGAAACATCACAAGGCATCCGCAATAAAAAAGAGCAACCTCGTAGAGATTGCTCTTTCATAAATCTTTATATCGCCGTTTACAGAAGAATTAAGCTGCTTTTGCTTTAGCAACAATTGCTTTGAATGCTTCCGGATGGTTCATAGCTAAATCAGCTAATACCTTACGGTTGATTTCGATACCAGCTTTGTGTAATGCACCCATCAATTAGAATAAGACATTCCTTCCAGACGAGCCGCAGCGTTGATACGCTGAATCCACAAAGCGCGGAAATTACGTTTCTTGTTCTTACGGTCACGGTATGCGTAGGTCAAACCTTTTTCCCAAGTGTTTTTTGCTACTGTCCATACATTCTTTCTTGCACCAAAATAACCTTTGGTAAGACCTAAAATTTTCTTTCTTCTTGCTCTAGAAGCAACATGATTTACTGATCTTGGCATAGTTTTAATTCTTTTTGAATGTTAGCGCCACTGTTTCACACGGTGAACTTAAAGCTAAAGACATTCGGTTAATACTTTAAATAATACGTTTACGCTTTCGTTGTTTTTAGATTACTTCATGCAAAGCAATTCCTTAACCTGATCCAAGTTAGCATTAGCTACTAGACCTGAGTGTACAAGGTTTCTTTTCTGCTTTTTAGTCTTCTTAGTCAAAATATGACTGTGAAAAGCGTGCTTTCTTTTGATTTTACCTGTTCCGGTAAGAACGAATCTTTTTTTAGAACCGGAGTTAGTCTTGATCTTTGGCATCTTGTTTTTAATTTTAAATTATTATTCAAATGGTGGTAACGCACTATACCGGCGCGTTACGCACTCTTTTTTATTCTTTTGTTTCTACTGCCTTTTTCGGATTTTCCTTTTTAGCAGTATCCGTTTCTGCCTTCTTCGGAGAGCCCGCTTTCTTCGGAGCCAAAGAAATAGTCATTCTCTTACCTTCCAACAAGGGCATCTGCTCTACTTTTGCATATTCTTCCAAGTCATTCGCAAAACGAAGCAACAATACTTCGCCTTGTTCTTTGAAAAGAATGGAACGACCTTTAAAGAACACATATGCTTTCACCTTGTCTCCGTCCTGCAAGAATCCGATGGCATGTTTCAACTTGAAGTTGTAGTCATGATCATCTGTTTGAGGTCCGAAACGGATTTCCTTTACGTTTACCTTTACCTGTTTAGCCTTTTGTTCCTTTTGACGTTTCTTTAATTGATAAAGAAATTTAGAATAATCAATAATTCTACAAACTGGAGGAACAGCATTGGGTGAAATTTCAACTAGGTCAGCCTCATGATCCTCAGCCATTTTTAAAGCTTGAGCTATCGGATAAACTGCCGATTCTACATCGTCGCCCACAATGCGGACTTCTTTGGCACGAATCTGTTCATTGATTCTGTGTTGCCCTTTTAAACTGTCATTCTTCATTAAAAAACTTTTAGTTCCTGTTTGTTTCTTCTTATTTTAATTAGTATTTCTTTATCTTAACGCAAAAGAATACATAAAGGTTTAACAATGCGCTCTTTTGCAAACGGCTGCAAAGTTACCATTTATTTATCATATTAGAAACTTCTTCGGCAAGATTTTTTCCGAATTCTTCTATTTTCATAGTTCCTTTGTCGCCTTCGCCCTGCTTGCGGACTGCAACTTCACCGTTTTCAGCTTCTTTCTCACCTACAATCAACATATAAGGAATACGCTTCATTTCGTTGTCACGAATCTTACGACCGATTTTTTCATTACGGTCATCCACAATAGCACGAACATCGAATTTTCTCAGTTCTGCTTTCACTTTTTCCGCATACTCATTGAATTTCTCAGAAATAGGCAGAATAGCTACCTGGTCAGGAGTCAGCCACAGCGGGAATTTACCGGCAGTATGCTCAATCAATACGGCAACAAAACGTTCCATTGATCCGAAAGGCGCACGGTGAATCATTACCGGACGATGCTTTTGGTTATCTGAGCCCATATATTCCAACTGGAAGCGTTCGGGCAAGTTGTAGTCTACCTGAATTGTTCCCAATTGCCAGCGACGACCGATAGCGTCTTTCACCATAAAGTCCAATTTAGGACCATAGAATGCAGCCTCACCATATTCCACTTTCGCAGTCAGGCCTTTTTCTTCGCAAGCTTCAATAATGGCCTGTTCGGCTTTTTCCCAATTCTCATCACTACCGATGTACTTTCGCGGTTCACCTTGTCACGAAGAGAAATCTGAGCTTCCACATTCTCAAAATTCATAGACTTGAACACAATGTTAATGATATCCATCACGCGAAGGAATTCTTCCTTCACTTGGTCGGGACGACAGAACAAGTGAGCATCATCTTGTGTAAAACTGCGCACACGGGTCAGTCCGTGCAATTCACCACTTTGTTCGTAGCGGCATACGGTTCCGAATTCCGCGATACGCAACGGCAGGTCCTTATAAGAACGTGGAGAATTCTTATAAATCATACAGTGATGAGGACAGTTCATCGGTTTCAGGAAATATTCTTCCCCTTCTTCGTGTATGAATAGGCTGGAACGAGTCCTTACCGTACTTGGCGTAGTGTCCGGAAGTGATATACAGGTTCTTGTTGCCAATAGGCGGACACATTACTTCCTGATAATCATAACGGGCCTGGATACGGCGCAAGAAATCCTGCAAACGGATACGCAAGGCAGTACCTTTCGGCAACCACATGGGAAGTCCCTTGCCCACCATATCGGTAAACATGAACAAATCCATTTCCTTACCTATCTTACGATGGTCGCGTTTCTTGGCTTCTTCCAACATTACCAGATATTCGTCCAGCATTTTCTTCTTCGGGAAAGTTATACCATAAATACGTGTCATCTGCTTGCGGTCTTCCTGTCCTCTCCAATAAGCACCGGCCACAGAAAGCAGCTTGATAGCTTTGATAGGAGCAGTAGAGGTCAAGTGGGGACCACGGCAAAGGTCGGTAAACGCACCTTGTGTATAAGTGGTGATGTGTCCATCCTCCAGTTCGGAGATCAATTCACATTTATAAGTCTCACCTCTTTCACCGAATTTCTTTAACGCATCCTCTTTAGCAATGCTCTGACGCACCAATATTTCTTTCTTTGCAGCCAACTCGGCCATCTTGGCCTCAATAGCTGGCAAATCTGCCTCCTTAATGATTGCTTCACCCGGGTCTACATCATAGTAAAAACCGTTTTCAATGGCCGGACCGATACCAAACTGAATGCCCGGATAAAGTTCTTGCAATGCTTCGGCCAGCAAGTGGGCACTAGTATGCCAGAAAGCATGTTTGCCCTGTTCGTCTTCCCATTTATAAAGAACGAAGTTGCATCTTCATTGATAGGGCGAGATAAATCAATCGTTTCACCGTTCACGCCACAAGCTAAAACATCTTGTGCCAGCCGTGAACTGATACTTTCTGCAATCTGCAGACCAGTAACTCCTTCGTTATATTCGCGAACAGAGCCGTCGGGGAATGTTATCTTTATCATAATCTTCTATTTATTTTCTTTCTTGAGGATGCAAAAATAACGAAATCTTTTTGACTTATCCTCTTTTTAGCAAAAAAATGTTATTCTTTTCGTTCCGTAAAGCGTTTGATTATATTGTAAGCAGAGAAAAGTCCCAACTCACCTGCTTTACTCAGGTCCTGTATACCTTGCCTGTTGTTACCCAAGAAAATATGTGTCAAGCCGCGATTGAAATAAGCATCCGCAAATTTAGGGTCCAACTGGATGGCTCTGTCATAATCAACAATTGCCGCACGATAGTCTTTCAAGATAGAAAGCACATTACCTCTATTATAATAAGCATAGACAAAATCCGGAGCCAGCTCAATCACCTTGTCCAAATCGCGCTTTACCATTTCATAGTCCGCAGCTTTCACGGCACTCTTCTCTCCCGGACCGGCTTTCAAATCATACTCTTTTTCCATCTTCTGGTATTCCAGCTGCTTATAACGGATGAGAGCACGGTTGAAATAAACCGGGAAGAAATGATCTTCTATAATAATAGCCTGATTCAAATCTTCAATGGCACTTGCAAAATCCTGCACCAGATAAAAGTCCAATGAACGTGCAAAACGTTTGTTCACATCATTCGGATCAGCCACAATGGCAGCAGTCTGTTCGTCAATGGATGCAAAATGTTTTGTAGCTTGTTCTTCCGTCAGAGGAGCTTCCTCATTAGTTATAATCAGACGGCCGGGAAGTACTTTCTGATTATTCAATGTTTCAATGAACTTATAATAGTTGACCTGCCGTTTCACATCATCGTGCTTTTCATAATAGGTAAGCACGAACATGGGCTGGGGAACAATATTCACATTCTTATCCTGCACGCGTCCACGATAGTCACTCTTATATTTTTCTTCTCCCTCTTCGTTGTCGGCAACCACTATCTTACGATAGTTGTTCATGTTCTTGTCGGACTTCTTACGGGTTTTATTATTCTCCGTATTATCGGCAGTCTGCTTATTAGGATCTACTCCGTTCTGTTTATCCAGCTGTGCTTTCAACACCTTGAATTCATCTGCATCAGCACCTTTCACATCCCCTATTTTCCTACGCGCCTGCGCTCTGTACTGATATCCCAGCAAGAAATTGGGATATTCATTTATCACCGTAGAATAATCTTTAATTGCCCCTTTATAATCTCCTGTCTGATCCAACAACAGACCACGGTTGAAAATAGCCATCATATTGTCGGGCTCCATTTCGATAACAAAATTAAAGTCTTGAATAGCCCGGTTGTCATCGCCTACTTGTGCACGTAACAAGCCCCGGTTATAATGGCCGATGAAATTATTGGGATCAATATCCAATGCAATATCATAGTCACTCATCGCTCCTCTCAGGTTATTCTGATGGTAACGGGCCAAAGCACGGTTGATATAAACACCTGAATTCCGGGTGGACAGACGGATGGCATGATCAAAATCGGCTTCCGCATCTTTATATCTCTGCTGTTGCAGACGAAGGATAGCACGGCTGGCCCATGTATCTGCATCATAACGGTCTATTTCAATCGCCTTGCCAAAGTCTTTTTTCGGCAGCCAAAGTATCTTTCTGCTTCAAATCCACCTCACCACGCATCAAATAGGCCTTTGTATATCGGGGGGAAATGGCGATCAGCTTATCCAGATCATTCTTCGCCCCCTTATAATCCTCCTGTCTGATACGGCAAAGGGCCATATTATGCCATACCCCTATGTTCTCAGGATCAAACTCCAACGCCTTGGTATAATCTTCTATAGCTCCCGCAAAATTATTCTGCTGGATCCGTGCCAATCCACGCACCTGGTAAGCACTTACCACAAACGGATTCCTCTCAATAGCCTCCGAACAATCACTCTCCGCCCCCTGAAAATCATCCAAATTTATCTTCGCCAGACCTCTATAGAAATAAGGATCAGACAAATAAGGCTTTGCATTAATCACCTGATTGAAATATTGAATCGAAAGGACATAATCCTCAAAATAAAGCGCATTACGCCCTATCGCCATCACCCTGTCCGTATTTATCTGTGCCGAAGCCACTACAGGGAACATTATTAATAATGTATAGAGTATCCGTTTTATCATTTTGTATTTATAAAAATACGGTTTTCCCACAAATGCGCCACTGGTGGCGCATAGATCAAAATTGCGGAGTTATCATTTATAGTCTTGACCTTATAGGAGCAACGCGCCTTGCCCTTCAGCATGGCCCCCAGCTTTCCTTTAATCATCTGTTTGCGTAATGCAGACAAATGATCAATGAACATTTTTCCGTCCAAATGATCAAATTCATGCTGCATGACCCTTGCCAAATAGCCTTCCACCCACTCGTCATGTTCTTTCAGCTCCTCATCCAAATAAGTCACATGAATACGGTCCGGACGTTTCACCGCTTCATGAATACCGGGCAAACTCAAACAACCTTCTTCCATGCTGACTTCCTCTCCACCCACTTCTAAAATATGAGGATTTATATAGGCACGGCGGAAATCCTTGAATTCGGGCAAGTCATCAGACATCACATCCAAATCAATAGTTACAACACGAATAGGCAGACCTATTTGCGGAGCAGCCAAGCCCACACCATCTGCACGATTCATGGTTTCAAACATATTTGCTATCAACTCTTTCAAATTAGGGTAATCCGGGGTAATATCCTCTGCTTCTTTACGCAACACCGGTTGTCCGTACACATAAATAGGTAATATCATTTTTCTTAATCTGTTTTTATTTATTAAATATATTTCTTCGACTCCAAATAAGACTGTAAGATTATCGTAGCACTGATTTCATCAACCAAGGCTTTTGTTCTGCCTGTCTTTTTTCTTCAAGCCTCCATCCAACATGGCTTGGTGGGCCAATACGGACGTAAACCGCTCGTCAACAAACTCTACCGGTATATCCGGTATTTTTTTTCTTAGTTGATTGACAAAAGGGACAATATTACGCATATTTTCCGACTCCTGATTATTCATTTGCTTAGGATGCCCCACAATGATGCGTTCCACAGGCTCTTTTTCCACATATTTCAGAATAAAGTCCAGTAGTTGGTGTGTAGGAACAGTCGTCAACCCGTTTGCAATAATCTGCAAAACATCCGTCACAGCCACACCTGTGCGCTTTTTACCGTAATCTATCGCTAATATTCTACTCATATAGTTTGCAAAAATACAAATTTATTCCATACCTATTTTATATATAAAGATTAAAATATGCTTTTTCAACTGTTTTTTCAAAAGGAATGATTCATTTCGTTTAATTTTATTTGCTATTTAAAAAATAGTACTTATTTTTGCACCGAATATGTGGCTTAACGTAAGGGTCGCATAATGTTAAATTGAAACAAGTATTTGTTATAAAATGAAAAATAAGAGCTCTTCAAAAGGAGTTTTATATAGATGTTTGTTGTATTGTATAGCTATATTGTTGCTTGTTATGATTCCATTAAAAAGTTTCAGTCAATCAACAGGAGAATTAACAACAGATAGTCTTGTAAAAATGGGATTTGAAAATGTAAGATGGACAGATACTCCTGAAGAAAGAGTTTATGTGGTTGAAAACAGTGCTTACAAAATTCAAGCGTTGGGTATTAGAAAGGCTGTAGATATCATACAGTCAATGGGATTACCCAAGGATAAATCTTGTAAGTTGATTGTTACCAACTATAATATACCTCAGGTCTCACTGACCTATCAGCCTCTTGCCGGTGACACAACAGTGGTAAGCGGTGAAGACTGGAAGTCAGTTAT
>ENA-OQCN01000865-OQCN01000865.1-human-gut-metagenome-genome-assembly--contig:-NODE-865-length-15967-cov-2.430303_pt1 | contig 15967 bp, 17 predicted proteins | sample MGYA00242497_ERZ504576 | MGnify/ENA primary metagenome ERZ504576 (study PRJEB26092, sample SAMD00036296) | human gut metagenome | host: Homo sapiens | study: EMG produced TPA metagenomics assembly of... | reverse complement strand
ATTAACTGCAAAATTTTATCAAAAAATTTTAAAAAAAAGATAAAAACTATAGGATTTTATGCATTTTCTTGAATTATTGCACCTTTATATAAAGCAGAAACAACAATATAATCCACTCTAAACAAAATCGCTTTTCAATTCCGACTGAGACCACCATTTGTCAAAGATTGCACCTAGCATTTGCCAGGTGCTTTTTTTATACCTTATTTCCCACTTAAACCAAAGTTACGAAAGAGTATCACCGCAACAAGTGATACTCTTTTATTGAATATATAAAGAATATATAAAATTGGATAGGGATAAATCAACCTTTAAAAGTCACAGGGATTTTTGCTTTTAGAAAGCAATAACCTTAAAACACTCATAGTATTTTAAACCCTACAACTTTTAATCTAGCTGGTATCTAATTGCGGATTACCATTTTTAACTATGACCATTCAAATCTATTACGCGATCACATTCTTCAGCTAATTGTATATCATGTGTAACCATTATAATTGTACATCCTTCTCTTTTAAATTCTTTGAGTAGTTTTATAACAATTTGTTTATTTTCTTCATCTAGTGATCCGGTTGGTTCATCAGCTAAAATCAATTTGCACGGCTTAACTAATAATCTAGCAAGAGCTATACGTTGTTGTTCTCCACCAGAACATTCATATATGTATTTTTTTGAATATCCATTTAAGCCAACTTTTTTTAACGCGTCTTCAATGTACTTATTTACGGTCTTATTATTTTTTTCATTTATTGCCATCTGTAGATTTTCGTATACAGTTTTATTTTCGATTAATGCAAAATTCTGGAACAAATATCCTATTTTTGATTTTAAGAGTAAAGTGGCTTTCTTTGAAAATGGCTTAATTCCTTTTTCTCCAAACAAAATGATTTCTCCTGAATCTGGACTGTCTAATAAGCCAATCATATTTAACAATGTTGATTTACCACACCCGGATTTTCCAATTATTGCAACAAACTCATTTTCATATATGGTACAAGAAAATGAATCAAAGATTACTTTCTCTTTAAATTTCTTTTGAATCGAATCTAATTCTACAATTTTCTTCATAACTATCTGGCTCCTTTCAATGAATCTACACATTCAGCATATTCTTTTTTCTTTAACGTGAAAATGGTAAATATCAAATCTATTCCAAGTATTAAAAGGCCAATTTCAAAAGATTCTAATATTCTTTTAGAATATAATGCATAGAAAATAATCACCGATAGATAAAGAGACACATTTATACTTAAGTATAATGAATATCTTTCGTAGAAAGATTTCCCTAAAAGATATTGAATAGACAAATAGTATCTTTTTTCAAATAAGAAAATGACAATCGCTTGAAGTTGATAAACAAATAAAATTGTGCTTATTAAAACGATTAGTATAGTTAACGAAATCAATTCGTATGTTTTTTTGTTCTTGACCTGTGCAAAATAAGAATCACTTAAATAAAAATTTACTTTTTTGTCCATATTGTTCTGAATTAAAAATCTTTTAAAATTTGAAACACTTTTTTTTGTATCGATTGGGATAAAATAATTATCAGTTGAAACTCTTGCATTTTCCATCCAATTATGGTCTATAAAAATTACCGGATTTATTTTTTCTAAATCTTTCGTATTTTCTACATAAGGCATATGTCTTACAAACCTAAGATTTGGTTCGATTCGAATTACCTTACAATCTTCATAATTTGAATAATAGCTTATCTGATCTTGATTGAATGAATAATTTTCAGGTATCAGTAAAATAGATTCTTCTATCTGATTAAAATCTAAAGGATTTCCGAATTCATCGCGAATCGTATAATCTTTTAAATAATTATTATTTACAACTATATATGGTATTTCATTTGAAACAGGTATTTCTAAATCACTGTCCATATGATTTTTTAAGAAGTCAATTCGTTTGTTTATATCGAAATCCTCATATATTCCATTATGTTCCTGCATATAATAATACAGTTTATTAACAAGTTCAGATGAATAAAATAAGTCCTCATTTAAAGACACAGATATGCCGTTTGTTATAATTTTATTCGACATTTGACTTTCATTCAAATTCAAAATATAGAGATAGTGTACTGATTCTATCCAATCCGCGCAGTTTGTTAAGAATACAGGAAATAAAACAAAAATCAGAATTCCTTTCAAGACCAATGATAGAACTGTTTTATTTTCTTGAGTACCATTTTGTTTTATATACTTCACTGATTTGACGGTTATCGTTGAAATTAACAAAATAATTCCTATCATAATTAAACTGAAAAGTAGCTTAATTCCCTCATTGATTAGATAGTATAAGAATAAAGAGGCACATGTCTATAAGGGCCAACAAATAATGCGAATAAAATAATTTCTAAGAAAAGAAATAGACCGTATAAGATTGCGATATGTTTTGTATATAGTGATATAAAAATTTTCTTGTTTGAATTTCCTAGCATTTTACGTATTACTATTTCTTTTCTATCTTTCAAAAAAATAAAAGCGAAAATCAATGCAGTCCCTAATATTGCATTCAAAAAACCATATTCACAAATTTTTCTTTTTGCATAGAGTAAGGAACAATTTCAACATCTGAGATACCTTGTCCTTGGCTATTTTCAGGGATAAATTCTTTAAAATAATCTTTCATTTGACTTGTAGAAGTTTTATTTGAATTTGAAATAGAGTAAAGTGTAATAATTTCAGAACCTGGAGTGTGATTCAACAAATCATTTAAAGTGTGAAATTCATATATGTCATTATAATCTCCGTAATAGCCTCGATTTAAATAATCAATATAATTATATGCATCCTTATCATTTAGATTTGTAGAATAATAATTCTTTGAATCCTTTTTAAAATTAATTCGTTTTTGATCATTCCGTATATATAGGGATTTCAAATCCTGTGGATCAGCAGAATAAATATAGATTAAATTCTTTTGTATAAACCCCTCAGTATTTTCATGAACTGCTATAATTCCTGTACTGTTTGTCTTTTCACAATATTCATGAATTGTTGAAACTAAATCTTCATTAAATTGCAGGTTTAATCCTGTTACTTTTTTATTAGTTGTTTGTCCAATTGAAGTGGCAAAAGAATCCATTCTGTTTATCTGATCAGAAGAAAAGGATGAGAATCCGGAATAAAAAATATATACACTTAGGATAGCAACAAGCAAGTATGATAATTTTTTCATAATTCATCTCAACTTTCTAAAAAAGAGTCCCTTATTGACAAGGGAACTCTTTTGATTATCTAGTTCTTAATCCTGAAGAGGCAGTATGTGAGTGTGAATAAGCTTTTTTGGATTCCAATTAACACTGAAATCAGTACTAGATTTACCGTTTTGCCCAGATACCATTGTCGAACCATCATAAATAATAGCACCGCTTATATAATTATTAGTATTGTATGCTTTTCCAAATAGCCAATAACTTCCAATTGAATCCAAACACGAAGCTTCAGCAGTTCCGTATTGCAAACTGATTTTGGTGTTGTGAGGAATATTTTTAGTATCCGCTAATATTGAAAATGGGAAAGCAAGTGTGATTATAGAAAGCATGATTATCGAAAGTCTCTGTAGTTTTTTCATTTTCTCCTCCTGTTATTCTTTCTTTAGTTTGTATTACATAATCAATAGACAAAAATTCACCATTAAGTTCTTATTTAAGTATCTTCTGCTTATTTTGACGATTAAATCAGTTGATTTTGGTTCTATTATATTTTTCTATACTTTGTCTATATCTGGCACGCTATAACGATAATAAACTCAGAAGATACGATATATTTTGAGACTGAAAAATATATCTACTGATTTTATATCAATCGTAATAATCTTTATAAAACCAAGTCTACTTCTTAACACCGGTAAGCAGTGGATTTTTAATACCAATTTTTTTGGACCAATGACTACATTCTGAGATAAACTATTCCTCATATAAATCTTTCGTTTTATACAAGCAGTACAGTTTTATAGCCATAAATTAGTTGATACACAAATAAGCTACATTCATAAAAAATATTAATACATAAAATTTTATTGCTTTCTGCTCAATAATCTATATTCTTTTAAATTATTATGAGAATGCTAGATAACGTTATCTTTACATTAATTTTCACATAGATATGCTAATAATGTCAAGATAAAAAGCATTAAAATGAATCATTTTTGGGAGTTTAACATTCCAATAGTAAAATAGTCAAACGTTGTTTAGATAAGGCTTTTTTACATTTTTGATTTTAGCTAGTTGAGTACGAAGTGCAAAACAACAAAAGCGTCAGCTATGTGGTGAATAGAACGGATGAGCAAGCCCATCCGTTCTATTCAAAATGTTAATAATTTTAGTAACAATAGTTTTTCATCATTTAAAATATACTTGTTAATAAAATATTTGGAGATGATAATTTCCCGCCACTTTTACTTTGGGTTAGCAAACACCACTCCACCATATATAGATCTTAATTGATCTAACGTATATGATTTTGTTTGCCAGTCCTTTTTTGCGTCTTGAAACGTATTTGTAATGCCATCAAGATTACCTTCTTGAACAGTTATAGTATTATCTTTTACTGCAATGACTATACCAACATGATTATGTCCAATAGCAGAGAACACTGCACCGGCTTTTGGCGAAGAAGATCGTTCGAATTTATCAGGATGTGCTGCTATCAATTCCTTCACACAACTGCTCCCATCACCGCTAAAGCCTGGATCATAACCATATAATTCATAGAACCTTCCCCAAGCAAACCATGTACATTGTCCATATAATCCAGCCTGTGCGTATGGATTCTTTGTTACCCAGGCTTCTAGATTATTAAAATTAGGATTTGTACCTCCTCTAAAAGTGATCCCTACATATCTCATAACGTGATCAACGTAAGAAGGATCCCCATAGCCGGATACATTTAGCTCTTGTTTTTTATTGTCAGAAAACTGTTGTGCATTATATTTAGAATATCCACCAAAATTACGAATTGCCCATTCAATATAGCCAGAACCGTAATTATATCCTTGCAAAGCCAAATATATGCGTTCCGTATCGGATGAATCCTTTACTTTTGCTTTCTTTAAACAATCAGAAAAAGTGTGTGTTCCTACTTCAATAGAATACTCAGGATCCGTAATTCCATTAGGTACTCTAGGATATTTTGTATTATACCCTGACTCACTTGCCTGCATTGGATCATTCCCTTTTCCTCCTGACTCCTGCATCATAATTGCCTGTAATAATGTGACATAATCCTCAATATCATATTCTTTTGCATATTTACGAATTGTTTCTTCATACGCAACGACTTCTTCACTTAAAGAAACAATTTCACTATTTGATCCACCATCCTGTGCCAGCACACTAAATGTTCCAATAAACAAAGTAACAACAAGTAATAAAATCAATCCTGTTCCAAAAGAAAAAAGTGTATTCATAGCTGATACACTCTTCTTAACCACTTCTATTGATGTTTTTATTACTTTAGTTGTACTCTTAACAACTGGTTGTGTTGTTACCTTATCCGTTGTTTGTTTAATCTTAGAAGCATTTACTTTATTTACAATATGATGCTTTGCCTTAGACACATAAGTAATTCTTTGATTGTGCACCGGCGCAGTTTCACTTATTGCCTTCTTATCTGCAGTTTTAAACTTATGCTCTCTATGCTTATGTTTAATAAATTTTGTAGCACGCTGTTTTGATTCTATAAACGTTTTGCTTAGCAACTTCACTAACGTTATTTGTAGCATGTACATTCGGATTTGTTTTTAACAGACTTTTCTACCTTTTTATCTTCTTCCTTATTTCTTGTGTGAATCGTTTGCTGCTTAATAAATTGAGTCACATTCCCTTTAACATCCTTTGTTTTATGGATAGTACTTTCTGTTTTGTCTTTATATCTTTCATCTACATCAACTCCTTTAACATCTTTAATACCTGCTTACTTTAATTGTTCCAAAACTTAGTTGATGTATTCGAAAATATCTTGTTCTGAATTAGCTGATACCTCAACATTTTATACATAAACAAGACTCATTAAATCTAATTTTTTAATGAGTCTTTTGCATTTATTGGACAATTATTTTTTATCTCCTGGCCTTGTAGTATTTAAATCATACAATAGTCCTCTTGGCATCTTATTTACAAAAGGAACGATAGATCCACCATACTTAATCAATCCACATCCGGTAGGAGCATTTGTAATATAGCTCATCTGTTCTTCTGAAATATTCAATAATTTAGCTAAATCCTCTCTATCATTTGCCGATTGATTCAACATGACAATAAACTCAGAATTGGATAACATACTAATTCCTTGTTGAGATGATAATAAGTACTTAACATTCTGAGTAATTCCTGTAGGATAAGCATCTCTTTTTCGAAACTGTCTCCAGGCCGAAGCAAAGAACGTAGCACTTTCTTCATTCTCAAAAATAACATGAATCTCGTCAATGAAGATATGCGTACGTTTCCCTTTTCTCCAGTTTTCATTTACACGATTGATAATGGCATCTGTAATTACCAATAACCCTAATGTTTTTAATTGTTTTCCCAAATTAAAAATATTAAACGATAAAATTCTAGACTTGATGTCTACATTCGTTTCATGAGCAAATATATTTAATGATCCATTTGTAAATAATTCTAGTTTAATAGCTAAAGATTTAGCTTCTGGTTCATTTTGTTCCAATAACTTTTTATAAAGATGTTTTAACGTTGGTACATAGCCATTGGTTTTTGCTTCCTGGTAAACTAAAGTTACACATCTATCGATAATAGATCTGTCAATTGGTGTAATACCGCCATGATTAGCATCTAAATTTTCAAATACAGACATCAAAAATTGAGATTTATCGGCAATTGAGTTTCCACTATCACCATATCCCTCTACCATTTCCATTGCATTAATATAATCCGTACTATTTGTACCAATTCGTATGATCTGTCCACCTAAAGCATTGATTATGGAATCATATTCTCCTTCTGGATCTGCAATGATAATGTCATCATCTGTAGATAAGATCAAGAATTCAATTTCTTCTTTTGTTAAGAATGATTTTCCAGATCCTGGAATACCAAAAAGAAAGAGTTAGGATTTTGAAGCAATGCCTTGTTACAAAGAATAGGATTGTTCGTAATCGCATTTTGGCCAAACCAAACTCCACCCTTTTGCATAATCTCATGCGCTCTAAAAGGAATAAACACAGCTGCACTTTCGGTTAATAAAGTACGTGTAATATTTAGTTTATTGACTCCTATTGGCAATACTGTTTGTAGACCATCTAGTTGCCTTTTTGAAAAATACAATGTTTCTAGTTCACAAACATATTTACGAGCTACAGCCTTCAGTGTCTCTGTATCTTTATTCAATTCTTCAATAGAATCCGCTAAATGCACAACTGTAATATTACAAAGCATCATTCTTTGATCTCGTACAATCAAATCATCCAGGAACTCCTTACACTCTTTACGTTGCAATTCCATATCATATGGAATGATTGCTGAAAAGTTGTTATTTCGATTTTGCTTCATTTGCCAATCTGTAATATTCTTTTCAACACCAAGGAATTTATTTTCTACTTCTCGGACTGCCTCATCCGTTGGCACTGTAATGATATCCATTGAATACATCAAATTTTTATTCAAGTCACACAATTCCGATACAAATTCGTCTTTTAAAAAACTAGGATAATTATTTAAATAAAGAACACGACCATATTTACCATCAAATTCAAAATACTTATTGTGGTATTTACACATTCTTGGTGTAATTAAATCTTTAAAGGAATGTCCTTTCCTAGCTAAATCGGATAGATCTAATTGGAATTCCTCCGTTTCATTTCGATAAAAATCATGTAATATCTTCAAACGTTCTTCTGCATCCAATTCAATACAAGAACTTCCAAGTCTAGAAAATAAGGTTGAGAACTCTGCAGTTATACGAGAAAAAGTAAATCTGGCTTCTTCTATATTACTTTTAAAAACTGTAACAGTAATATATTTTCCTGGATAATATCATCACCTTCAGCTAATTTGGACAACAACATATCGTTGTACTCAACTCTATACTTATCCAAACCATCTTCCTTTAATGGAATTAAAATATCTTCTTTAAACTTTTTAATATCCACTTTTCGATTATTAATGGTAATTTTCGTCATTACAGATGGATCGAAAGAATTTAGTAGATCACTATATGTTAAAAATAAATTGTTTTTATCTTCACCAGATGCAATCTTATAATTAATATCCAAAAACCTATAACTCTTTGTGTATCTGTTTCCAGAACGAAAAATACCATCCTTATAGACCGAATCTACTGGGATGGTATCCTGCACTGTCCTAGGCACTCTTATTCTTTCTTTGTTCTGCTTTTTCAATCTTTCGTAACTTTTTATCATGTACAATTGACTCCTTTCTTGATTGTTTAATCATTGGCTCAAAAACCTCATTATATAAGTTAAATGGTTTGTTGATTAAATCTCTAGACGATAATAACAACGAATTAAATACCGTCTTAACAATATCTTCTGTATACATACCCTGAAATCTTATAAATCCAAAAGCAGCAAATGGCGCTGCTCCAAGCATACATAGCCAGCTAGTTATTTCAGTTCCTAGCTTGTTATTCAATAAAAAGAAAATACCACAAGCTATCCCACAAGCAATAATAGAGAATATGCTCTGTCGAAGGGATAAGCCAAAAAATATACTCTCAGTATAATCCCGTATTTCCTTATTAATCTTAATTTCAAAATTAGACTTCATCATCAAAATCCTCATGAATAATGTCCAAAGGGATAGATGATGAGAACATAATATTATCCATAGGAATTACCATCTTCCCATTTCCTCTAACAATTACAACTCGATTCTCTTCATGTTGTAACTTATACATAACCCTATCTTTCATAGGTAAAGTTGAAGGTTCAACTATTTCAATTGAATCTCCTGTTTTTAGTACAATTGTATTTAATATATATTCTTTCATGTTATTTTCCTTTCCTCCAAAATGGCATAATAAAAGCAGAGATTAACTCTGCTCGATATAGGGTAATTTAAATGATGTTTCATGTTTTGTGATTTGATCAAAGAAATTTTTTTGGTTTGTAGTCAATTAGAATTAAAATACATGTATTAACTATCCAAATAAAATTGTTTTTCAAGTTTTCATATTGAATATCAAATATTTTTGCATAATTTAAATGATCATAATCATCCATTGCCGGTGCTCGATTCTCTTTATTTTGAATGAATAATAGTTTAGTTAAATGATGGAATGCTAAACTTACGAATGTTGTGTAATCGTATGTTGAAATATCGTTATTAAAACTTTCATTTGATACTATTTCTTTATAGTGTTTAAAATCTTGTTTATACAATCTAGTCTGCCAAAAAGCATTATCAGGTAAGGCTTTTAAATGTCTATAAGATGCATCATTGGATAGTTAATGAATAGCTTTCCCCTTTCATCAGATTGATTGAAGTATCGAATCATTTTTTGAATCGTATCAAAATGCAAATCTGGATGCTGAGGCTCGAAGTCGAATATTAGAAATACATCTGTATATTTTAAGTCAAAGATTTTTTTATGTTTTGTTTCGTAAGACTTTAAAAATAGCAATATATCTAATTCATCTTCTTCAAAATCAAAATAATCATTTTCTAACCTGCTTGCAAGCATATGCAAATTTGCTTCATAGGAATATATTTTAAAGTTTGATGCTGGATAACATTTTGATAAAAGTTGCTCAATAAATCGTGGCTCATCATTCTTACCTTCGACTATAAATAATATATTTTTAGTCTTCATCAAACTCACCATTCATATACAATTTACCAAGATTATGACCTTCTCTTAACTCACGATCCGTCGCTTTGCATAACGGTGTTAATTTTCCACTTGTTGAAAGTATGAACAATGTATCAGGACGCATAATTTTATTACTCATTAAATTTGTGTTGTGCGTAGTAAAGATAACCAAAGAATCTTTATATTTTTCTTTAATATATTGGATGATTTTTTCAGATAATTCAAAATGAAAAAAGGCATCAAATTCATCAAAATAAAGAATAGAACTTTCTTTATGTGGCATTAAAAACCGAATATAAAAATTAAACAATGACAATGTTCCACTAGATGCATTCTCTAAGAAGGCTACTTTTCTATTTTTAAATACAAAATAAAGCTCTTTACTACCATCTGGCAGTTTTTCCATAGACAATTTACATTCAATACCCATATAATTCAAAAAATCTTCTAAATCATTCACATTACGATCAAGTTCGTCTAATTCATTTCTTGATAATTGAATCAATGCAGTTGTAGGAGTAAATATTTGTGTTATTTTTACTGCATACTCATACATCTTGTTAAAAACCGAACTCTTTTCTACAGCACCATTATTTACTAACCAGCGTACAAATGGTAATGATGGATTAGTATTTTTTTGATAAATTGAGAAAATATCTGAATTATGAAAATAGTCTTCGCTTTTTTCTATAAATCTATTCTTATTAAAATCATAAGAATAGATGATTTTTCCATTTATATTTAATACTTCATTGGTTAAATTGAATAAATCTGTTTTTTGATATTCATATACCACTTTGTCTTTCTTATTATTGAATAGGAAGGTATAAGTAAAAGTCGTAATCTCGTTATTAGAGTTCGCATTTGAAATAAAAGAATGGTTTGATTTCATATCATTAGACATCGTTAATGTTTCTTTTAAATCACAAAGAGCTTTACTTAAATTTGTTTTACCACTTCCATTTTTACCATAAATAATCATTTTTCCAATCAAATCATTAGTAATACAATCTTGAGAAAACTTATATCCATTCACATCTGAAAAATCAATATCTAAGTCATCTTTAAAATTCTTAAAATTATTAACTCTGAAATGTTTAAGCATTGGTATCACCTCAGCTTCATTATAACCGTAATTTTTTTACGGTCAATAGATACTGTAATTTTTTTACAGATCAGATTCATTCTCAATTTAGAGTATTTGGTATCTTCTTCTGAATAGATTTCTTCACAATTTCATTTATATCTTAATTATTAAGAAGTAAAAAATCACAAACCCATCATTTCTTTGACTATACGATCACTCATTTTAATAGAACCAACTAAAACCAGCATATTAAATATCAGTTCACCGACATAGCTCCATACCATAGATACACTAGATGCTGTAGTATCAACTACTGGTGCACTAGACGCAAAAGCTGAAAAAATAATACAAGCAAGAACAATGATAGCTCCTTCTAAACATACTCCTGCATAGCTTTTAATAAACGTAAATGCTGTATTTTGTGTACTTTCTCCGGCTGCTGCTGCAAGTGGTATTGGAGAAATGGCTGTATACATATACAATTTAAAGAATCTTCCATACACAGTTAAAATCATCACAAACGATAATATTGTTATAAATATGGATCCTAATAGTGTAACTGCCCACAAAGGAATAGATTCCAAGAAACCTGTATTGCTTACTGCATCTATAATTTCTTGAGGCAATACGGTTTCACTTGATACACCTAATCCTGCAGTTTCAGTGATAGCTTGTATAATTCCTTGTACTATCTCAAATATCTTTGTCATTAATTCCATTCCATACATAACCATTCCCCTGGCAATAATAAATCTTAAAAATAATTTAAAGGCCTGTTCCGGTCTTTTTACATCCTGCCAACTTGTACAGGTTCTAATCAATCCCCAAACAAAGAATAGCACAAGAAGTGCTAATCCAATTGCTTGAAGTGCTCCATGTATTTTAACTATGATTTGCCAAATATCACCACCTTTGAATGTTTCAGGTGATTCGGTTAACAATAGCCATATTTCAGCTAATTTAGAATTCCAGGTATTGATGGCACTAGTTAGGTTATCTATGATTCCACTCACTAGAAATCACCATCCTATCCTACAATAATATTCAAAATCTCTTTAGCAAATGTAATAACGATTCCTCCGGCTACCGTCATAAACCCGTTTGCTCTTTGACTTGGATCATACTTTTCAAAGAAAGTCCTACCTGTACAATTCCAAAGCCTAATAAAATCATTCCAATCGCTCGAATAAGTCCAAACATAAATTCACTGAAGTTATTTACAACAGTAACTGGATCATTTGCTGCATAAACCGGTGTTGCAAAGTTTCCTACAATCACCAATGCAACATATGCAAAGAATAATACTTTTCTAATCATTTTTATTTTCTTCATCTTCTTCAATCTCCTTTAAATAGTTTTCTGTTTCTTCTACATCCAATAATTCATACTCATTATTACTAAGAAGAATATTTTGCCAATCCTCAATGAAATGATTCACTTGTCCATGAATGTACGGTTCACGACCTCCATCCATTGTTTGTTTAATACGAGGATGTTTTAACAAATTAAATTTTCTATCTCGAACAGGCCTTTCACCTTTCAAAAATAGAACAGCATAATTATTGTCCAGTAAACGAACTTCATCAGAAGTTAACAATTCCCTTCCAGTTCTCTGAGAATTTGTTGTGAAACTTCCACTTCTACCTTCTGATTTACCATACGTATTTGTATCAATCGTTGCCTTTCCAAGCTCCTTACTTATATATTCATGTGTACTTTGTTCATTTCCACCTAAATACAATTTAGAATCACAGTTTCCCATAATCGACTCCCAAGTATCCTTATATAATGCTTTGATCTGTGCCAAATTCTGTAGAATAATGGATACAAAAATAAGTCGTGATCGCATTGTCGAAAGCAACTTATCAAACTCGTCTGGTAAAGCAACATTGGCAAATTCATCCATAATAAAATGTACTGGCACTGGAAGCTGGCCGCCATGAACAAAATCTGCTTGATAATATAACATTTGAAATAACTGAGTATACAACATACCGATGACAAAATTAAATGTTGAATCATTATCAGGAATAATCGCAAATAAGGCTGTTTTCCTTTCGCCTATCTGCTCTAACTCCATCTCATCATATCTAGTAAGTGATGCAAGTTCTTCCAAGTTAAAAGCAGCAAGTCTTACACCGACTGAAATCAAAATAGATTTAGCGGTCTTACCTGCTGCCTGTTTATATATTTTATATTGTTTAAGTGCTAAAGAATTACTATCTATCGTTTCTAGACGCTTAAATAACTCATCCAACGGACTCTCATAATCATCTTCGTCTTCTTTTACTTCAGCATAATTAAGCATCTCCATTACCATCGTAAAGTTTTGCTCATCTTCCGGTGCATAATGATATAAATATAACATCAATGCTTCAAGTAATGCTGTTTCACTTTTCTCCCAAAACGGATCGTTAGTAGAAGATCCTTTTGGAGTTGTATTACGAATTAGATTTGTGATTAATTTCAATACATCCTTGTCACTTTGAATATAATGAAATGGATTATATCCCAATGATTTAGACATATCAATTAAATCAATAACTTTGATTTCATATCCCTCTCTTCAAGCATATACCTACGCTCTTGATAATTTCTCCTTTTGGATCTAATACTACATAGCTCGTATTACACTGCATAATGTTAGGCTTAGCATAATATCGAGTTTTACCAGCACCAGAACCACCAATCACAACCGTATGAAGATTTACGTTTTTAATTTTTCCATGAATATCCATTCGTGTATTTTGCGTAAACAACTTATTTTCAAAGAAATCCTTATTCGAATGTTTCTTTACTAAAGAGCGTATATATCCCCATCTAGCTGATCCATACTCTTCTTTTTGTCTGTAATTCTTTTCGTTGGATAAGTAAATACCAATTCCTAAAACATAGATAATCAGGAATATTCCAATCGTTTTTAAAGAATTATCACACCATTGAAATTGAAAGGGATGATTCAATGCTTCACTTAGATAAGGTAGTGCATGAATGAGTCCTTGATCCATATATGGTGCAATCAAAACTGCAAACCATATTGTAGGAATGATTAATAAGCCTAGAAATAAATATTCGTCGTTCTTAGCATCTCTCATAGTGATCTTTTATTGATGGATGGTCTGCATCACAAACCTTTACAATAAGAGAATCTAAAAAATCATAGTTCTTATGAGCTAATCGCTGTTTATCTCTTAGATCAGCTAATGCCCTAACAATAATTCTTCTCTCTGTATCATCTACCTGAATTTCAATTATTTCGTCATCATTTTTCTTAAACCATTTTCTCATAATCGTTATCTCACTTTCTTTTTTGATTTTTTCTTAACTGGATACTTAGGTGCAGAAGATTTTAGGTTTTGCTGCTGTTTAATGTCCTTCAATTCCTTGCGAACAGAAGGCTATCCGTAGTAGCTGTTGACCTTTTTCTTTCGACGGTTTTCTTCTTGTTTTCTTTCTTCGATGTTTTTGAAGATGGCTCGAACGGAGTACCGTCCTTGCTTGTCCGAGCTTTGTTGGGGTTTTCCTTATCATCCATTAGCTTTGACAATAAAGCATCATGCTCTTCATCACTAAGTGGTTTAGCATCATCTATACTCTGTTGTGATAATACAGATTCACGAATTGCTTTTGTGTCGATAGTAGCTAAATCAAACTTGTCTACCATCCTTGAAATTTTAGAAGCATCTTCTGCTTTTACCATAACATCCACAATTCCATCTGTATTATTCTTTTCTTTCAATACAGAATATAAAACTCCATAATGTTTTGCTTCTTCACAAAACTTTTTTAAATCCGAATGATGAACAGCAAAGACTTTTAACTCTTTATCTGACTTTAACAAGTTATTTAAATTGGTTTTTCCTTTCACTTTTTTATTGTCTTTTAAAATAGCATATAAAGTGACAGCCAAAGATCTTGCTGCCATGCCACCTGCTTTTAAGCCAACCTCAGCAGCAACCTGTATACCTTCTAAAGTCATCTTCATCATTTGATCTGCAGTATCTGCACTGTTCATAAATTCAAGCTCCTTTCATATTCTTTTTGTGTTTGGATACGCTCATCTTCTAATGCATTCACCATTTTTAATTTATCTTGAATATCAGGAACTCTCTTTTCTATATCTTCACATATTTTGATTTCCTTTTTCCCATGTGCAATTTTAGAAGTTAACGTATCACGATCCATTTCTAATTGCTTTTTCAAATTTGGATCACGCGTTCTTTTAATTTTATTGTAGATGGATCTTCTTTGATTCATCCAAGATTCTATTTCTTTATTTAGAGATACTTTAAAAGCAAGCACATCTTCGATTGTTTCTAGATTATGCTTGCCTACAAAAGTATTTTCATTTGTGATTTTATCCATGTATATCAAATCCTTTCTTAACTGTGGACTTGGATATTTCTGTCGTTTCCCTTTAGGTCGAATAATTCCTAATTCAAAACAATATCTAATATATAAAGCCTTGATTCCTTTTAATTTTGTATGATCACCACGATATTCTTTACATGACACAATATCTTTAACTGGCTGCATTGGAAATAAATAATTGTTGTTAATTCGTTCCATGATATGATCTTCGTCATATCGACCATCACGAGCAAGTTTATAAAATCGAAACTTTCTTTGCGACTGTGGATGTTTTAAAGTCCAGTGCTTACCAGTTAAATCAACAACGTATCCAATATCTTCAAGCCCTGATTTCATTTGATCTAAAGTTCTGGCATACGCTAATACAGAATCCACATCATAACGAATAATCTTTCTAAAATAGATGCCGTCCTTTTTTTCTGCATTCCACTCTCCATAATTCATGGCTTTTCCTTCTGGTTTTTCAATAACATTCAAACCATGCTGTTTACATATTGCATCATTCAATTCTCGAAAATGATCAATATCTTTTTTCCGGTTATCATACTTCATGCCATCTACCCAGGAAACTGAATTCACAACAAAGTGATTATGCAAATGTCTTTATCTAAATGTGTAGATACAACAACTTCAAAACGATTCCCACATTTGTTCGCCAATTGTCACACCTAATGAATGACATTCTTCTGGTGTTACTTCACCTGGTTTA
>ENA-OQCN01000864-OQCN01000864.1-human-gut-metagenome-genome-assembly--contig:-NODE-864-length-15997-cov-3.074417_pt1 | contig 15997 bp, 21 predicted proteins | sample MGYA00242497_ERZ504576 | MGnify/ENA primary metagenome ERZ504576 (study PRJEB26092, sample SAMD00036296) | human gut metagenome | host: Homo sapiens | study: EMG produced TPA metagenomics assembly of... | reverse complement strand
CCTGCCTCAATACTAATGGATTTAGCCAAATTTTCGGGATTATGAAATTGATCCCAATCTCTTTCCTCATTTAAACTTTTAAGATTTCTTCAACTGCCCTTTTCATTTTGATCCTCCATCATTCTATATTTCTTTGGCGATATGCATATACCTTTTTAAATGCCTGAATAAAATGCGTAACATTATTAAAACCAACCTGCTCTGATATTTCCGTTACATTCAACGTTGCATCCTTCAATAAATTAGTTGCCTTCTGTAATCGATATTGAATTAAATATTCATAGGGTGTTACATTTAACATCTTATTAAAACAACGATTACATTGTGCAATACTCATAGCTCCTGCATCTGCAATATCCTTTAAAGATAATTCATCTGCATAATGCGTATGAATATATACAAGCATCACTTGTACTCGTTCTTGTCTTTCAACATCTTTTTTGTTTGGTATAAAATCAATTTTAGATAAACTTTTCACCAAATCTCTCCAAATCATGGTGATCAAAATAGAAACATCATACTCAACCATATCCGAACCTTTTAAATGAATATTATAAATATCATACAAACATTTAATAATCTGATTCTTTTCCTTGATTTCATAACACCTTAAAAAATCCATACGCGTATAAGGCCATACATATTTATATTTCATTCGACTCTCTTTAAAGAAAAAAAGTAATTCTTCAGGAAAAGTAAGTGTCACATATTCTCCATCCTCACTCATATCATTTGACATATGCAAAGCACCCTTATTAATAAATAATGCCTCTTTTTCTTTAAGTTTGTACTCAATCCCATTCACCTGGTAATTGACATAACCCTTAGTGCAAAGTACAAACTGCAAATCTTCATGCCAATGCAAAGACTTAAAGCCACTACCAATCGGTAAATCACTATATTTTCTAACAACACAGATATTTATGGGAAACAATTCATCCGAATATCCGTTTAAAATGTGTAATTTGTTCTCCATAAACTAAATATAAACCAAAAATGATAATATATCTATATTTTTTGACTATTTATCATAAGACAAAACACTTTACTGTTACTATAATTATAAATGTATTCAGAAGATTTTTATCTGATACTCATGTTCGATATCCCATAATAAAAGATATCATCTTTCCAGTAACAAGTATTCTATTTAAAACGATTGAAAGGCATAAACTTCACAAGACAACAATACAATTGTTTTAAATCAGGAATGCAATCTCTATTAGGCAGCACAATGTGCTGTTTTTTTATTTTCGAAAAGAAAAAGGAACATCACTGTTCCAATACTTCTATATCAGCTATATCATCAATCTGAATTTGTACATTTTCTTTAAAAATTAAAGTTTTATTCAATTCATCCAACCTTTTAAAAGTATATGTAGCTGTATAATATTTTCCACCAGACTTTTTCTGATCCTTTTCAAAATAAGTGATTCTACATTTCGATTTTAAATTCATCAATTCAATGATTTTTTCATTGATTCTAAGCTTTTCTTCATTTGATAAAATGCGTTTTGTCTGAGTTATTCTTTGTTGCTCCAATATCGCCTCTTTATGACCCGTTAAAGCCGCAAAAGGTGCAAATTGAGCGGCACGATCCGACATAGACATCTTTGGATATTTACTTTTAGGACGATCCATTGTATACCATCTTTCATCCATTATGCCTTATGCCCTCCAATCTGCTCATTTCGCTCTTTTGCCTTGGCTCCCTTTTCAAAATCCGTTCCCTTTAAAATTGAATTTTTGCCATACTTATTCTTTATTTTTAAAGTCACTTTTTGAAGATTATTTTCCTTCTTTAATTCTTCTTCATCCACATTTGAAAATAAATCCATCTGTTCAAAACCACGATTCTTTTCATCAACCACTTCAATAGCTGCCACATTGATTCTTCGCACCAATAAACTCGGATTCACATACCGATCATATACATCCAATATATTTTGAATTAGAATTGAATTCGCATTTGTCTTTTGAGGTAAATGAACAATTTTATTTAAGCTTTTCGGCAAAACACGTCCATAAAAATCAACCATTATTTCACCTGTATATGCTTCATTTGTTTCATAACCAATTGTAAGAACCACTTTATTTGTCACCAAATGCTTATCCACCAAACTTAAAGCTAAAGATTCCACCATTTCCTTTACTAAAATCTTAGCCTTTTCTTTCTCATATCCACAAGATAAGACCTGACCCGAACCTATACTATTCTTTTCCGGTTTATACGCCTTAATATCTTCCATTGTACAAGGCTCATATCCCCAGGCATGATCAATCAATAGTTCGGCATTTACACCAAATGTTTTAAACAAAACATCCTCATGTTCTAAGCTAAAGGCACAAAGCTTACCCATTGTATCAATACCTAGTTATGCAATCTTTTCTCATACCCTTTTCCAACACGCCAAAAATCAGTCAAAGGCTTATGATTCCACAACAATTTACGATACCTATATTCATTTAAAGCCGCAACACGAACCCCATTTTCATCTGGATCTTTATGTTTGGCCACAATATCCATTGCCACCTTGGCAAGATATAAATTCGTACCAATACCTGCCGTAGCCGTGATGCCAGTAGTCTCATAAATATCTAAAATCATTTTCATTGCGAATTCTTTTGGTGTTAATTGATACGTATTTAAATATGGCGTTGCATCAATAAACACTTCATCAATGGAATATACATGAATATCCTGACTTGAAACATATTTCAAATAGATATTATAAATTTGTGTACTGATATCCAAATAGTATTTCATTCTAGGAGGTGCAATTAAAAAATCGACTTCAAATCTAGGATTCTGCTTTAAAATTTCATCATCACTCGATTTACCATCAAAACGTAAAAAAACCTTTTTCCTTTTGGCATTCACGTCTCTTACCTTTTGATTCACCTCAAACAAACGACACCTTCCACCAATTCCGTACTGCTTTAAAGAAGGCGATACAGCCAAACATATGGTCTTCTCTGTTCTAGAAGCATCCGCAACAACTAAATTTGTAGTTAAAGGATCCAATCCTCTAGATACACATTCGCAAGAAGCATAGAAAGACTTTAAATCGATAGCTAAATAAATCTTTGACTTCATGAACGCGTAATCTTTTTAAGAAGACCATTTAATTCATCTAAACCAGAAGTCACTTCATTCAATGCACTTCTTAACGTAGGAATCATCTGTTTCAACTCTTCTTTTGCAGCTTTTTTTGCTTTTTTCTTTTGATATTTCTTCACCATATTTATTATATTCATATTTAAAACTCCAATCGCATTTGATACCAAACTACACCACCATGAACACTTGAGGATACACCCTCATTTTTAAATCCAAACTTACTATAGTAAGGCACCAATCTATCTTTACAAGTTAACACTAATCCTTTTCGCTTTTCTTGTCTAGCCATATTAATCATCGCATTCATAATCTTCGCGGCATAACCCTGTCTTTGATAGCTAGGAAGAGTATTTAATCCAAATATCATTTGCCAGTCACCATCTTCATCATGCATCGAGGTATCACTATACATTTCATCCGTTAAATCTCTTTGGTTTGTACAAAAGCCATCGATAAAACTAATCAATCGATCTTCTTCAAATAATAAAAGAAAATGATTCGCATATACATTTAATCTTTCTTGAATCTCTTTTGAAGTCGCTGCTTCATTGGGTGGAAAACAAGTTGCTTCTACCTTAGATAATATTTCTGCATCTTCAATCGTTCCTTTTCGAATCATGAAATCACCTCGCAGGTATTATACCAAAAAAGAAGTGATTACTCACTTCTTAACGCCTCTACAGGATCTTTTTTACTTGCGATCTTGGATGGAATCAATCCTGCAAGAATGGTTAATACTAAATCAATGAAAATCAAGAATATAGCGCCATTGACAGGTAATTTGGCAATATGCGAAACACCTGTCATATTCTTTACGACCACACTAATTGGAACATTTAATACAAGTGTAATTAATATACCTAATACACCACTAATCAATCCAATAATGAATGTTTCTGCATTAAATACACGCGTAATATCTTTCTTGCTGGCACCAATTGAGCGTAAGATACCAATCTCTTTTGTACGTTCTAATACTGAAATATACGTAATGATACCAATCATGATGCTTGATACAATTAGGGATACAGATACAAAGGCAATCAAAACATAACTTATGATATTCACAACCCTTGTCACAGAACTTAACATTGTCCCGATAAAATCATTATATGTGATCACATTGCTCTTTGTCTGCTTCTTATTATAAGAAGTAATCAAATCACCCAATTTTTCTTTTCCATCAAACTTGATGCATATAAAGAAATCTTTGTCGGATTTGAGTAATCTACAACACCAAGTTTAGTCAAATTCGAATCATATGTCGCATTGATATTTTCATTATACGTATTCATGTAATTCATCAATTCTTCTTGCGACATACTTGAAAGCTGCATCATCTGCTCATTTGTAAGATTTGACATGCTCATCTTTTGACCAGAAGCAAATTCAGTCTGTGTAAAAATATTGATATTTGGATTTGATTTTTGTTCTTTTACAATTTGAGAATTCTCCGTCTTAGAAGTTACATACTCTTCCATAGCCTTTGTATAATACACACCACCCATTGTTGGTTGTGAAACGGTAGATTCACTTGGTTTAATAATTCCAACCACCTTAATTTCAGGACTCTTCGAAACAACATCTTGCATATACGATTCATTTTCACTTTGGTTGATCCATAAACCATTTACCTTTTGATATAAATCACTATTTAGAACCAATCTAAACTTCAAATTTAAGATATCATCCACACTATAAGATTTTAGATTTGTCTTTGAAATCTTATCCGTCTCTCCATTTAAAATCTTTTGATAATTTTTAACCAATTCATCTTGATCTAACAATCCCAAAGAATAAAGCGCATAATCGGTAATCTCATTATTTTCATCAACCTCTAAAACCACTTCATTATAGTTTGTTGGCCACTTACCTTCGACAAGCTGATATTCATCATCTCGAAGCTTTTTCGATTCTGGTAAAGAAAGCCATACTTGATCATTGGTCATAGCACTTGAATCCATGAATTGCGATTGAATCGACATCATATCCGACATGCCTAGTTTATCCAACAAACCATTTGGCGATACTTGCACTAAACCAGAATCTGTATTCTCATTATAAACTTGTAAATTTAAATTATAATCATATTCAATTGCTTTGGCTGTCTTTCTAAATTCTTTTCCCTTATTACTTTCAATATACGATTTAAAAGCTGATAGATTATTCTTTTTTGAACTCGATAAAGATTCTAATACATCCTCCACATAAGGACGAGAATATATCTTAGAATCGTTGTGTTCCTTGCTTTCTTTCTTCATGCCCATCATCGTTGTCATTAATGTAGACATATCACTTGAATTAGCCTGAATCTCAATCGGATAACTGGCCATTGTATCATTTTCCATTTGATCAATATACGACTGCATACCATGCGACAATGACATGATCAAAGCAATTCCAATAATACCAATGCTTCCGGCAAAAGATGTTAAAAATGTACGTGCCTTTTTTGTCATTAAATTATTTAAACTTAATGAACAAGCCATTTTAAAAGACATGCCAGGTCTTTTTAACACACTCGTATCCACATTCATTTCTTGTTCATTAAAAGGATTAGAATCCGATACTAAAGAACCATCCTTTAAACGTATAATTCGACTCGAATATTCATCTGCCAATTGCGGATTATGCGTAACCATAATGACAAGCTTATCTTTAGAGATTTCCTTTAAGATCTCCATAATTTGCACACTTGTTGTACTATCCAAAGCACCGGTTGGCTCATCGGCCAAAATAATATCTGGATTATTGACGATAGCACGGGCAATCGCCACACGCTGCATTTGTCCGCCCGACATCTGGGTTGGCTTTTTATGAATTTGATCCGAAAGTCCAACTTTATTTAAAGCCTCTATAGCTCTTTTTCTTCTTTCCTCTTTATTGACTCCCGTTAGTGTTAAAGCTAATTCTACATTACTTAAAACACTTTGATGCATGATCAGATTATAAGATTGAAACACAAAACCAACCTGATGATTACGATATGTATCCCAGTCTTTATCACTATAATCCTTTGTACTTTTTCCATTGATAATTAAATCACCAGAAGTATAATGATCCAAACCACCAATAATATTTAGAAATGTAGTCTTACCACATCCACTCTGTCCAAGTATTGAAACAAATTCATGTTCACGAAAAGAAAGTGATACACCTTTTAATGCATGTACAATTTCATCTCCTGAAATATAATCTTTCATAATATTTTTACATTGAAGCATAAAGAGCCCTCCATTTGAACTAATTATAAAAAATTATCTCTTGCTTTTTCAATCGACTGATTTTAACATATTGTTACGAAAGCAACAGGTGTTGATTATGAATAGAAAAATACAAATGACGAAGAAATTCATTCGTCTAGCTTTATTCGAATGCTTAAAAGAAAAAGACATCAATAAGATTACCATTTCTAGCTTATGTGAAAAGGCCGATATCAATCGTTCCACCTTTTATAAGTATTATGGTAGTCAATATGATGTCATTAAAGAAATGGAGCAAGAAGTCATTCAATTGATCAATGAACAATTAAATGATCAGCCAAAAGAAACTTCTTTTATCCAATTGCTCCAATTTTTAAAATCCAATCAAGAAACCATCAAAATCTTTTTTGAATGCAATGTCGACAAATGAATTTCCTAAACAAGTTCTAGCACTCGATTCCATCAACAATCAACTTAAACAAGTCTCACAAAACGATCCATACATCAAGAACTACATTCTTTTTGGATCTTTGGCAACCATTCAACAATGGATCGATGCAGGATGTATTGAATCTTGTGAAGAGATTGCGAATATCATCAACAGTATTGTAGATAAATTAGTTCGTTAATCAACAATCTTCTTATTGTATATACGAATTGAAACCATCATGGAAATAATATATAGAATAATACTTGTAATCAATAAACCCACACTAAACATTGTAGGATCTAATGTGTTCAGTAATGATTCAATCGATTCAAAGAATTTAGGAATAAATTGATTTAAGAAAGCAAATAAGAAGGTACATCCAAACACAACCACCAACAAAACAATTCTTCCTTTTTCATTACCTTCCTTTAATTGAAAAGGCAAAGATATCGCTAACAAGAACAAAGCTGTTGATAAAATTATAAGTGTTTCCATGAAGCCACTTTTACTAAAACAACCTAATATTGTGACAAACACAAAACCAATCCCTGTAATAATCAAAGAAAACAAATATTTTTCTTTCACATAATCCGATTTAGAAATAGGTAACGTAAACAAAGTCTTTAAGCCGTGATTGGCTTCATCATACGAAATTGTAGATAAGCTTAATATCGTAAGAACCATCAAAATATAGCCTGTCGCAAATGAAATATCATTTATCCCACCAACGATTCCAATGAACAACATAAACAATATGACTTTCTTACTTTTTATCATCACCAATAAATCTTTGACTAACAATCCCTTCATACAGTTTCCCCCTTGATCATATATTCCATCAAATCATCAATATGTGCTTTTTCAATGATTAAGCCTGGATAGTTTTCTACATAGAATTGTCTTTCATTTGTAAGATACGTCATGCCTATCTTTTTTAATGCATAGCTTAAATCCACAGTTTCATCTACACCCTTTAATAGTGCATAAGATTCTAGATCCTGTTCTTGCAGAATGATTTTTCCTTTTTCAATAAAGTAAAATGTATCACACAAACCCTCCAAATCACTTGCGATATGTGAACTAATCAATATGGAAACCTCTTCATTTTGTTCCATATAATCACGCAACAAATCTAATACTTCATTTCGTGCAATCACATCTAAACCACTCGTTGGTTCATCCAACAATAATATTTTCGCATGAAGACTTGTTGCAATAATAATCTTCAATTTTGAAAGCATACCTGTAGAATATTCTTTTAGTGGTTTCTTTTGGATCCAATTCAAATCGAGAAATCATAGAATCAAAATAATCACAATCAAAATGTTTATAGGAATACATTAGAATCTTTTTAATTTCAAGAACATTTAAAACCAAACTAAAACTCGAATCATTCCATACAACCCCAATTTCTTCTTTATTCACTTGATTTGTATGTTTATCATCATCTTCAATCAAACCAAGATACAATTTAAACAAAGTGGTCTTACCAGAGCCATTACGACCAATCAAAGCCGTAATTGTACCTGGCTTTAATTCAAGGTTGCAATCCAATTTAAAATCATTATATGTCTTTACAAACCACATACTATTATTCCTCCATCAAGATATCAAATAAATCTCTAATTTCATCCTTTGATAAATCATAAGATTTCGCTTTATCCAGTATCTTCTCTAAATCCTTTTGGATTTCAATTACACGCTGCTCATGTACCAAGCCAGGATTTACCCCCAACACAAACGAACCCTTACCTTGAACCGTTCTACATAAACCATCCGCTTCTAAAATGTCATATGCTTTTTTAACAGTTAATGCCGATATTTTCAATTCTTTTGATAGACCACGAACACTCGGTAAAGCATCTCCTTCTTTTAACTTACCATCCACAATATTTTGTTTCACTTGATTCACAATCTGTTCATAAATGGGAATCATTGAACTATTATTGATAATAATCATTGTATCACCTTCTATATAACAGTGTATAACAGTATATATCACTTGTAAAGAAAAATTAGGATAAAACTATCCTAATTGTCATCGTTAAACTATAACGTGCATATAGAAACTAAGCCGTGCATTTAGCAAATTCTGTCCGCAGGTCGATGTTAAAGTAAGCCGTGCATTTAGCGAGACAGAACACAAACCGTTAAAGTAAGAACGGGTAATACTCACTTGTAACGGTGAAACTAAAAACGGGTAACGTAGTCTAGAATTAGACTAAAAAGCCGTTTCAATTTAGTCATTTCGATAAAAAAATGACTGAATTGAATTCAAGTTATTCCAAACTAAGCAGGAAGCTGAAGTTGTTGTTGAAAAAATGCATAACACACTGTTATACTAGGCTTTGTTGGATGAGCCATAAATCATAACCTTTGTAAATCATCCAACATTTCCTATTTCTAGAGCTGGCGTTTAACCCTTTCTGCTAGCTCTTTTTTTGTGCCTTTTCAATTAGAAATCAAGCAAAAAAAGAGACATTCTAAGTGAATATCTCCAGATTCATTTCTGTATGATTCTAATTTTCACATTTTAATTCCTTAATCCCATACTCGTGAATTATATTCTCAGGAGCATTAGAATCAGCAGGATATAGTATTCCAGAAGCCGCATACTCATATTGTTCTTGTTGCAGTACTGCTGGATCAAAAGGTTTAACATCCACGTTGTATTCAGTGTAAACATTGTCTTCATCTGCAACCAAATCTGCTTTTATACATTCATCAATTTCATCAGCAGCATCATCTATTGTTTCTCCATATGCAACACCAATTAATTCATGTTGGCTCACATTTTCTTCTAGATGTTTTAAAGATCTAAAATCTCATATCTGTTCATGTATCTATTCCTCTTATCTTCTTATTCATGAGTATAGCACCACGTATAATTTCGAAACAACAAAATCACGCCATAATTATAATGGACCCTGTTTACCACTGAGTACGTACGGTAATTTGCGATTACGTGGAAAACCCCACAAAACAGAAAAATCAATAGTGGTGTATTTTGATGCAAAGTACGTTGAACCCCGAAAAAATTGTCCAATCGCCTTTGGTTCATAGAAAAATTACATTTTAATGCGATAAATTTCGATGAGCATATTGAAAAATGACACATCTTCGTGTTATATGGTGTGTATACACGATAAGCGTGAATGGAGGTAAGGCAGATGAAAAAGTTATTGTCTTGTGCGTTCAATATGGATAGCGGTTGCGTGGAGCTGAAGTTTAATAATGGCAGTATGATTGCTATTAACTGCACCGCCGTCGAAAACGAAGTTGCCGACAATATGTGTAAGCGGTCAGAGCTTGACTATCTTATCTACAATGACTCGTTGGCGTATGCCAACCTCGTTTTGAATGGTAACCCAGAGGCGTATCTCAAATCTGTTACTGAGTACAAGCCTTTGGACTAAAGCTCGGTATACCAAACACCGAATTAAGAATGGACTTTGAGAGAAAGTGAGATAACAATATGAAACAGATTATTACTATTCAGCACACGCAATCAATTCACCACACAAATGGTATGGTGGGTTCTTGGACAGATTGGGATCTTTCTGAATTAGGCATTGAACAGGCTGAAAGAATAGGGCAGAAGTTAGCAAAGCAGTTATCCGGTCACAAAATTGTTATGTATGCTTCCGATCTTCTGCGAGCAAAGCACACCGCTGAAATTGTCGCAAAACATATGGGAATCACACCTAACATTAGAACGGAACTTCGAGAGCGCTATTTAGGTAAATGCGTTGGCAAATCTGTTCAGTGGCTTCGTGAGAACATTGAGGTTCAAGAGAAAACCATTGATGACAGGATGTTTTCTGATGCTGAGAGTAGACGAGACGAATGGAATCGCTTAAAACCTCTTTTTGACGAGATAATGGCAAGTAATGATGAATGTATCATTGTAGTATCACATGGCGATTTACTGAGCGTTTGGAATACGATGTTCCTCGGAATGGATGTGGAAACGCTGAATCAGTTTAGAACTTTTGGTATGGCAGGCGGCGTTTCTTTCATGCTTCAAAACGATGAGGGTAAGCGATTTATCAAGAAAATGAACGATTTGTCTTACATGGCAAATCAATTTATATGAGAAAAGCGTGAGGAATAAATAAAATGGACTTTGAACAACTTGGAATTTATCGAGTCCTACTCATATTTTTATTTTTTTCTGAAACCTAGAACTTTAAATATGCTTTATAAGTTTTTACCAATATTTTCAAGTTCTTTTATAGAATCCTTGTTTTTTGCAAACTCATCACTGTCTGTTGCATAATATGATTTTTGGAAAATCATATCCCATGAAAGATATTTCGCCATACAGCTGAACTGTTTGTCAATCAACTCATACTGGATACTATCTATCGGGGATCCTCCCACAACGATTGTTCCAACTTTTTTATTTTTCAGCTGCAAACCACGGCAGTAGCACTTATCAATGATAAGCTTCAACTGTGCAGACATTCCCCACCAATATACCGGAGTAGCAAAAAGAATCATATCTGCAGCTGCAATTTTATCGATTGTGGAATTTGTATCATCCTGATCAACACATCCATTTAAACATTGACAGGCACCACATCCCTTACAAGGAGCTATCTGTAGTTTATCTGGTTGAATGATTTCAATCTCATTCTTTTCTGATGCCCCTTTTATAAATGCGTCAATCGCTCTCAGCGTATTTCCCTTTCTGGCACTTCCATTAATAATGACAATTTTCATGTATATTTCCTCCAACTTCTAATTTCTTGAAATCATTATACTTTTTCCTCTTATCCTGTCATCATGTTACACCAATCAGAAGTACATTGCAGAGGACAACATCTTTTAATTGCCAAATTATTTATATATGAAATCTTTGATGACTGTTTATAAGGCTAACATCAACTTCCTTTTACTTAGAGTATATGAAGTTTTGGCTTTATCTTGTAGTTTGCGAATATCCTTAAAAACAGAAAAAAACCTTTGAGAAAAGGATTTCTCCACTCTCAAAGGGCAAGTTGACAAACTGAAAGTTTAGCGTGCTTTTTCTTTCACCATAAACCCTAACAAAAATCCCACAACAAATCCCATGAAATGAAATATTAATGTAGACACGCCTAACATATTAGATAAAACAAAATAACCCATTAAATAGTAGAATCCTTTTTGCAATTTATATTCGTCCCATAATTCTCTATTTTTTACAAGCCAATTTGCAAGTACACCTATGCAAGCAAATATTGCTGGTGAAGCTCCGTATTGATAGCCACTAGGATATAACACAATAAGTATGATACCAGCAAAAATTAAGCCAATATGATAAACTAGTACAAACCATATTGTTCCAATCTTTTTTTCAAAATACAGACCTACATACCATAATCCCAAAAGATTTGCTAATAAGTGCCATACGGCAGTCTGCGTATATCCATATGTAATTAGACGAAATAGTTGAAAATCCCTAAAAACAGTTGCATATGATACACTTGTATAATCAACTACCTTACCTCCTCCAGATAAGAACATCCAAAGCAAATTACAATCGGACACAAAAAAATTTGTTATAAAAACTATAACCATAATAACAATTGCTATTTTGCTAAATCTATTATATTTTATGTTATTTTCATTATATCATTTCCTTGCATTCAATTTCTCCTATTTTCCATCAAACATATAAACTTATATCGTATCTCTCTTACAACTTCCGATTTATTGATTTATTTTAACACAAAATATAAGTGGTTTGTAGAGAGGAAATATATCGTGTTTAATTTTCATATACAAAATTTGTAACACCATTGCTTTTACGAAAAAGATTTGTTCTCATTTCATGAACTAAGAACTTCCAAAGTTCCTTGTTGAATAAGATTTCAATATTGTCAAATGAAAGTTATGAATCATATCAAACACTTCTTCCCTTTTATTTGCTTATTTATTTAAAAGATGCATATCTTTTGCACAAAAATTCATTGAATGCTTTAAAATATATCTAGGAAGGTGTTGTATGAAGAGAATATTTACAATTATAATGATTGGTATATTGCTTGTTGGATGTGCTAAAACAGATTTCTTAACAGAACACGATTGGGTTCACTATGACACTACATGCATTGAAACCATCTATTTTGGTAAGGATGGTCACTTTGCGTATTATAGTGATGAAGGAAATCCGGTTAATGATTCGGATTTGTATGATCAATATTCTTATGATTCTAAAAGTAAAAAGATTCATTTAAAGCCTACAGGTGATATGTCAATTCAAGTGTTACGTTATGAAAAATCAAGACTTCTTCTAAATATTGATGGAGATATAAAAGAATTTTTTGATTCTAAAGATAAGATCATAGATGGAGCTAATCCAAGTGATCTTGCGTATGATAAAGAAAATATAACGGATGGTTTTAGTTCATACTTGGCAATTCTTAAAAAGGATGGTTCTCAAATTATTACTGCTCCTGCAAATTATGATGGTGATGATCCAAAATTTAAAGAGTATGAGCTATTTGAAAGATTAGCTGACAATGTAGAGTACTATTCTTGGACTTATAATGTGGATCAATCTGATGTTGAGTCAAGCTATACTAAATTGACTGATACAGAAGCTTTTAAGATTATTGAAGACGGTGGTGCCATCGGATTTGTATGGTACAACAAATCTGCAAAGATTACTAAAATTGTCTTTTATTCAAGTGCAATTATTGAATAATAAAACAATAAAATATATAATCACGCTATATATTAAGCAAATCCATGAGCTATATAAACAAATGTTAATATTTATTTTGCACATTGCTATACATAGTGTTATACTTACAATTGCTAGATAAGAACCCTTACTCACATCTTATCTAGCCTATTCCAAATGGCCAGCATTCTTTCTTACCCTTTCAGAGTGTTGGCTTTCATTTTGTTGAAAATACAAAGTATGTAAACTTTTTGTAAAAAAGTGACATATGTCAATATATTTTTCATTTTCACGTGTTATAATATTTTTAGTTAGATGACTTCAAACGCCAACATAATAATTTTTAGCATATGAAAATAACGCCAACTACCTCATATGTTATATTTCATCTAACAGTCGATTAGAGAACTAGACTCCTCAAACACTAACATTCTAGTTCTCTCCTCTATTAAAGATATTTTGAGTCAACAATTAAAGTTGGCTCTTTTTCATTTAAATGGTATATTACTCTATGCAGAAATGAGTTGATTGTATGAAATTAAAATATGGTTAGGTAGAATTATTCCATTAGTAATTATTGCACTTGGTGAAGTTGGATTGTATTTTACATTATTCAAATGGCTAACTTCTTCTTTTGTGTTTATCGAAGTTGTATTACACATTCTATCTGTTTTAATTATCTTAAATATCGTTCGAACAAGCAGACACTTATCTTCCGATTTAATGTGGATTTTATTAATCATGTTGTTTCCAGTTTTTGGTACATTTTGTATATGTATTGATGTTGTTAAGTTTATTATTTGGAAAAACATTTCGAAATATCATTCAAGAACAAAAAAAAGCATCTTCTTATTATATACAAGATGCATCCATCATCGATGAAATTCGAAAAGATAATAAAGATTATGTTTCACAACTTCTTTTCTATCTGAAGAAGGCTTTCCTTTTTATCACAATATCGGTTTTGAATATTATGCTCCATGTGAAAATGTTTTGATGGTATGTTAAAAGAGCTAAAAAAAGCGGAGAAATATATTTTTATGGAATATTTCATTATTGAAGAAGGCATCATGTTTAACTCCATACTTTCTATATTAGAAGAAAAAGTAAAACAAGGCGTTGAAGTACGTATTATGTATGATGACATGGGATCATTAGGTACACTTCCTGCTTCTTATGCCAAACAATTACAGAAAAAAGGGATTAAAGCAGTTTCTTTTAATCGAATCTCCCCTATTATCAATACAATTATGAATCATAGGGATCATCGAAAAATATTGGTTATTGATGGAAAGGTTGCCTTTAGTGGTGGTGCTAATTTAGCTGATGAATATATCAATAAAAAAGTGAAATATGGTCATTGGATGGACAATATCATTTGTGTTAAAGGTAAAGCTGTATGGTCTTATCTAATCATGTTTTTGACAAACTGGAATGCTTTACGCCATGAAGATGAAGATTATACTGTTTTTAAAAACTCCAAGATTGTTGATGAAACATCTTTTGATGGATATATTGCTCCCTATGCAGAAACACCATTAGATCAAGAATTAACCGGACAATCCGTATATGAAGACTTGTTAAATAGTGCCAATGAATATGTTTATATTATGACTCCCTATTTAATTATTGATTCTGAAATGATCAACACGTTGATTCATACCGCAAAAAAAAGGTGTGGATGTACGAATCATTATGCCTGGCATTGCGGATAAACAAATCGTGCATGACATGGGTACAACTTACTATGCGCAATTAATTCAAGGTGGTGTTAAAATCTATGAATATGAACCTGGATTTGTCCACTCTAAAGTCTTTGTATGTGATGATACATATGCCACAGTAGGAACAATCAATTTGGATTATCGTTCACTATATCTACATTTTGAAAATGGTACTTTATTATATAAGTCAAAAAAGATTTTGGATGTGAAACAAAACTTTATGGATACATTGTCAAAATGTAAAGAAATTCAAATTGAAGATACCCATGTTAATATTGTCAAAGGATTATTCTTAAGTATTATTCGAATTTTTTCGCCATTAATTATAGAAAAATGCAAGGTTAAATCCTTTGCATTTAGTAGAATTAAAATAATGATTTTACACAGCCATACATTCCAGCATCATTTTCAAGTTTTGCCAAAACGATAGGTGTATTTTCACATGCATGGAATGCATACTCTTTAAAGAATGTGCTAATTCTTGAAGTTAAGATATCTCCAGCTTTAGAAACGCCACCACCAATCACAATGATTTCTGGATCAATTACACAACATACTTGTGCAAGTGATTTAGCTAAGATTTTACAAGTTAGATTGACAACTTCATTAGCGATTTGATCCCCATTTTTAGCTTCATCATAAATATTCTTGGCTTCTAAAGATGCATAGTTTCGTAAACTCGAACTACGAGTATCTTGTTCTAATGTTTTCTTAGCTTGTGTAACTATTCCAGTAGCTGAAACATATTGTTCTAAACATCCATGGTTACCACAGTTACATGCGATCGGTTCATCATTCTTTACAGGCATATGACCAATTTCCCCACCTGCACCATGAATTCCGGAA
>ENA-OQCN01000863-OQCN01000863.1-human-gut-metagenome-genome-assembly--contig:-NODE-863-length-16001-cov-3.215195_pt1 | contig 16001 bp, 24 predicted proteins | sample MGYA00242497_ERZ504576 | MGnify/ENA primary metagenome ERZ504576 (study PRJEB26092, sample SAMD00036296) | human gut metagenome | host: Homo sapiens | study: EMG produced TPA metagenomics assembly of... | reverse complement strand
TTTTTATTTTGTCAATGGGTATTTTGAAATTTTTTTGTTTTTTCTTCGTCTTGGATTTCTAATCACCTTCAGTAAGGCATTTTGACTTGTATGTCTCTGGATTTTGGCAAAAGCATGCAAAAGCACCTTGCGGAATGCTAACCTACTGAATAGTTACTCCTGTACATAAAAAGAAAGAATCTTCTGCTGTAAATATCCGCTCACACATTTCAGGGACATTTTTTTCAGAAAATTTCTTTCTTTATATAATATACAAATTTTTGAGTTGTATTCCTACCTGTCCAGTTCTTCCAGATTCTTCTTCAGTTCGATCATCTGGTCGCGCAGTTCGGCGGCCATCTCGAAGTTCAGGTCGGCTGCTGCCGCTTTCATCTGTTTCTGTACTTTTCCGATCAGTTCTTCGAGTTCCTCTCGGCTCATGGATTCCATATCTTTTTCCAGCTTCTTCTGCGTCTTCGCCACCTCTTTGGATATGCTGATCAGATCTCTGACTGCCTTTTTGATTGTCTTCGGTGTAATTCCGTGTTCCTTATTATATGTTTCCTGCAATTCTCTTCTTCGAAGTGTCTCATCGATGGCGCGGCGCATGGAATCTGTGATCACATCTGCATACATGATGACATGTCCCTCCGCATTTCTTGCTGCACGGCCGATTGTCTGGATCAGAGAAGTTTCCGATCGCAGGAATCCTTCCTTGTCCGCATCCAGGATCGCCACCAGTGAGATCTCCGGGATATCCAGACCCTCTCGAAGCAGGTTGATACCCACCAGCACATCAAATACATCCAGACGCATATCGCGGATAATCTCTGATCGTTCCAGCGTATCGATATCGGAATGCAGGTATTTGACACGGATACCCAGATCTTTCATATAATCGGTCAGTTCCTCTGCCATTCGTTTGGTAAGCGTTGTCACCAGAATCTTATTATGTTTTTCCACTTCTTTGTTGACTTCTCCTACCAGATCGTCAATCTGCCCCTCCACCGGGCGCACTTCCACATAAGGATCCAGAAGCCCGGTCGGTCGTATAATCTGCTCTGCGCGAAGAAGTTCATGATCCTTTTCATATTGTCCCGGCGTTGCCGACACGAAAAGCACCTGATCGATCCGTTCTTCAAATTCCTCAAAATTCAGCGGGCGGTTATCTTTTGCCGACGGAAGACGGAATCCATAGTCCACCAGCGTCGATTTTCTTGACTGGTCACCAAAATACATACCGCGCACCTGTGGCACCGTAATATGTGACTCATCAATCATGATCAGATAGTCATCCCCGAAGTAATCCATCAGTGTATACGGCGGTTCTCCCGGTTTCAGTCCTGCCAGATGCCGGGAATAGTTCTCGATACCGGAACAAAAACCTGTCTCTTTCATCATTTCCAGATCAAAATTGGTCCGTTCGCTGATTCTCTGTGCCTCGAGAAGTTTGTCTTCGCTTTTAAAATACGCCACCTGTTCTTCCATTTCTTTTTCAATGGCCTTGGAGCCTCCAGGATACGTTCCATCGGCACAACATAATGAGACGCCGGATATAAGGCGATATGATTCAGTTCTCTCCGGATCTCCCCGGTCAGCACATCCACTTCCGTGATCCGGTCAATCTCATCTCCGAAGAATTCCACCCGGATCGCCACATCCGATTCATATGCCGGAATAATCTCCACCACATCCCCTCGCACACGGAAGGTTCCACGGTGAAAATCCATATCGTTTCGGTCATACTGCATGTCAATCAGACTCCGCAGCACCTCATCCCGATCCTTCTCCATCCCCGGTCGCAGTGAGATCATCATGTTCTGATAGTCCTTCGGACTGCCGATTCCATAGATACAGGATACACTTGACACGATGATAACATCTTTCCGTTCGGAAAGTGCCGCGGTAGCTGAGAGCCGGAGTCTGTCGATTTCCTCGTTAATGGCGGAGTCCTTGGCAATGTAAGTATCCGTGGAGGGGACATAGGCTTCGGGCTGGTAGTAGTCGTAGTAGGAGACAAAATATTCCACCGCATTTTCCGGGAAAAACTCTTTAAACTCACCGTAGAGCTGGGCCGCCAGGGTCTTATTGTGAGCGATAATCAGAGTCGGCTTGTTCAGGCCTGTATCACATTGGCCATGGTAAAGGTCTTGCCCGATCCCGTAACACCCAGTAAAGTCTGGGCCTGATTGCCTTCTTGGAACCCTCTTACAAGAGCTTCAATCGCTTGTGGCTGGTCACCAGTTGGTTTATATTCGGAGTGTAATATGAATTTATCCATGATTTTCCTCCTCTTTTCACTCATTTGTTATGATTACTATCAGCCACAAATTCGTGTAATTTCAAAATTAATTCGTGTAATTTTCTACCAAAAATCTGGCTGAGCGTCGAATTTTTGCTCTTACACGAATTTAGGTTACAAAACTTGATTTTGCGACTAGATAATACTAATCAACACGCCTGAAACCATTTGGACTATTCATCAGGGTACACCAAGATAGTATACCACAATTAGTGAAAAAAATATAGAGGTCACAAGTACCTCTATATGTCTTACACAAAATTTGTGATTTATATTACCAATTCCAACGCTACAGAATCCATTTAATCCATCACTGACAAGTTGAACTCCTCATCCTCTTCTGGAAGAACCTCTACCTGCTTCTGATTCAATGTCTTTTGCTCATCTATATGGCGAGTTCTAAACTCAGTTTTCTTTTTTTGCTTTGGCAAATCACTCCCTTCTGCCGGATTGACAGAAATCATCTTCTTGTCCAGAGCATATACCATTGACGTATTCATTATTGTCTTTACCAATTTCGCAACGGATTCCGATATTTTAAATTCCTTATTATAAAGCTGTTGCACATTACCTCTACTTAGCTTTATCAGTTTCGTATTCCCCAAATGCGGATTGATGTGTTTCACAATCGCATTTCGATAAGCAACGTAAAATGGATCTGTCATTTCAGGACGCATAATATCTTCCAACCAAAATTCCAGAAAATCCTCCATTGCTACGTTATCATAGACAACGTAGGTATTGGAATATAACTGACCTATAACCCCTGTACGAGCTTGTTCCGCTGCCTTTTTTGATGTAAAACCACCTTTCTGCTGTGTAACATCACTGCCGTCCTGAAAAATAAGTTTTACCCTAAAACCATATTTATTTTTAATAGTGGTAGTACGATTTTAATCTTTCCACTCTGAACATAAGAACACAAGTGTCCTAATGTACCATCATCTCCCAAGTCATACCCAGTGGAATCAAAAATATTAGTATCTATTGTTACATATAATGGATATCTTATCACCCGTATTATGCGTATTAAATCTATTAGGAAGTTCTTACAACTCCAAACTATTTTCCTTTAATAAAAAGTCATAGATACTCATCGTAGTAATTCCATCTTCATCCCTTGTAACATTTACAACATCTTTCACAACGATAATCTTTTTAAAAGAATCATTTACATTTACAAGCGAAGCTTTTTCCTGAATACGCTTTTCTTCTGTCGGCATACTGAGAGCGGACTGGATATAATAACGTTTACTGCCAAGATTAGCTACAAAATCAATTTCCAACTGATTCTTGTACTCTTTACCATTTTCATCAGTTCCACGCTTTTCTACAACACCAATATCTACTGTGTATCCCCTGCTTCGTAATTCGTTGTAAATAATATTCTCCATCAGATGTGTTTCTTCAACCTGTCTAAATCCTAATCTCGCATTTCTAAGTCCCACATCTTCAAAATAATATTTCAACGGTGTACCAATGTATTTTCTGCCTTTTACATTATAACGATTGGCTTTATTGATAATAAATGCATCTTCCAAATGTTCAATATATTGTCTGATTGTATTTAGGCTAATTGTTGACTGAATCGCACTTTTAAAGGTAGCTTCAATTTTCGGTGGATTTGTCAACGAACCAATGGCAGAGGCTAAGATATTAACCAAATCTTCTAGCTCCTGCGTTTTTTTAATATGGTGTCTTTCAATAATATCCTTCAGATAAGTCTCTTTAAAAAGATTTGTCAGATAGCTAATTTTCTGTTCTTCCGTTTTCATTGTTACAGTAAGCGGAAGACCACCATACACAACATACTCTGCCCATCCACGGTACATATCACCATCGTAGGCTTCCATAAACTCTTTGAACGTTAATGGATAAATATGAATTTCGTCACCTCTGCCTCTAAACTCTGTAATCACATCCTTAGATAAGAATTTAGAGTTACTTCCTGTCACATATATATCCGCATTTCTGATATGAAGCAGCGAATTTAAAACTTCTTCAAACTCCTGTAACATCTGCACTTCATCAAGCATGATGTAATACTGCTCATCATCTTCTATCAAAGACTCGATGTAATCTAATATTGTATCCGGGTCACGATACTTTTTGTTTTTACGTTGATCTAGTTCAATCGTAATAATATGCGAAGCAGTCACACCATGCTCCAGCAAATAATTTTTGAAAATATTAAATAACAGATAAGACTTCCACATCTTCTGATACCAGTTACAACTTTTATCATTCCATTGTGCATACGATTAATCAAATCATTCAAGTATTTATCTCTCTTGATATCCATAAGTCACTCTCCTTTATTGCACATTTTATACGATTCCGTAAAATATTCAATCAAATAAATTTCACTTTATCTAGTTAAATTATCATTGAATATTTTTTACATTTGCGTCTTGTTTGTTCAACGATATTATATTTCTTTACAATGCAAAGCGCAAATCTTATTGAATATTTTGGACAGTTTCGTAAAAAATATTCAATATAAATAGTCCTATATGTAAAAGAGGCAGCTTTCGCCACCTCTCAAACCTTATTTCTTATTCTGCTTTTTCTTTTCGACTATAGCATTTACCTTTTTTACGTAGGCTGTCTCTTTGCTTTATTCATAGTCTTATCCTCCAATCTTATAAACTAACATCTTCACGCCGAGGTGTTTTCTTAGTTCCGGCAAAAGTCTTGGATTCTTCTTTTTCTATTCTCCTGTCCTCGTATCTGGAAGCCTTTTCAAACACCTTATCTGTTACATCGTAATGATACACCTGATCCGTAAGCTTGTCTTGTGTGTCAACCTGCGTTGCATTTATCTCTGTAACCATAGCAAGCAATGATTTATATTCCATATTTCCATCAGGAATCACATAACGAACAGCAGTATCTACCTTTTCCATTGTGTATCCGGCAGCCCCTGCAATCAGAACATTCTTAAAAGTTGCTACACCATTTTCGTCCGTAGTCGCATATTCGCTGACTTCGATACCAGAAGCACTTGTACCATATAAATGAAACTTCATGACAGAATTAAAACCATAATGCTGTCTTTTTATCTCCTAACATATCCAGTTCCAACTCATCATAAGCAGTAGAAAAAGATTTACAGCCACAAAGTAGATCATATATCTGCAAAATCCCAATCTCCATCCTGACAGGAGCATAAATCCAAGCATGTTGATGGCAGCGTGGTCGAAGATGCAAGATAGCAGCTGCCGCCGCGATAAAAGATCGTTACCAGCAGAAAGTCGACTGCGATTGCAGAACGCAGTAAATCACGATCCACACAAGTGCAAAAGTCAGTTCATTTTTCTCATATGACTTTTTCATAGTATGTTTCTCCATAATTCTTTTAATGTGTACATCTCTGTCGGAAACTGATGGCGAATGTTTTCCTGTACTGAAAATTCTACATCTATTCCTGCTTGCTTTGTCACAGTATATAGTCGCTTTGCCATGGGCATACAATCTTCATCATCTGATCCACAAAAGATTCGTATTGTTATATTCTTTTCCCTTAGTGTTTGAACCAAATCATGTCCATATTCTTGTAGAACTGGAATCCACGGACTCTGCAAAATCAACATATCGCAAACGGCTGGTGAAAAGCAAACGGAACGCAACAGCATATCACATCCTGCCGAAAATCCTCCACATACAATTTTTTGATAATCTATATTTGTAGTTTTCGATTGCATTTGCTACCGGAGTATAGGAAAACATATCATAACTCCAGCGATATGTTCCGTACCCATCCGGTTCGGCACTTTGTATGGTTTCCATCTGCCACAGCTTATCATCTTCCATGATCGGCAGCCAATCCTTACGTGCGATTTCACTGTTTTGTGTATTTCCATGAACAGCCAAAAACAGATTATCAGCACATTTTTGTTTCCATGAGAACAATGACTTTGTTTTAGCAACAGCAGCTGTATACCGGTCATTAGAAATTGATTTTAGTGAAATGAACTCAGAATTATTTTCCAATAGTTCCAGATCATCATCTTCCAATATCTCTGTGCGATACCACCAGCCTTATCCATAATCGCGTATTTCAGCCACTTTAATGCTTTTTCAGGCATACCTGCCCCACCTGCCAGACAGGACAGGAAATACAGTGTTTGCGGTCCATAGTTTTCAGGAGCCTTTTTTATAGGCATCCAATAAAAATAAATATGCATTATCATATCCACTCTCCGCAATGTCTAATGTTTTCTCTAAAATATCATTTTCTTTTTTTCAATTCTGTTCCCTCTTTTCAAAAAGATGCAGAACGAACTCGATCTAACATCAAGTTCAGCTCTGTGTCTTAGCGTCTGACTGTTTCAAAAGTGTTATATGAAATTGTCGTAAATCAATGAGTGTTTCCTGCTTGCACTTTGGACAGAAGAGAAGATAATTCCGAAGAACAGTATCTTCTCGCAGCCACACACGGGTTTTCCCGTGACAATATGGCATAGCAGCCATTGCCCTTGCTTTTCCATAATCATCACCTACTCATTCGATGGGGCAGAGATGAGCGTAATCTGTCGCGATTTGCTACCTTCACTGCCTCTTTTTTCATGTACTTGACCGCAATCTGATTGATTTCCGTAAGAAAACCTGAAAACTCCTCGTCAGTCAGTAGCAGCGTGCAGTTTGTAAATAGTAACATATCCTTCTTGGGATCAGCCTTTCCACTGGAAAAATACTTCGCAAATGTTGCACAGATACTGAGCAGTGACATTTGTACCGCATTTCCGGTTTCATCTTCTGTCTCCATAGCATCCTTATTTAATTGATAAACGCTTTCAACAGTACCGCGAATTCGATTTTCACCCACAACCATAAGAATTGTACTATCTGTAAGAATCTTTATGTGCCGATACAGGCTTGCACTTGGAACATCGGGCAGCGCTTTTCTGATTTCCTTGACCGTGCCGGTTTCGTGAAGCAAAAAATATTGAAAATTTCTTTGTCTGACAGGGTTCATCACAATTTCAGCCATTTCCATCCTTTTATCTTCACTCCTTAAATTATTCTTTAATTAAATTCTCACTTTTAAGAATGTCAAGATTATTTTCATAATATTTCTAAGATTTCCTTTTTCTTCACAATCGGTTATATATAAGATTTTCTCTTTTATAACTAGAGCGTGGAAGTTTCTGACAGTATTCCGGGGACTTCATGCGGATTGCTTCATAGAAAAAATTGTGAGCTTTTTGGTACCCTTTATATTTCAGTGCTCTTATTCATTTCCGTTTAATATCTCCACCAGTCTTTTTTCTTTGATAATAGCAATTCCCTGACTTTCATCGCCCAACATGATCAGATTATCACCTGGCTGAATATCAAATATTTTTCTTGCTTTTGCCGGTATCACAATCTGACCTTTCTCTCCCACTTTCGTGATTCCAAAAACATGCTTTCCCTTTGGCGGAACACCAAGACCAAGATTATTGCTGTTTTCTCTGTCATAATTTACAAGATCATCCAGACTTACATCCAATACTTCTGCCAGAAGTTTGCCCTTCTCAATATCAGGTAGGGATTCTCCGGTATCACATAGTTAAAGATATTGGTGTCATTTAATCAATTTTGCCGATAAAGCGGTAGAAGATTTCTACCTCCTGTTCCCGGCTTCCGTCCTCACCTTTGACCGCTTCATGGACAATGATTTTTTCAATCAGCGTATTCAAAAGTTCGGCGGTCAGTTCTGTTGGATTGACGCACTCTTTCATCAAGGCAATCCATTTTTCTGCGTCTGCGGCGTTCTGGCTTTCAGTGGCGATAGCGGATTGAAGCCGTTCAATCTTTTCGTCCAATTCAGCCTGTTCGCTCTGGTACTTCCCGGACAGCATAGAGAAGTTGTATTCCGTGATACGCCCCGCCACCCAGTCCTCATACATCCGGGCAAACAGGGTATCAACTTCGGATTTCCGCTTCTCTGCCTTTTTCAGCTCGGCGGCCTGCTTCTTTCTTGCGGCGGCCTGTCCCTTGTCATTGGCGTTTAACAGCCGCTTCAAGAGCCTTTCTTCATCATGCTGTACCAGCCCCGACCAGTATTGCAGACGGGAGAGGACATAGGCGTAAAGCACATCATAGCGGATATAGTGCATGGAGCATTGGCGTGTGCCCTGTCCGTACTTGCTACAATGATAATGGCTGTAAGGCTTGCTGTTCTGCCTGTTCTCCCCATAGGACAGCGACCAGCCGCAATCCGCACATTTTACCAATCCGGAAAAAATCTGCGTTGTACCATCCTTGCACTTCCTACGGCGGTTTGCTATCTGCTCCTGTACCTGCCGGAAAACCTGTTCGCTGATAATCGGCTCCTGCGTGTTCTCCACCCGCACCCATTCACTTTGGGGCTTGCGTACCCTCCGTTTGTTCTTAAAGGAAATGTTCGTTTCCCGGTAGTGGATGGTATGGCCGATATAGGTTTCATCTTTCATAATGCTCTTGACCTGGGCTATCGTCCATGCGTAGCTTTTTTCCTCCGGCGCACCCGCATAGATGTTTGCGAAAGTCCCGTCACGCTGGAAGTTGATAAATCCCGGAGTGGGAACCTTTTCCGCAATCAGTATGCTTGTGATACTGGCCGCCCCTCTGCCATGAAAGGCAAGGTCAAAAATCTTCTCCACAATCCAGCGGGTTTCCTCGTCGATTATCAGCTTGTTTTTGATTTCCGGGTGTTTCCTGTACCCGATGGGGGCATAGCGCCGATACGCTGTCCTGTGGCAAACTTCGCTTTGAAAGCGGCCTTTACCTTGCGGCTTGTATCTTTCGCAAACCATTCATTGAACAGGTTTTTGAATGGGACAAAATCGGAAAGCCCTTTTTCTGTGTCCTCATTCTCCGCAACGGCAATATAGCGCACCCGTTTTTCCGGGAACAGAAATTCCAGATAGTAGTCCATCATCACATGTTCCCGCCCGAAACGGGAAAGGTCTTTCGTGACAATGCAGTTTACTTTTCCGGCTTCCACATCGTCCATCATGCGCTGAAAATCCGGGCGTTCAAAGTTCGTCCCCGACCAGCCATCGTCCACATACTCACCGACTACATGAAGTCCCTGTTCCTTTGCGTACTGTTGCAGGATTGTCCGCTGTGTTTCAATGCTTACGCTGTCACCATAGTTTTCATCGTCCCGGCTTAATCTCATATAAAGCGCCGTGTTGTAAATCGTAGTATTGTAAGGTTGTTTCACCGTTAAAAATCCTCCTTCTTAAAGAAACAACCCACGCTTACAATACTTTTGCTCTATGGCAATTATATCATAAGCGTGGGCGTGTTATCAATGATGGGCTATCAGGTTGAAACGGCTTTTTCTGCGGTATGCCGCACCACATCTACAATCAGATCACCGAGGGGCTTCCCGCCTGCGGCGAAGTGTTCGGAGATTTTTATACGGTTGTTCCCACATACAAAATACTGCGTGCCGTTCTCTGTTTGTATGACCTGCCCTGTCCGGGGCGTAAAAATATCGCTTTCGCTTTTTGCCATCCAGTGTCCTCCATATTCAGTTTTCAAGGTACAATGCCGCACAGGGGCGGCGAAAATTTCTGCTTATATCTATCACCTTTCCTTTACTGTGTGCCGCTGCTGCCGTTTCACCTGCGCCAGCACTTCCGGCGGGATACGGTCAACGAAATTGCGGAGATTGTGTAATTCGCTTTCCAGTGTTGCCCGTTCCATGCGGTCTTTCATCTTGCCTTGCTCACTGGCCTTTGCCCTTGCTTCCAGCTTTTTGTTTTCTTCCAGCAGGTCATTGATTGTGACCTTGTACTTTTTCAACTGCCCGGAGAAGTTCTCCATCTGCGGGAACCACTTTTTCAGCATGGAGAGGGCTTCCTCTTTTTTCTTTCCGGCGTTCAGCGGGTTAATGCCGTCAAGGGCGGCTTCAATGGCTCTGGCCTGTTTGGAGAGGGAAACCGCCTGTTTGAAAAGCCGGGTGGGGATATGCTTCCGGCCTGTCTTGCTGGCACTCTCCCCACGCTCCAAGTCGGGATATTTCTCCACCATATAGGCGTGAAAATCGTCCTGCCACTTCGTCAGGTTTGCCCGGTTGCCGATAATCTCCTTAGCGCACAGGCGGTTGTCCTTTGTCAGCGGAACAAAGGTCAAATGCAGGTGGGGCGTTTTCTCGTCCATGTGTACCACCGCCGACACGATATTTTCCCGTCCTACCCGGCCAATGAGGAAGTCCGCCGCCTCTGGAAAAACGCCTGTATCTCCTTTGGGGATTTCCCCTTGAAAAACTCCGGGCTGGCAGTTACCAGCGTATCGACAAACCGTGTGCTGTCCTTGCGGGTTCGGCACCCGGCCTGTTCAATGCGGTTTTGAATGAAATGATAGTACCTGCCCTCTGGCTTGACGATATGAAAGTTGTACTTGCTCCGGCTTGTGTCAATGTCGGGGTTGCTGGCGTATTGTTCTTTCTGTCTTTCGTGATGGGCTTCCAGCGGCCTTGCCGGGTTGCCCTTGTGCTTCTCAAACCGCAAAATTGCGTGTTGTGCCATTCTGCTCCTTTCCCCATTCCTTTCCTATCCGGGGTTTTCCACAGGGAAAATCCCGCAGAAATTAGCTCGGATAGGATTGGAATGGATAGAATATAAATCAATCTCTTTAATCTTTGTATTTCTATATACCGTCCGGTTTTCGTACTTCCGGGGAGTGATTTCCGCACTTCATAAGTACGGTTTTCAGCCCTCCGGCGTACCAGAACCGGATTTCTTGAAGTCGGTGTTTGGAACCGCTTCATAGGATTTTGGGAAAATGCGGTTGGGTTTTCCACAGCCCTGCTTCTGGATCTCCACCAGCCCGGCGTATTGCAGTTCCCGCAGTGTTTACCGCTTTCTGCCGCCCACAGTGGAGCAGGTCAACCACCTCGCAGATGGGATAGTACAGATAAATCCGTCCGCAATCATCCGCCCACCCATTCTTGCGGGATAACTCTGTCCGGCGCAGGATAAAGGCGTACAGAACCTTTGCCTCGTTGGACAGGGGCTTGAATGTGGGGGCTTCAAAGAGGAAATTCGGGAGCCGGGTGAAGCTGAACGCCTTTTCCGGCTGATGGATATAGATGGTATTTGTCATAGTGCGTTTTGTGGACGGTTAGAAGCCCGTTTTCCGGGGCGGGCGATACTTTATACCACCTGCCCCGGTTTGGGGCTTGCAGAGCCTGATAAATCAAGGCTTTTTTCGCTCCTAACTGTCCACAGCAGACCTCCTTTTCCGTTCACTTTCTGTTTTCTGCCGCCTGTGAACTCTGGCGGCACAGCCGGGGCAGTATTTTGCCCGGTTGGATTTGGGGACGAACACGCCACCACAGACCGCACAGCGTTTCAAGTCCTTATCCCGGAAAATTTCCGCTTCCAGCGTCCCGTCCAGCGGCAAGACCGCCCAGCGGAACCACTTACAGCAGACCGAGAAAGAAATCGTCTGCGGGCAGGTGCAGGTGTCCCCATCGTCAAGGACAATGCAGTTGCCGTCCTCACAGCAACAGCACTCCCGGCGTATCAGGCTGGCCGCCTGTTTTCTCTGCGCCGGTGTCATGCGGTAAAGGGAACCGTCCGGCCTGCGTTCCAGTGGCGGCAAGTCTTTATAGGGGTTATCTCTCATGCGTTCCCTCCATTTTGCTTTCCGTTGCCGTTCTCCCCGAAAAGGTTTCCTGCCCCATTCCTGCGGCGTGTTCCGGCGTTGGCACGCTCCCCGCAGCTTCGGGACATTTTGTCTCGAAGTCCGGTTCCTTGCGGTGCTTCCCCAGCGGGGTATTCCTTTTCGGACGGTCATTCTGTTTTCAAGGTGCTGTCCATCGATGAACTACCATAAGTCTACACCTAAATGACCGCCCGTCCCGTATATCCGAAAGGTAGGAAATCCGCCCGGAAAACTCTCTATTTCCACGCTCTCGGAATTGTGGTATAATAAACATAAAAATTGGCTTTCAAGCATAGGAGGACAATAATCTATGAAAATCGGAATTTTATGTGCGGGTGACGAAGAACTCGCCCCATTTTTGCCCTTGATAAGCAACTGTAAGATAACGGAAAAAGCTATGCTGAAATTCCATGCTGGACAGATTGATAGTGTAGAAGTTGTCGCCCTGTTTTCCGGCGTGTGCAAAGTAAATGCCGCCATAGCCGCTCAGCTTTTGATAGATGTATTTTGCGTGGATATAATTATCAATTCAGGGACAGCGGGCGGTATGGAGCCAGAACTTGAAATATTCGATACAGTTATCTCCACAGAAGTTTGTTACCACGATGTAGCGCCAGACATTTTAACGGAATTTCATCCGTGGATGAATTCTGTGTTTTTTGTGGCAGACCCAAAGCTGATAGATATGTCAAAGTCTGCTGTTGACAAGCTATCAACTTCTGGAAAGGTAGTTTGGGGCCGTATGGTAACGGGAGAATCGTTTATAACCGATGAGAGCCGGCAAAAAATAAACGATGAATTTGCTCCCTTGACGGTTGACATGGAAACTGCCAGTATCGCTCATGTCTGCTATGCAAATGACATACCGTTTATCGCCATTCGGTGTGTGACCGATACTGAAAAACACAGCGGAGTTGATAATTTTGACAAAAACTGTGCAAAAGCATCAAGTATTGCCAAAGATATTACGGTTGCTTTATTAAGAGAAATCAAAAAGTCGTGGTAAGATTGGATGATATTTTAGAACAGAGGACAGAGGGGGGAGAGTATGGCCCTAACTATTCAAGAACGACTAAAAGACCTGCGTGTGGAGCGTGGCTTGACGCTGGAACAGCTTGCGGAGCAGACGCACCTCTCCAAGTCTGCGCTGGGAAGCTATGAAGCAGAGGACTTCAAGGACATCAGCCACTATGCCATTATCAAGCTGGCAAAGTTTTACGGCGTGACCGCCGATTATCTGCTGGGGCTGTCCGAAACCAAAAATCACCCAAACACCGATTTTGCAGACCTGCGTTTGAGTGACGATATGATTGAATTGCTGAAAAGCGGGCGGGTGGACAATTCTCTCTTGTGTGAACTGGCGGCACACCCGGATTTTCCCCGGCTCATGGCCGACCTTGAAATCTATGTGAACGGCGTGGCGGGAAAACAGGTACAGAGTGCAAACGCCATTGTGGACGCCGTGAGTGCAACGATTATGAAACAGCACAATCCCGGCTTGACTGACCCGCAGTTAAGGCAGCTTATCGCCGCCCATATTGACGACGACAGCTTTTGCCGCTATGTGATACAGCAGGACATAAACAAGATAGCCCTCGACCTGCGGGAAGCCCACAAGGACGATTTTTTCAGCGTTCCGGAGGACAATCCTCTGGAAGATTTCTTACAGACCGCCGAGGAAACCGCCAGCCCGGGCAGCGACCCGGAGCAGACGGCGATGATGTTTATCTGTAAGCGGCTCAAACTGAATTACAAGAAGCTGTCCGAGGAAGAAAGGAAGTGGCTGAAAAAGATTGCACAGAAGTCGGACTTGCTGAAAAATCCAAAGCCCCAGCGAGGGAGAAAGTAAGAGAACGGAAAAATTTGATTTAGTGAGGTGTAAGGAGTGGAAATTAGATTTATTGATGAAAAACACGCCGCAGATATAAATATTCCCAACGAACCTTTTCCCATTAGGGGACGAATGGTTATTACCTATAACGGAGACAGATGGGAACATACAGAAAAACTATTGCCTTCTGAACAGATTGAAGAAATGACATTCCCAGATGAAAACTACAATTATCATGAGATGAAAGACTATGTTTTTATCGGAGCATATGAGGGAGCGAATTGTATTGGATTAGCAATATTGACTCCTGTATTCAATCCCTGTCTTTTTTTTATACGACTTGAAAGTCAAATGCAAAATGCGTGGTAAAGGTATTGGTAAACAGCTAATTAAGGCATCTTATCAATATGCCATAGCAAATGGGTATGCAGGTTTGTATACTGTTGGTCAGGACAACAATTTGAATGCGTGCTTGTTTTATTTGGCTTGCGGTTTTGAAATTGGCGGACTTGATACTAAAATATATGAAAACACAAAGCAGTCGGGAAAATTTGATATAACCTTTTATATGCACTAAAAATAAGTACATTAAATGAATTCAGGTTTATCGGAGAGATAGCAAAGCCAGCCGAGCCAGTCAACGGTCAAGATGAACGGCGCATTTCATGCGCCGCCGTTGACAGTCCCGCCCGTCTTTGCTAAAGGGTAATCAAGGCGGGAAAGCCTAAATGGCTTCACACCTATTTCAATAATTGGAGGAGATAAAAATGAGATCAGAAAAGGAAGTTTATGATATTGTTTTGAATTTTGCAAAAACAGACAAACGCATTCGCATGGTTACTTTGGAAGGATCTAGAACAAATACAAATATTCCGCCTGATGATTTTCAGGATTTTGATATTACTTTTTTTGTTACGGATATGGACAGCTTCACAAGTGATGATAAATGGCTAGATATATTTGGTGAAAGGTTGATTCTGCAAAAGCCGGAAGATATGGAATTATTTCCAGCTGTAGAAAAGGGATTTTCATATTTAATGCTGTTTACTGATGATGTTAAGATAGATTTAACTTTGCTGCCGCTGGAACTGATAGACGAGTATTTTACATGGGATAAACTGGTAAAGTTACTGTTGGATAAAGACAACCGTATCGTAAAGCCGCCAATACCAACGGATATAGACTACCACTTGCAGAAGCCTACTCAAAGAATGTTTGACGATTGCTGTAATGAATTTTGGAATACTACAACATATGTAGTAAAGGGCTTATGCCGCAAAGAAATTCTTTTTGCTATTGACCATATGAATGATATAGTACGAAAAGAATTGCTTCGCATGATTTCCTGGCTGATTGGTATCAAACAGGGATTTCATTTCAGTTTGGGAAAAAACTATAAATTTATGAAGCAATATGTCCCAGAGGAATTGTGGGAACGACTTATGTCCACTTATAATATGGATTCCTATCCCCATATGTGGGAATCCTTTGAACAATGTATGGCATTGTTCCGGGAGGTTTCGTCAGAAGTGGCATGCCAGTTGGATTACCAGTATCCACTATATGATGAAAAAATCAGTAATTATGTGATTCGGCAAAAGAAAAAATATGGCATTGAAGATGATAACAAATAAAATTTTTTCAATCGAAAAAATTTATTTTGATTATTCAATTTTGAAAAACTGAATACCTCAAAATCAGAAAGAGCGCGGACAAGCACTTTGAGGGATTGGCCGCCTTGTCCACCCATTCAGTGGGACGGCGGGTGGCGGTCAAGGCCGGGTGTAAACCCGTTCATTTCAGCCTTGACGGTTACCCGCTGTCCTGTTACTTTTCCGGGAGTGTAGCCACAACTTCGGGACACTTTGTCCACAAGTCGGAGCGTAGGACGATGAACGGGGGCTTTCATATACGCCCTGTCTGCTGTTGAAACCAGACCTGCGCTTACGGCTCCACGCCACACAAGCACAGCCCTGTTTTCCTGCCGCTTCAAATGCCCTTGCCCTCCCCGGCGGCAACGGCATTTTCACGGCAACGCCGACAGAGCGTATAACACACTACACTTTGCTTCGCAAGTCGTGTGCCAAATGGGGCGTTGCCCCCTTTGGAAACCCCCGCAACAAACAGGTGCTATGCACCCAGCCGGGAGCATAGCGCCGTTTGTTGTCAGCAGCCCGTTTCACGGTCTGCGTGCAGTTCCTTGTAAACTGACCTAAAGTTCTTTCCTAATATATAAAAACG
>ENA-OQCN01000862-OQCN01000862.1-human-gut-metagenome-genome-assembly--contig:-NODE-862-length-16029-cov-2.223431_pt1 | contig 16029 bp, 26 predicted proteins | sample MGYA00242497_ERZ504576 | MGnify/ENA primary metagenome ERZ504576 (study PRJEB26092, sample SAMD00036296) | human gut metagenome | host: Homo sapiens | study: EMG produced TPA metagenomics assembly of... | reverse complement strand
ACCCGCGCCTTTGTCAAGGTCGAGGACGGCTGCAACCGCCGCTGCGCCTACTGCGTTATTCCGCGCGCCCGCGGTCCGGTGCGCAGCCGCGATGAGGCGAGCGTGCTGGAGGAGCTGCGCCGCCTGACCGACGCCGGGTATAAGGAGGTCGTGCTGACGGCCATCCAGCCTGCCGAGCTACGGCACCGACAGCGGTACGAGCCTGGTAGAGCTGATTGAAAAAGCCGCCGAGGTGCCCGGCATTGAGCGCATCCGGCTGGGCAGCCTTGACCCCGACATGCTGCACGATGACGACATCCGCCGCATGGCCGCCGTAAAGAAGCTCTGCCCGCAGTTCCATTTAAGCCTGCAGAGCGGCTGTGACAAGACGCTGCGCGCCATGCGCCGCCCCTACACGACGGCCCAGTACGCCGATATTGCAGCCAAGCTGCGCGCGCATTCGGTGCGGACAACGTCAGCTTTACCACCGATGTCATCGTAGGCTTCCCCGGCGAGACGGAGGATGACTTTGAAGCCAGCATGGCCTTTGTGACGGGAATGAGGTTTTTGAAGGTGCATGTGTTCCCCTACTCCCGCCGCGAAGGCACGGCAGCCTACGACTTTGCTGACCAGCTGCCCGAGCACGAGAAGGAGGCCCGCAGCCGCCGCATGACCGCCGCTGTGGAGGAGGTACGCGCTGCCGAAGCAGCCGCTATGCAGGGCTGCAAAGCAGCGTGCTGCTGGAAACGCCGCTGTCCGCCACGATGTTCACCGGCTACACGAAGCAGTACCTGCCTGTGCTGGTCAGCGCACCCGGGCACAAGACCGGCGACATTGTGGAGGTCACGCTGGGTGCCTGGGACGGGAAACGGTGCAGGGCGGAGATCGTTTGATTTATATTGATTGTTGCAACGCCGTTATTCATGCTCAATGTAGGAGCGATGCTTGCATCGACCCGCGGGCGGATGCAGGCATCCGCCCCTGCAAGCCGGGGATGCCGCCGCGCCGCAAGAGATATTGCATCCATTCTGCAGGGAAATCTCTGGATTTTACAGAGATTTTCCTGTTTTTTGTTGCCTGCCCTCTTGCAAAAAGTATGGATTTTTGGTAAAATTTTAACAGGAGCGGGTGCACCCGCTGACACGTCACTTTTGGAGCAAACAGAGCAAAACAAAGGAGCAATTACAATGAGAGGCATTTACACCCCCGTAACGGATATCCGTCGCAAGGTGTTCACTGAGGTTGCCCGCATGGCCTATGAGGTCAACGAGCTTTCCGACTACGAAAAGCTGATGCGTGAGCTGCCCTTCAAAATCATTCCCGGTGAGGAAAAATCTCTGCGCAGCAGCATCTTCCTGGAGAGAGCCATCATCTCCGAGCGCGTCCGTCTGGCCATGGGCATGTCCCTGCGTCCGCTGGATGAGAGCGTGCCCGCCAGCGAGGGTCTGGAGCACAGCGTTATTGCGGACAAGTACTACGAGCCGCCGCTGATCAATGTCATCAAGTTTGCCTGCAACGCCTGCCCGGAGAAGGTCATCAAGGTCACGGCCATGTGCCAGGGTTGCCTGGCGCACCCCTGCCAGGAGGTCTGCCCGAAGCACGCCATCAGCTTCCGCAACGGCAAGAGCCACATTGACCAGAGCCTCTGCGTCAAGTGCGGCCGCTGCGTCAACAGCTGCCCTTACAGCGCCATCGTCAAGACCGAGCGCCCTGCGCCGCGGCCTGCGGCATGGGTGCCATCCACTCCGACGAGCATGGCCGTGCCGAGATCGATTACGATAAGTGCGTTTCCTGCGGCATGTGCCTGGTCAACTGCCCGTTCGGCGCTATCGTTGACAAGGGCCAGATCTTCCAGCTGATCCAGTCCATCAAGCGCGGTGATGAGGTCGTTGCCATCGTGGCCCCCGCCTTCATCAACCAGTTCCCCGGCATGACCCCCTCCAAGCTGAAGGAGGCCATGCGTCAGCTGGGCTTTGCCGATGTGGCCGAGGTCGCTATCGGTGCCGACCTGTGCACCATCGACGAGGCGAAGGACTTCATGGAAGAGGTTCCCGCCAAGATCCCGTTCATGGGTACGTCCTGCTGCCCTGCGTGGAGCGTGATGGCTAAGAAGCTGTTCCCCCAGCAGGCCGAGTGCATCAGCATGGCCATGACCCCCATGGTCCTGACCGCCCGCCTCATCAAGAAGGAAAAGCCCAACGCCCGTATCTGCTTTATCGGCCCCTGCGCCGCCAAGAAGCTGGAGGCCAGCCGCCGTTCCGTCCGCAGTGAGGTAGACTTCGTCCTGACCTTCGAGGAGCTGATGGGTCTGTTTGAGGCCAAGGCTGTCAACTTTGCCGACCTGCCGGACAACCCGGAGGATGCCTTCAACAGCGCCAGTGCCGACGCCCGCGGCTTTGCTGCCTCCGGCGGTGTCGCACAGGCGGTTGTCAACGCCATCAAGAAGATGGACCGGACCGCGAGGTCAAGGTCATGAGCGCCCAGGGTCTGGCCGACTGCAAGAAGATGATGATGATGGCCAAGGCCGGCAAGTACAACGGCTACCTGCTGGAAGGCATGGCCTGCCCGGGCGGCTGCATTGCCGGTGCCGGTACGCTTGCTGACCCCGCCAAGAGCGTTGCTATGCTGAACAAGTACAAGAACGAGGCTACCATGAAGGTCGCCACCGAGACCCCGTATCAGGATTCTCTGGATCTGCTGCACTATTGATATGTAACTGAACAGCCCCGCATGGAGATGAAAACTCCATGCGGGGCATTTTTTTGCGGTGATTTGCGGGCCAATGCGAGCATCGGCGAAAACGCCTGTGGGCGGATATGGGATCCGCCCCTACCGATTCGGCAAAGCGTTTCTTACTTGTGGTACTTCATTCCCGCGTTGATCGTGCAGGCGCGGTAGAGCTGCTCGGTCAAAACAAGACGCGCCAGCTGGTGCGGCAGCGTGATGCGTCCCAGGCTGATGCGGGCCTGTGCGGCGCGCTTGACGCTGTCGTCCAGCCCGTGGGAGGAGCCGATGACAAACGCCATATCCCCTGCGCCGCTCATGGCGCGGTCTGCAATCATAGCCGCCAGATCCTCACTGGATACCTGCTTGCCCTCGACACAGAGCGCAACGAGATACGCACCCCTGCGCACGCTGGCCAGGATAGCCTCCCCCTCCTTTTGCAGCGCTTTGGCAATCTGCCTGTCGCTGGCGTTCTTGTCGGCAATCTGCACCTCGGGCAATTCGATAATACGGAAATTGCAGAAGCCGCCGAGGCGCTTTTGGTATTCGGCCACGCCCTGCGCAAAGTAGGCGGCGTTCATCTTGCCAATGGCAATCAAATCAATATTCTGCATAGGCTCCCCCGCTCAAAATTCAATATACGGGCTGACCTCACTGCGGGACTGGGCCTGAATCAGCACGTCCCGTCCGGGCTGGATGCCCGCGGCCAGCAGCACATTATAGACGGTGGTCATGACCAGCTCCGGTGAGTTGTTTGTCTGGCTCAAATGGCAGAGCGCAAACTTTTTGCAGCCGTCCTGGATCAGGTCCAGAATCTCCGCCGCGCATGCTTTGTTGTCCAGATGGCCGCGGTCACTGGCGATGCGCACCTTCAAATAATACGGGTACGGCCCGCCGTGCAGGCTGAATGCGTCATAGTTGGCCTCCAGCGCGACGAGATCGCAGCCCATCAGGTTGTCCTGTACGACGGGCGTCAGGTAGCCGAGGTCGGTGGCGAACGCATGACGCGGCCTTCCGGTGTGCGGATGCGGTAGCCGCAGCAGGGCACATCATGCTGGTGGGAAAGCTCGTCACCGTGAAGCTGCCGATTTCCAGCGTCTGACCGTCCACGGGGATTGCCTCCACCGCGGGCGGAATCGTGCCGCGGGAGGCCAGGGTATCCAGCGTATCGGCACATCCGTACAGCGGGACGGGGTGCTTTTTCAAAAAGGTATCCAGTCCCGAGACGTGGTCGGAGTGCTCGTGCGTGACGAGGATGCCGACGCAGTCGCTGACCGCCAGACCCAGGGATTTCAGCGCGGTCAGAGTCGTGCGGCAGCTCTTGCCCATGTCGATCAACAGATACTTGTCCTCGCTGCGTATCAGCGCGCAGTTGCCGGAGGAGCCGGAATACAGGGTGGTAAAATATGCCATTCGTTTGTCCTAACGCTTTCCATAAAAATTGGGCCGCCCGGTCAGCGGCCAAGGGTCCTTTTAGATTGCCCGGCTCACTGCATTGGCCGGAATCTCGACGCGGCGGATGTCCGCGCCCAGAGCCTGCAGCTTTTCTACGATGTTCTCGTAGCCGCGCTCAATGTGGATGGTCTCGTCGACCTCGCTCACGCCGTTGGCGGCCAGAGCAGCCATGACCATGGCTGCTCCGGCGCGCAGGTCGGTAGCGCGCAGCGGCGCGGGATGCAGCTCCTTCACGCCTTCAATGACAGCGACCTGGCCGTCGACCTGGATGTTTGCGCCCATGTGGATCAGCTCATCCACATAGCGGAAGCGGTTCTCCCAGATGCCCTCCGTCACGATGGAGGTTCCCTTCGCCAGCGTCAGCAGTGCAGTCATCAGCGGCTGCATATCCGTGGGGAAGCCAGGGTGCGGCATAGTCTTGAGCTTGAGCGGCTTCAGCTCGCCGGTGCGCTGGATACGCAGCGCGTCGTCGAATTCCTCCACCTCGCAGCCGGCCGCGCGCAGCTTGGCGGTGATAGGCTCCATGTGCTTCGGGATAACGTTGTGCAGCGTGATATCCCCCTTCGTGATAGCGGCGGCCACCATATAGCTGCCGGCCTCGATCTGGTCGGGAATGATGGAGTAGTTGCAGCCGTGCATCTCCTTGACGCCGTGAATCTTGATGACGTCGGTACCGGCGCCGTGTACGTCTGCACCCATCATATTCAGGAAATTGGCCAAATCGACAATGTGCGGCTCACGGGCCACGTTTTCAAGAATCGTCGTGCCTTCGGCCAAGACAGCGGCCAGCATGGCGTTCATCGTGGCACCGACGGAGACCGTGTCAAAAAAGACGTGCCCGCCGACCAGATGCTCCGACCTGACGTGGATCTGGCCGTACTCCACGGAATCCTCTGCACCAAAGGCGGTGAAGGCTTTCAGGTGTTGGTCAATCGGGCGCGGGCCCAGATTGCAGCCGCCCGGCATGGCAACCTGACCGGAGCCAAAGCGGCCCAGCAATGCGCCGAGAAAGTAGTAGCTTGCGCGCATCTGGCGTGACAGCTCATTGGATACCTCGGTGCTGTCCAAATGCGACGTGTCAATTTCATAGGTGCTGCGGCTGACCATGCGGATGCTCGCACCCAGCTCGCTCAAAATCTGCAGCGACGCCATGACATCACTGATACAGGCAGGTTTTCAATCAGGCACTTCCCGCCGGCCAGGATCGTGGCCGGGAGTATGGCAACCGCGGCGTTCTTTGCGCCGCCAATGTTGACATCGCCAACAAGCGGCTTACCTCCGCGAATAACGTATTTTTCCAAGTGTAGCTCTCCTTTGTGCGGTAATCGGCTCGTATACCCTCTGTACAGGGCCGACCTATAGTACACACTTCTAAGATTATACAACATTTTGCGCTAATTGAAAAGGCCTGTCCCCTGCAATTGCAAAATTTTTGTGAAACAGCACAAGATATGTTGACCATGCACCGTAATTTCGCCGGAAATCACATACCCGAGAACAGCGTATAGGCGCTGAACAGCGCACCGTTATAGGACATCTCAAAGTGGCAGTGGTTGCCGGTGGAGTTGCCCGTGGAGCCGACATAGCCGATGACCTGCCCCTGCGTGACGGCCTGCCCCTGAGAAACAGCGATGCTGGACATGTGACCGTACAGCGTCTTGTAGCCGTTGCCGTGGTCGATCTCCACATAGTTTCCGTAGGAATAATGCCAGCCTGCAGCAATGATCGTGCCGGAGTCGGAGGCCAAAATCGGCGTGCCGTAGGCAGCACAGATGTCCGCGCCGCGGTGGCCGTTGCCCATCCAGCGGCTGACGTACTTATAATTCGGCACAGGCCAGATGAAGGAGCCGGAGCGACCTTGGCAATCATGCCATTCTTCAGCTTCGTGCCGGTGACGGTGATTTCCGGGGTCGGGGCCTGCAGCACATTGTAGGCCACAGCCTGACGGTCCGTGACCGCGCCGTCGATCATCGTTGTCTCGTAGGTGATCTCCTCGGAGCCGTCTGCACCCTCCTGCAGGGTCACGACCTTGCCGAAATCATACTGGTCGGACTCGGTGTTCTGGGTGTCGAACGGGATGGCGACAGTTTCTGTGTCGCGACGGACGACCTTGACCTTGATGAGCTCTGCCGAGGACGCACCGGTGGTGATGACCGTGCCCGCAGGAATCTCCTGGTCGAGCGTCAGCAGTTCGGGGTTCATCTGCGCCAGAGAGTCAAACGAAACGCCGGTAGCGTTGACGACGCTTTCAACGGTGTCGCGTCGACGGCTGTATAGGTGTGGATGCCGCCGCCCTCGGTCAGGGCGTTGATGACGTCCGCGTAGGAGCTGACAGACTCCTGCAGATAAACACCGTCCACGAGGCGGATGTTGTGGGCAAACGCCGTGTAGACGCTGCTGTCCATCGCATTTTCAAACGGTGCCTTGATGTTTTCCAGATAGCTGCGCAGGTGGTCGCCCTCGGTGGTGACGTAGAGCAGCTGACCGTCGACGTAGACAGCCGTGCCGTTGATGATCTCATCACTGGCCGTGCGCAGGATGGCGTTGGCGATTTCGCTCTCGGTCATCGTCTGGTTGCCGATGGAAAGCGAGTAGGTCGGGTAGACATCCCAGCTTGTGTCCTCCACCGCAGAGCCGGAGGCCTGCAGCATACGCTTGGCCGTGTTGATACGGGACTGCACGTCCTCACGGGCATTTTCAAACACCTGCTCGCTCTCCACGTAACCGACGTTCTCGCCGTTCACCTGCACATTCAGCACAAAGCGCAGCCCCAGCCCGCTGCGCACCAGGACCACAAGCCCCGCTGCGGCAACTGCCGGGAGTATGTAAGTGATGGCGTTCCAGACAACGATGGAGTATTTTCGGATGCCGCTGGCAAGGTATTTTTTCTTGGCACGGCGCACATCGCCATCCTCGCTCTCCACGAGGGTATCGGGGATGGCGCGGATATGACGGATGCCAGAGGCCATCCGCACGAACGGGCTGGTCAAGTCCTCAATCAGCGTGATAATACCGATCAGAATCGGGCGCAGGACAATGAGCAGCAGATTCAGCACGGTATCACCGATGCCGTGCACAACAGCCCCCACTCTGCGGCCTACGCAGACAAAAACATACTCGACCCAGAAGCCGACCATGTACAGCATATCGCCGACAGTGTTGCGGCGGTGCAGGTCCTGCATGTAACGGGCTGCCTTGCGGCGGTTATCGCTGCGCTTTTTTTCCTGCGATGAGTGCGAAAAGCGCGTTACAGGGGTCATCTCCGGGGGTTCGGTGATGCTATCGTTTTTCGGATTGGGATCAGTTTGGATGGGATTCAAAATACGGAAGCTCCTTTCCGTGTGAAGCAAATTTACGTGGGGTCTGCACCGCAGGGCAGACTGTGCAGCTGCCAGCCCGTCAGCAGCTTTTCCTGCCGGGCCAGGGCGGCCATATCCTCGGGCAGCGGACACTCCACACGGAGGGGCTTCCCTGTCAGCGGGTGCGCAAACGCAAGGATGCCGCAGTGCAGTGCGTGACGTCGCAGAAGGATGTCCGACCCGCCGTACAGCGTATCCCCCGCCAGCGGATGGCCGATATAGGACATGTGTACGCGAATCTGATGGGTGCGCCCGGTGCGCGGCCAGCAGGCCAGCAGACTGTGGCCCGGCCCCGCGGCCAGCACCGCGTACTCGGTCAGGCTGTACTTGCCGTCCGCGCACACGCAGCGGCCAATGATGGAGTCACCGCGCCGCGCGATAGCGCTTCGACCCGGCCCGGCCCCAGCGGCATTGTACCCTGCACAATCGCAAGGTAGCACTTGTGGCAGATCCGGCCAGCAGCGGTGCGGCAAAGGCGTTTTTCGCGCACAGCACCAGGCCGCTTGTGTTTTTGTCAATGCGGTTTACCGGGCGGAAGATGCCGCTTTCCCCCCGCTGCTGCAGGTGGTACAACCAGCCGTTGGCCAGTGTACCGTCAGGATAGTTCAGCGTGGGGTGCACGGCAATGCCCGCGGGCTTGTTGAGCACCGCGGCAAAATCGTCCTCATAGGCGATGGAAAACGGCACAGGCTGCGGGGTCACACTCGTCTCCTGCTCGGGCGGGAGCGCAAAGCGGATGCACTGCCCGGCGTGTACAGGCTCATTCGTGCGGATGGCTGATCGTCGACGTAAAAGCCGTCACCGTCATATTTGACGGACTTGATCAGTCCTGCCGTAACACCCTGCATGCGCAGGAACAGCCCCAGCTTGCAGCCCTCGTTTTCCGGCGGCACGGTATAACGCAAAACGGTCACAGTACCGCCCTCCTTAAAGCCTATATGAGGGTATTATACCACAAAACGCCCTGTGATGCAAACCCCAATGTCTGGCAGAAAGGTACGCTGCGACAGCAAACGGCCCTCCCGGAGGAGAGCCGTTTGTGTTATTTCTGTGATTGCAGCTCCGCGGCGCGCTCCAGCACGGGCCGGAGATACTGCCCCGTGAAGGAGTGCGGGTTCTGCGCGACCTCCTCCGGGGTGCCGGTGGCGACGATGGTTCCGCCGCCGCTGCCGCCCTCGGGGCCGAGGTCGATGATATGGTCGGCGCGTTTGATGACGTCGAGATTGTGCTCAATGACGATGACCGTATTGCCCGCATCAACGAGCTTATCCAGCACCTTGACCAGACGGTGGACATCGGCCACATGCAGGCCGGTGGTAGGCTCGTCGAGGATATAGACGGTCTGCCCGGTATCGCGGCGGGCCAACTCATTGGCCAGCTTGACGCGCTGCGCCTCACCGCCCGAAAGCGTCGTGGCTGCCTGACCCAGCTGGATGTAGCCAAGGCCGACCTCCTGCAGCGTTTGCAGCTTGCGCGCGATCTTCGGAATGTTGGCGAAAAATACGCAGGCCTCCTCCACCGTCATGTCCAGCACGTCGGAGATGGTCTTGTCCTTGTACTTGACCTCGAGCGTTTCACGGTTGTAGCGCTTGCCCTTGCAGACGTCACAAGGCACGTAAATATCCGGCAGAAAGTGCATTTCAATCGTCAGGATGCCGCCGCCTTCGCAGGCTTCGCAGCGTCCGCCCTTGACATTGAAGCTGAACCGGCCGGGGCCGTAGCCGCGCATTTTGGCATCCTGCGTGTTGGAAAACAGCGTGCGGATGTCGCCAAACACGCCTGTGTAGGTGGCCGGGTTGGAGCGTGGCGTGCGGCCAATCGGCGACTGGTCGATGCCGATGACCTTATCGACCCACTCCATGCCCTCGACCTCCTCACACTGGCCGGGGCGGCTGCGCGCACCGTTCAGGGCGGCAGCCAGCGTTTTGTACAGAATTTCGTTGACAAGCGTCGACTTGCCGGAGCCGGACACGCCGGTAACACAGATCAGCTTGCCGAGCGGGAAGTCTACGGTAATGTCCTGCAGATTGTTCTCATGGGCCTTGACGACGCGCAGCGCCTTGCCGTTTCCCTCGCGGCGTGTCTCGGGGACCTCTACGAATTTGCGGCCAGACAGATACGCGCCAGTGATGCTGCGCTTGACCTTGCAGATGTCCGCGACGCTGCCTGCGGCGACGATTTCGCCGCCGTGGACGCCCGCACCGGGGCCGACATCGACAATATAGTCGGCCTGCCGCATTGTGTCCTCATCGTGCTCAACGACGATCAGCGTGTTGCCAAGGTCGCGCAGCCGCTTCATCGTTGCAATCAGCTTATCGTTGTCACGCTGGTGCAGGCCGATGCTCGGCTCGTCGAGCACGTAGAGCACGCCGGTCAGCGCACTGCCGATCTGGGTCGCCAGACGGATGCGCTGGCTCTCGCCGCCGGACAACGAAGCCGCACCGCGGGAGAGCGTCAGATAGCCAAGGCCGACGCTCTTTAAAAAGCCCAGACGTTCTTTTACCTCTTTAAAAATAGGCGCACCTATCATCTCGTCCGGGTGCTGACCTTGGCCGTGTTGATAAAGTCCAGTTCCTCGTTGACGCTCTTGTCACAGAAATCGGCAATGTTGATATCGCCTACCGTCACGGCTAGGCTTGTCGGCTTTAAGCGGCGACCATGGCAGGCGGGGCATTCCTCGCTGGACATGACAAGGGCGATTTCCTCCTTGACCCACTCGCTGCTCGTCTCGCGGAAGCGGCGCTCCAGATTCGGGATGATGCCTTCGAACTGGTTAAAGTAGGTGCCGGAGCCAAACATACTCTCGCGCTGCATCTCAATACGCTCGTCACCCGTCCCGTACAGCAGGGCGTGCAGGGCCTCCTCGCTGAAGTCCTTAACGGGGGTATCGAGTGTAAAGCCGTAGCGCTTGCCAAGCGCCTTATAGGTCATTTCGGAGATGGAGCCTCGGCGTAATACCAGCCGCTGGCCTTGATGGCACTTTCCCGGATGGACTTGCGCTTGTCGGGGATGACACGCGCCGATCTACCTTCATGAAGTGCCGAGACCCGTACACTTCTCGCAGGCACCGAAGGGATTGTTGAAGCTGAACATCCGCGGGGTCAGCTCCTCGACGGAGATGCCGTGCTCGGGGCAGGCGTAGCTCTGGCTGAACATCATCGGTTCACCGCCAATGACGTCGATGACGACAAGTCCGTTTGCCTGCGCCAGCGCGGTTTCTATGGAATCGGCCAGACGCCCGCGGACCGTGTCGTTGATGACCAGACGGTCCACGACGATCTCAACGGTGTGCTTGATGTTCTTTTCGAGGTTGATCTCCTCGCTCAGATCGTACATATTGCCGTCGACGCGCACGCGGGCAAAACCGGCTCGGCGGGCGGCATCCAGCTCCTTGGCCTGGGTGCCCTTGCGGGCACGCACAACGGGGGCCAGCACCTGAAAGCGGGTGCGCTCCGGCAGCTTCATGACTTCGTCGACCATCTCGTCCACGGTCTGCTGGGTAATCTCCCGCCCGCAGATCGGGCAGTGGGGCACGCCGATGCGGGCGTACATCAGACGCAGATAGTCGTAAATCTCCGTTACCGTTCCCACCGTGGAACGCGGGTTGTGGCTTGTTGTTTTCTGGTCGATGGAGATGGCCGGGGACAGGCCGGTGATCTCGTCGACATCGGGCTTTTCCATCTGGCCCAGGAACTGGCGGGCATAGCTGGAAAGGCTTTCCATATAGCGGCGCTGGCCGTCGGCGTAAATCGTGTCAAACGCCAGGCTCGACTTGCCGGAGCGGACAGGCCGGTCATGACGATCAGCTTATCTCTGGGCAGCTCCAAATCGACGTTTTTCAGGTTATGCTCCCGCGCACCCTTGATGACAATGCGGTTGTTCGGGTCGATTTTGATTTTGGAGCTGCGCTTTGCAGGCTTTTTTTCGGGTGTTGTACTCAATTTTTATATTTCCTCCTGCCTTGCGTGTTTTGGCAGCGGCCTTGCGTTCACTGGTGTCGGCGGCGGTGGGATCTTCTCCGCGTTCCAGCCGCTGAATTTCGTCGCGCAGCTGCGCGGCCAGCTCAAATTGCAGCAGCCGCGCGGCCTCCTTCATCTCCTTGGTCAGGCGTTCAATTGTCTGCTGTCGCTCGGCGCGGCTCATGCGGTGCTGGCGCATCCGCTTGTTTTCCTCGCTCATGCTGATTTCGAGCCCGCGCCGATGGCCTTGACGATGGTTTTGGGCGTGATGCCGTGTTCTTTATTGTAGGCGTCCTGAATGGAGCGGCGGCGCTCGGTCTCCATGATGGCGCGCTCCATGCTGGGCGTGACCTCATCTGCGTACATGAGCACAACGCCGTTGGCGTTGCGGCCGCGCGCCGATCGTCTGAATCAAGCTTGTCTCACTGCGCAGGAAGCCTTCCTTATCGGCATCCAGAATCGCAATCAGCGATACCTCCGGCAGGTCCAGACCCTCGCGCAGCAGGTTGATGCCAACAATAACATCAATTGCGCCGACGCGCAGGTCCTTGATGATCTCCATGCGCTCAAACGTGTCGACCTCGTGGTGCATATACTTCGTCTTGACGCCGTGTTCCTCCAGATAATCCGTCAGATCCTCGGCCATCTTGACGGTCAGCGTTGTGACGAGTGCGCGCTCGCCACGGTCAATGCGGGTGCGGATCTCGCCCAGCAGGTCCTCGATCTGCCCCTCCACCGGGCGCACCATGATAAGCGGGTCCAGCAGGCCGGTGGGGCGGATGACCTGCTCCGCTACGCGGCTGGAATGCTGGCGTTCATATTCACCGGGGGTTGCAGAAACAAAAATCTTCTGATGGATTTTGGCTTCAAATTCTTCAAATTTCAGCGGGCGGTTGTCAAACGCCGACGGCAGACGGAAGCCGTATTCTACCAGCGTTTTCTTGCGGCTGTAGTCGCCGCCGAACATACCGCGCACCTGCGGCAGCATGACGTGGCTCTCGTCGACCATCAGCAGGAAATCATCCGGGAAATAATCCAGCAGCGTTGTGGGCGTGGAGCCGGGCGCACGGCCTGACAGGACAGCGGAGTAGTTCTCAATGCCCTTGCACATGCCGACCTCCTGCAGCATCTCCATGTCGTAGTTGGTGCGCTGCTGGATGCGCTGGGCCTCCAAGAGCTTGCCCTCCTCGGTGAATTTTTTGACCTGCTCCTCCATCTCGGCCTGAATCTTTTTCAGGCCTCCTGCATCTTTTCGGGGCCGACGATATAGTGGCTGGCCGGGAAGATGGCAACATGACGCACCACGTTCTTGTGCTCGCCGGTCAGCGGGTCAAACTCCACAATGCGGTCAATCTCGTTGCCGAAGAACTCGACCCGAATCGCAAATTCGTCGTTGTAGGCCAGGTGGATGTCCACCGTGTCCCCTTTTACGCGGAACTTGTTGCGGATGAAGTTCATGTCGTTGCGCTCATATTGCAGCTTGACCAGGCGGCTGCAAGCTCGTCGCGCTCCATCTGCATACCGGGGCGCAGGCTGATGACCATGCTGCGGTAGTCGATGGGGTCGCCCAGCGAGTAGATGCAGGACACCGACGCCACAATGATGACGTTGCGCCGCTCTGACAACGCCGCCGTGGCCGAGTGGCGCAGACGGTCAATCTCGTCGTTGATGGCGCTGTCCTTCTCAATATAGGTGTCTGTGGACGGGATATAAGCCTCGGGCTGGTAGTAGTCGTAGTAGGAGACGAAATATTCTACCGCATCATCGGGGAAAAAGCCGCGCATCTCGGTACAGATCTGACTGGCCAGCGTTTTATTCGGCTCCAAAATCAGCGTCGGGCGATTGCACCGGGCGATGATGTTCGCATCGTAAACGTCTTGCCGGAGCCGGTGACGCCCAGCAGCGTCTGGGCGTCTTCACCCTCATGGATGCCCTGCACCAGCGCTTCTATCGCCTGCGGCTGGTCGCCGGTGGGCTGAAACGGTGCCTTTAAGTGAAAGACTTCGTCCATAGTCGTTCCTTTCGTGTACAACAATTAGTTGTATAATGATTATAACACGACAAATTTTTAATGTAAATAGGTTTGCCGATATTTTGTACCCAAACCACAGAAAAATGCGCCCTGCCGGGACACGGCAAGGCGCATGGGCGGTGTTCAGCGGCTGGCGGCCTGCAGCACGCCACTGTTTACGCGGTATTCCGGCAGGCTGCCGCGGTTCAGCATCGAACAGCCATCCTCCCCCGCTATGATGATATGATCCATGATCGTAAAGCCGAGCTGGCCGGTGACCTCCATAATATGGTAGGTCGTCAGGCGGTCCGCCTCGGACGGAATGGCCAGCCCGGTGGGATGATTGTGTGCCAGAATGCCGCAGGTCGAGTTGGTGCGGGCCACGGCGCGCAGCAGCTTGCGGGTGTCCACGGCCACGCGGTTGGGAACGCCCTCGGCAATGCGCAGGTCCTGCACAGGGCGGCAGCGTCGTCCAATAAAATCAGGTAGAGCTGCTCATTCTGCACACCGCGGAACAGCGGCTTTACGTAGCGATGGCCGTCTCTGCCGTGTTCAGCGACAGGCGGGTCTTGCGCTTTTTCAGCTCATAATAGCGGCTGCACGCCATGACGGTAGAAATCAGCCGCGCACTTTTGGGGCCGACGCCCTCGACCTGCATCAGTTCCTCGGGCTCGGCCTCCAGCACTTTGCAGAAATCGCCGAAGTGCTGAATGAGTCTGTGCGCCAGCGCGTTTGTGTCTGCCCGCGGGATGGAGAGAAACAGCAGATATTCCAGTGCCTCGTGTTCGGCTAGGCTGTCCAGTCCGTCTCGCTCGACGCGCTCCTGCATCCGGGCGCGGTGTTTCGCGTGGAGATTTTCGTCTGCCATTTTTTCACATCCCATCTTTACGTTCTGCTGGTTTTATTATATACTGTAAAAAGACTTTTGCCAACCGTTTTTACTGATGAATTTTTAAAGAGGACACGATGAAAAGTTTTACCGCAGGACCCAATGAAAACGGCGTGCGCCTGAGCCGCTTTGTGGAGGGCGTGACCAAGGATATGCCCCGCAGCATGATGTACAAGGCGTTCCGCAACAAGCGCATCAAGGTCAACGGCAAGCGCGCCGAGCCGGATACCCGCCTGAGCGCAGGCGATTTGATCGAACTGTACATCAACGACGAGTTCTTCCCCGTGGGCAAGCCCGCTGCCAAGACTGCCAAGCCGCCGCGTAGGCAGCCGCCTGTGACCGTGGTGTATGAGGATAAAAATTTTGCGGTGCTCTACAAGCCCGCGCACCTGCTCTGCCACAGTGACCGCACCGGCGACGCCAATCTGGTGGATGCTTTGCGGCTTATCTGGAGGCCAAGGGCGAGTATGATCCCCACGCAGAAAAGCGATTTGCCCCGGCGCTGTGCAACCGGCTGGACCGCGGCACCGAAGGTCTGGTGCTGGCCGCCAAGAGCTACGCCGCGCTGCGCGACCTGAACGCCATCATCCGCGACGACATGATGAAAAAGGAGTATCTGACCATCACGGTGGGGGCACCGCCGCAGGGACGGTTCGTCGCATGGCTGCAGCACAGCGAGAAAATAACAAGGTGCGCATCCACGCCCGTGAGAGCGAGGGTTACAAGCAGATCATCACCGAGGTGACGGTCATCCGGCAGGCAGGGCCGTTTGCGCTCTGCCGCATTGGGCTGATCACGGGCCGCACCCACCAGATCCGTGCGCATCTGGCGTATCTGGGCCATCCGGTACTGGGCGACATCAAGTACGGCAACCGCAAGATGAACGAGCGCACCGGGCTGAAAACACAGGCTCTCTGCGCCCAGCGACTGACGTTTGGCAGAATCCCCGAGGAAAATACGCTGCAGTATCTTTCCGGCAGGGTCATCAAGCTGAATGACCCGGAAATCGTAAAGACGTACGAACGACTGACGGCAGAAAAGTAAGCTCTGCCGCGGCTGGCGGCTGGAAGCATCCGCCCCTGCAAGCGACGATGTTGTTATCCGTAGGGGAGCATTGCATATCTGCCCGCGGGATATTGCCGAAAAATCAAAAATACCGGGCCGTTCCCCACATTCGGGAAACGCCCGGTAATTTTTTACGCCAGAACGAAGTGATAGACCAGAGACAGTGCCACGATCAAGGCACAGGCAATGCGGCGTGGATGGGCGGGCAGGTGATGATGCGCTCGGCCATGACGTCGTCCTCACTGGTTTCGTCGTCATCGGCGTAGCGGCCACGTTTTTTGGACTTCTTATCGTAACCGTCGTCCTCGTCATCGTAGTCGAGGTCATCGGTATCGTACATCTGGGTGCCTCATCGTCGTCCTCATCATCGTCGAACAGGCGGCCTTTGGGAGCGTAGCGGCGGACGCGCTCGGCCTCGGCATCCTCGTCGTCATCGGCGTAGCTGCTGTCTTGGGGCTCAAACGCTGAGCATCGATCGATGTACAGCTACGTACGTCTGAGCATCGATCGATGTACAGCTACGTACGTCTGAGCATCGATCGATGTACAGCTACGTACGTCCTGAGCATCGATCGATGTACAGCTAGA
>ENA-OQCN01000861-OQCN01000861.1-human-gut-metagenome-genome-assembly--contig:-NODE-861-length-16030-cov-4.901654_pt1 | contig 16030 bp, 18 predicted proteins | sample MGYA00242497_ERZ504576 | MGnify/ENA primary metagenome ERZ504576 (study PRJEB26092, sample SAMD00036296) | human gut metagenome | host: Homo sapiens | study: EMG produced TPA metagenomics assembly of... | reverse complement strand
GAATGTATAAACGCTTAAAAATTAATATGATTATTCACTTTTTCTTCATATGATATGTCAGAATACTATTTTATGGCTTTCTACTTCTTCATGTGATTTTTAACTGAAAATGTAATAATATCCTTTAAATAAATGCTATTCATATAATCTATACATAAACAACCCTTTTATGTATGGTTCAATCATATGAACAAGTGTTTTTATATATGAATATTCCTTATTTGGTCACATATAATAAAAAAAACGTATGAAATATCATAAATACTTCATACGATTAGGTATATTTAAGAGCTTTTACGCCCTTCAAACGCTTTTAACAACGTCATAGCGTCTGTGTAGTCTAAATGGCTACCTACAGGTATTCCATGAGCTAATCTTGACACTCTACATTTACCTTCTAAAAGTTTAGATATATATAATGCTGTTGTCTCCCCTTCTACAGTTGGATCTAACGCTAATATAACTTCTTCTGTATTCTCATTAATTCTTTTTAAGAGTGACATAATATTCAATTGGTCTGGTAGAACTCCTTTTTGTGTATTAATCAAACCATCTAGCACATGATATACACCATTATATTCTTGCATAGACTCAATCACAGATATATCTTTTGGATTTTGTACTACGCATATGATATTCTGATTACGATTGGAGTTCACGCAGAACTCACAAAGCTCATCTTCTGTTAAATTACCACAGCATATGCATTTTTTTACTTTCTTTTTTAAATTAATTAACGTTTCTGCCATTTCAGATATTTCATCTTCATTCCAACTAAGTACAGTAAATGCATATCTTTCAGCTGTCTTAGCACCTACTCCTGGTAATTTCTGAAATTCATATATTAAATCATCAAATGTTTTTGGATACATATTTCACCTTCTAATCTTCTTTTATCTCAATGTTTGGAAATAAACTTTTCATATGATCTTCTATGCTCATGTTATTTTCCGTTATAGACTCTTTTCTTCTTAATTGAACTTGAAATGGTTCCGGAAGATTTCCACTAATCATCTTTTCCTTAAAACATCAAGAACTCTTGCTTGTTGTGTTTTATCCAGCGCGAATACTTCTTTGCCTTTCCTAATAACACCTCCATAAAATCTTCATATCCATAATTTAATTCGAATTCATTAATTTGTTTTGCGAAGATTTCACTCGATGTACATACCACAATATAATTTGATCCACTTGCCATTATGACACTGTTTCTTAGAGAAGCTGCATATTTTCCAAATTCCAAACTTGATGTGAATTGTCCTATATTATTGAATTTAGTTGTATCTATGTTTCTTTCCATTTTATTTGCCCCAACAAGTAGTTGAACAACAAAATCATCATTCAATATGATTTTATTATCCGCATTTTCTGACTGTTTTAATGTTTCACGTGAAACATCAGAAATTTCAGATTTCTCTAAAACCTTATTTTTATCAACTATTTCACTGCTTTTCTCAATAATATCTGAGTTATCAGACTATCATCATATGACGTTTCATAATTATCTTCTTCTTCAATATCCGAATTATTATCATATTCAGATTCGAATTTATTACTTTTTGGTTCATATGAATAACTTGAAATCTTTAACAAAGAGGCTTCTAGATAATCCAATGCATTCGACGCATACGTATATTTATTATATGTATCCATCAATTCTTCCATGCATTGAATTCTGAAATGAATAGGAGCGGATTTGAAATATTTCCGAATCATATCTTTATTCATATCCGATACTAAAGTAGAATTTTCTGAATAATCTAGAATTAAACTATCTTTAACATATGAATAAAGTCTGCCGTTAAACGTTTTATATCCATTCCCATATCTGAATATTTCTGAATATCTTTTATAAAACGATCTACATCTTTTTTATAAACTGAACTAAATAATTGACCAATATCTTCTGATGTTATGACACCATAGATTTTACGGATATCATTCACATCAATATGAGATGTACAATATGCTACGCATTGATCCAAAATAGATAAAGCATCTCGCATACCTCCATCTGCAAGCTGTGCAATCAATGTCAAACCATCCTGATCAATTTCTATACCTTCATTTTTACAAACCACAGACAATCGGTATTTAATATCATTTACACTCACTTTGTTGAAATCAAATCTTTGGCAACGAGAAATAATCGTAGGCAATACTTTATTAGGTTCAGTTGTCGCAAATATAAAAATCACATGAGCAGGAGGTTCTTCGATTGTTTTCAACAATGCATTGAATGCTCCTGAAGTCATCATATGAACTTCATCAATAATATAGATCTTGTATTTTCCTTGCATAGGAGCATACTTTACTTTATCAATTAAATTTCTTACTTCATCAACACCGTTGTTACTAGCCGCATCAATTTCAATAATATCTGGATGACTTCCGTTTGCGGCCATCTTACAGTTCTCGCAGATTCCACAAGGAGCATCCTGACTGCTTGTACAATTCAATGTCTTCGCAAATATTTTTGCGATTGAAGTTTTTCCTGTACCTCTAGGCCCACAAAATAAATAGGCATGGGCAATACGATTTTGAACAATCGCATTTTTTAATGTTTGAATTATATGTGTCTGACCAACAACTTCATCAAAATTACTTGGTCTATATTTTCTATATAACGCTTGATATGCCATTCGTTTATATCCTTTCTATATTGTTTTCCTGTATCCTATTTTATCATAGTTTTACTCATTTTATTTGATGTATTCTATATATATGAAAAGCAGAAATCTTTTTGAATTATGATTTCTGCTTCTTTTTCATATCTCTTTTTTTCTTAAAAAAATGTTTCAATAAATCTGAACATTCAGATTCTAGAATGCCTCTTCTATATATAGGATGATGATTAAATTCAGATACTTCGAATAAATTTGTACATGTGCCTACACAACCTCCTTTAGGATCTGATGCTCCATAAACAACTTCTTTGATTCTAGATTGGATAATGGCACCTGCACACATAGGACACGGTTCCAAAGTTACATACAAAACACAATCTTCCAATCTCCATGTACCTAATTTTTTACAAGCTTTTTGAATAGCCATGATTTCAGCATGAGCAATACTCTGTTGCATAGTTTCTCGCTTGTTATATCCTCGAGCTATAATTTTATCATCTTTTACAATCACGCAACCAATAGGAACCTCATCATAGCTTTCTGCTTTTTTTGCCTGCTTGATAGCTTCCTTCATCCATTTCACATCATCCATATTCATATCCTCTTCCTATATATTAATCATACATGAAATTTAAACAAAATATAAAAAAACTACTACACATGATGGAGCTTGCTTAAGGCTGCTTCGTTCCCGACCTGACCTGATTCACAAGATATCATTGTAGTAGCTAGGTTATTATATCAAATCCATTTTCAATTCGCAATAGAAAAAGCTGTCAAATGACAGCCTTCATAATTAACCAATTTTCTTTTTACCACCCATGTAAGGTTGTAAAGCTTCTGGATCAAGATAGATCCATCTTCTTGTAAATTATTTTCTAAGAATGCAATCAACATTCTTGGTGGAGCAACACAAGTGTTGTTTAATGTGTGTGCATAATATTTTTCTCCATTTTCACCCTTAACACGAATCTTTAAACGACGTGCCTGAGCATCTGTCAAGTTAGAGCAACTTCCGACTTCAAAATATTTCTTTTGACGTGGAGACCAAGCTTCAACATCCACTGACTTGCATTTTAAATCTGCCAAATCACCTGAACAGCATTCCAAAGTACGTACTGGAATATCTAATGTTCTGAAGAACTCTACAGTATTCATATACAATTTTTTTAAACCATTCCATACTATCTTCCGGTTTACAAACAACAATCATTTCTTGTTTTTCGAATTGGTGAATACGATATACACCACGTTCTTCAATACCGTGAGCACCTTTTTCTTTACGGAAACAAGGTGAGTATGAAGTATATGTATATGGAAGATCTTTTTCTTCAAGAATTGTGTCTTTGAATTTACCAATCATAGAGTGTTCACTTGTACCAATCAAATACAAATCTTCACCTTCGATTTTATACATCATGCCTTCCATTTCTGCAAATGACATTACACCATCAACAACTGAACTACGAATCATATATGGTGGAATAACAAATGTAAATCCTTTTTTATCAATCATGAAATCACGAGCATAATTTAAGATTGCTGAATGTAGACGAGCAATGTCTCCCATTAAATAGTAGAATCCATTACCAGCTACACGACGTGCTGCATCCAAATCAATTCCACTTAAACGTTCCATGATTTCAGTGTGATAAGGAATTTCAAAATCAGGAACAACAGGTTCGCCGAATCTTTCTAATTCAACATTTTCACTATCGTCTTTTCCAATCGGAACACTATCATCAATGATGTTTGGAATCTGCATCATTTTTCTGTTACAGACTCTCTTAATTTGATTTCTTTTTCTTCTAAAGCTGTTAGCTCATGAGCGATTTCAGCCATTTGTTGCTTAATCTCTTCAGCCTCTTCTTTTTTGCCTTGACCCATTAATTTACCGATTTCTTTAGAAATCTTTTTACGATTCGCACGCAAATCATCCGCATGTTGTTGTGTTTGACGAAGTTCTTTGTCCTCCATCAACACTTCATTAACTAAAGGCAATTTGTAGTCTTGGAACTTTTTCTTAATGTTCTCTTTAACAATGTCCGGGTTTTCACGGACAAATTTCATATCTAGCATGATATCCTCCTTGCATAAAAAAGAGACACTCACACCCATAAAGGGACGATGTCTCGCGTTGCCCACCCTTTTTTATCATATATATTACATATATGATCTCTTAACATGATAACGGTATGTACCGGATCAAACTACTAATTTCATTTGATCACTCTAAGGTGCTATTCAATTACTCATATCAGTATTTTCACCAACCATACTGTCTCTAATCCATATATTGAATAATCTACTTATCCTTATCTTTGTTTTCAACACATTTATACCATTAAAACAAAGCTAAAGTCAACCGCTTATTCTGTGAAATATCCTCATTAAATCGGATTTATCATATGATTCTACTTATCTACAAATCATATTCAATATCACAATTAAATATAGTATTAAAATATAAGAAATCCATCTATAATCCATTCCCATGAATATTAAAAACTGAATAAACAAAAGTAACCCTAATAGAGAAAAGAAGGCATAAATTCGTTTTGTTGAATTATCATAATACAAATAGTATAAGCCAATTACTGCCATTGCAAAAATAGCGCCAATACATAAAGATCCAATAATACTTCCATGACCAGAAATATAAACACATGCCGCAACAAAGATCATACATATTAAGGAAATTTTATCTGCTTTTCTATCTTGTCTAAAACTTTCCATTTTGTATACATCTAAATTGTGAATAATATTTGTGAATTCTTCATTCGAATAATTCAAACTCTTTTTACATGATATCAATTCAGCCACAGAAACATGCAAAGATTCAGATAGGGCAGGTAACAATTGAATGTCTGGATATCCTATTCCACGTTCCCATCGGCTAACAGCTTTATCTGTGACATGTAGCTGTTGAGCTAATTCCATTTGCGTCATATTGTTTTCTTTTCTTAACTTACAGATAAACATTCCCATATCTTTTGCGTTCACATATATCACTTCTTTCTATAATAATTTATATCCATTCTATCAAATAGGCAATCAACGTGTCGTTTATACAATGTATTCGGGTTATTTCTATCTGATTTATCATATGAAAAAGGAGTAAAATCATAATTCTACTCCTTACATGCATTATTCTTCTGTATTTTCTTCGGATTCTACTTCAGGCTCTTCATGATCTACCAATGTCATACGCGTTACTTTCGCGTCCCCATTTAAGTTGATCAATCTTACACCTTGTGTATTTCTTCCATAGATTCCTACATTCTCTAAAGCCACACGAATCATGATTCCATCACTGGCAACAATCATCGCATCTTCTTTACCAGTAACCGCACGCATACACATTAGCTTACCAGTCTTTTCTGTGATATTAATTGTGCTAACACCTTTTTTACCACGAGAAGTCAAACGATAATCCTCGAACTTACTACGTTTACCATAACCATTTTCAGAAACAACAAGAACTGTATCACCTTCACTAGATAGTGCAGCACCTACAACTTCACTGCCATCACAATTGAATCCTAATACACCACTTGCGCTACGTCCCATGATACGAACTTGATCTTCATTGAATCGAACAGCTTTACCATTTGATCCTGAAATGATTACTTCATCTTGTCCTGTAGTTAATTTTACAAAACGCAATTCATCGTCTGGTTTTAAACTAATCGCAATCTTACCATTACGATTAATATTCTCAAATTCAGATACAGATGTACGTTTTACAATACCGTTCTTTGTGACAAATAATAATGTTTCACTTTCATCATCCTTAGGAACAGCTACAAGAACATTTACTTTTTCGCCCTTTTCCAAAGTCATTAAATTCACAATTGGAATTCCCTTAGATGTTCTAGATCCACTAGGAACATTGTATCCTTTTAATCGATATACACGACCTTTGTCTGTAAACAACAATAAGTAATCATGTGTTGACATTGAAATCATTGTATCGATAGAATCTTCTTCATTTAACGTTAATGATTTAATACCGCGTCCACCACGATTTTGAGCACGATATGTATCTACAAGCTGACGCTTAATATATCCTGATTCAGTTAATGTGATAATTACATCTTCAACTGGAATTAAGTCTTCATCTTCCATATCAACAGAAGCATCACTAATTTCCGTTCTTCTTTCATCCCCATATTTCTGATCAATTTCAGTTAAATCATCACGAATGATTTTAAGAACACGATCATGATTTGCCAAGATATCCTTTAAATCTTCAATCGTTAATAATAATTGTTGATATTCATTTTCAATCTTGTCTCTTTCTAATCCAGATAATCTTCTTAACTGCATAGCCAAGATTGCTTTTGCCTGAATCATACTCAATCCAAACGCATCACATAAATCTTGAGATAAACCAGCTTCATCCTTTTTAGAACTGCGAATCATATGAATAACTTCATCAATATGATCCATCGCAATACGTAAACCTTCTAAAATATGTGCACGATCTTGTGCTTTCTTTAACTCAAACTGAGTCTTTCTAACAACTACATCAACCTGATGATCAATATAATCATGAATAATATCTTTTAATGGTAATTGTTTAGGACGCCCATTTTCAAGTGCCAACATGTTGATACCAAATGAAGTCTGAAGAGGAGTTAATCTAAACAATTGATTTAAAATCACTTCTTCTTGGGCATCCTTCTTTAATTCCATGACGATACGAATACCTTCACGGTTACTTTCATCATTTAAATAAGTAACACCCTGAATAGCTTTATCACGAATTAAAGATGCCATCTTAGTGATCAAGTTTGCCTTATTGACCTGATAAGGAATTTCATAGAAAATAATCTGTTTCTTTCCATTTGTTAATTCTTCTACACGATATTTTGAACGAATCATAATCGATCCACGTCCAGTTTCAAATGCTTGACGAATTCCTTTACGACCTAAAATGATACCACCAGTAGGGAAATCAGGTCCTTTAATGACTTCCATCAATTGAGGAATTGTAATATCCGGATCATCCATTACCGCAAAAATAGCTTGAATTGTTTCTGATAAGTTATGTGGTGGAATATTTGTTGCCATACCAACCGCAATACCAACAGCCCCATTGATCAATAAGTTTGGAATACGACTTGGAAGCACAACTGGCTCATTTTCTTCACCATCATAGTTTGGAATAAAATCAACCGTATCCTTTTGAATATCACGCATCATTTCCATAGAAATTTTAGACATACGAGCTTCCGTATAACGCATTGCCGCAGCTCCATCTCCATCTAGAGAACCAAAATTTCCATGTCCATCCACTAGTGGATATCGATAAGAGAAATCTTGGGCCATACGAACCATTGCATCATATACAGCTATATCACCATGAGGGTGATACTTACCAATGACTTCACCAACAATACGAGCACTTTTTTTATGTGCAACACCTGAAGTAATTCCCAATTGATTCATCGCATGTAAAATACGACGATGAACAGGTTTCATACCATCACGAACATCTGGTAATGCACGTGAAACAATAACAGACATTGAATAATCTAGAAAGGCTGTACGCATTTCTTTGGATATTTCAACATCTTCTACATAGTCATATCGCTTATTTTCTTCTTCCATAAGGACCTCCTACTAGTAATCCAAATTAGCGTATACAGCATTTTCCTGAATATATTCACGACGAGGCTCTACATCCTCACCCATCAACATATCAAATACACTGTCCGCTTCCATCGCATCATCAATAGTGACACGTTTCAATACTCTATGATGTGGATCCATGGTTGTTTCCCACAACTGTTCTGCATCCATTTCACCTAAACCTTTATAACGCTGAACTTTGTATCCATCTTTAAATTCTTCACGCAACTGATCCATTTCCTGCTCTTTATATGCATAGGCAATCTTTTTACCTTTTTGCACCTTGTATAAAGGCGGTTGTGCAATATAAACATATCCACCTTCAATAACAGGCTTCATAAAACGATATAAGAACGTCAACATCAATGTACAAATATGACTACCATCAACATCGGCATCGGTCATAATAACAATCTTGTGATAACGTAATTTAGATACATCTACATCTTCTTGAATACCGCATCCAAAAGCCGTAATCATACTACGAATTTCCTGGTTTTCAAAAATACGATGTGTTCTAGCTTTTTCAACATTTAAAATCTTACCACGCAAAGGTAGAATTGCTTGTGTTTTCGCGTCACGACCTTGTTTCGCGCTGCCCCCGGCAGAATCCCCTTCGACAATGTAGATTTCGCATTCACTTGCATCTTTACTTGAACAATCCGTTAACTTACCCGGTAAAGAACTAATACCATCCAATGCAGATTTACGACGTGTTAATTCACGAGCCTTTTTAGCCGCAATTCTAGCCTTACTTGCGATTTCAGCTTTTTCCACAATAGCCTTGGCAATATCTGGATTTTCTAAGAAAAAACGATTGATTTGTTCTCCAGCAATATTAGAAACAATCTTACGAACTTCACTATTTCCTAATTTTGTCTTTGTCTGTCCTTCATATTGAGGATCTGGATGCTTTACAGAAATAATCGCAACCAAACCTTCCTTAACATCATCCTGAGATAAAGTTTCATCCTTTTTGATCATGTTGTTGTTTTTCGCATACGTGTTTATACAACGAGTCAAAGCCATTCTAAAACCATCTTCATGATATCCACCTTCATGCGTATGAATATTATTACAGAATGAATAAATACTTGATTGATAGCCATCATTATATTGCAATGCAACTTCTGCAAGTATACCATCCTGCAATCCTTCTACATAAATAACTTTATCGCTGATTGTACTCTTATTCTTATTTAAGAATTGTACATACTCAATAATTCCACCCTCATACTTATAGTCATTGCTTAAACCATCTGGCGTTCTTTTATCTGTTAAAGTTAAACGAATATCTTTATTTAAGAATGCAAGCTGACGCAAACGAGAATTTAAGATTTCATAATCATAAACGGTTGTATCCTTAAAAATTTGTGAATCCGCCTTAAAACGAACCAAAGTACCCGTTTCTGTTGTTTCTCCAATGACTTTTAACGGTTCAACCGCATGACCACCATTTTCAAAACGAATAAAATAAATTTTACCATCTTGAAATACAGTAACCTCTAACCATTCACTCAATGCGTTAACAACACTAGCACCAACACCATGTAAACCTCCGGAAACCTTATATGCGCCCCCACCAAATTTACCACCAGCATGTAAAACTGTCATAATGGTTTCAACTGCACTAATTCCCGTCTTTTCATGAATTCCAACCGGCATACCACGCCCATTATCACGTACCGCAATAATGTTATCTGGCTCAATTGTTACATCAATTCGATTCGCAAATCCAGCTAATGCCTCATCAATACCATTATCTACGATTTCCCAAACCAAATGGTGGAGTCCACGAGCCGAAGTCGAACCAATATACATTCCTGGTCTCAAACGAACCGCTTCTAACCCTTCCAACACTTGAATATCATCCGCAGTATACGAATGTTCTACTTGTGTAGCTTGTGATTCTAATTCTTCAAATTCAAGAATCTCTTTTTGTAATTCATCCTGACTCATTTTAAGACCTCCTTGATTCTCCCTTTTTCTATATCATAGAATCGCACTTCACGATTCCAATTTATATTTAATCTCTCTGTTGTTGTTATAAAAATTTGCATATCTCTAGGAAGCTTTTCAATTAACTGGCGCTTTCTAAAATCATCCAGTTCACTAAATACATCATCCAACAACAATATTGGATATTGCCCACTCTTTTCATAAATAATTTGAGCCAACCCCAACTTAAGTGCCAATACAAAACTTCTTTTTTGTCCCTGACTTGCGACTTCACATACAGGATTTTCATTTAATTCAAACAAAATATCATCTCTATGAATTCCAATCAAAGTCTGATGATATCTTTTTTCTTTTTCAAAAACCTTATCGTACGCTTCCTTCATATGACTTTTCATATCCGTATCAATAGGAATAAAAGTCATATATTTTGCACCTATTTCTTCTTTTTCATTTGAAAAGAAAGGATAAAGCTCACGTGCTTTATTCATCAAAGAATTTAGAAATTCATTTCTTTGTTTGATAATCACACTTTGAACTTCTATCATCTGGTCCAAATAAATCTGTACTAAACATTCATCTATATTACTTTGCTTCAAAGCTTGATTTCTTTGTTTTAAAAGTTTTTGGTAAGAAGACAAAGTAGATGTATAAGTTCTTGATAACTTCATCAATTCCATATCAATAAATCGTCTTCGATTTTTTGGAGATGAAGTAAATAAAGATAAATCATCCGGACAAAACAAGATGGCATTTTCAATTCCAATAAAATCCGAATATTTTTTAACCGGATTTTGAAAACGAAATAAATGCTTTTTTTGATGATCCACAATCACTTTCAATTCTTCTTTTCTGTGATTCGACTCTACGATTGCCTGAACACAAAATTCATTACATCCATGCATGATCATACTGTCCATTTGATTTGTTCGAAACGAACGCAAATGACTTAAAAAATAGATAGCCTCAATTAAATTTGTTTTTCCTTGTGCATTTTTTCCATATAAAAAATGAATGCATTTTGGTACAAAAGAAAAAAGACATGGTTTCATAATTACGAAAATGAAAACATGTCAGTTTTTCAACATTCATTTCACTTCGATCCTTATTCCATTAGTTTCTACAATATCTCCATGGTAGATTTTCTTTCCACGACGATTTTCATTAACGCCGTTTACGAATACTTCCATGCTTGCTAAATATTCCTTAGCCTGTCCGCCGCTATAAACAACGTCACAAGCTTTCAGCAATTGTGCTAATGTAATATACTCATCTCTTAATTCAAATTCCATGAAAATACCTCTTTTCGCACTCTAATTATATCATAAAACCTCATAAATATCTATGCGTACAGAGATACCGATATAAAAAGAAACCGTTTAAAACAAGTTTAAACGGCATTTTCTTTAATCATAACTACGAATTGGCACCAAAATCATTAACACTGACGCATCTTCAGGGTTAGATACCTTGATTGGCTTCATAAAACCAGAAAATTCAATCAATACTTTTTCACAACCTAAAGCTTTGATTGCATCCAACATATAAGTTCCATTACATGTTAATGAGATTTCTTCTCCCTCATACTCACATTTCGTTAACACTCGGGAGTTTGACACCCCTTTTCACAACTGATCTTAAACATAGCGCTTAAACTAGCGCTTTTCTTTTACTTTTTTTGTCAAATTATTTGTTTTTGTATATCGTATTATCTCGTATTCTGTGATATAATTGTATTAGGTGATATTTATGCGTGTTACAACTACTAAATCTAAAACAGATGAATCTTTTTATATCAATTATGCTTTCATCAACGAAAAAGGTAAAAGCACTTCAAGAATCTACAAGAAGCTCGGTAAACTTTCTGAACTTTCTAAAAAACTGAATACAGACAGAGATGGTGTTATGGCCTGGGCAAAGGAACAGGCGCGTATAGAAACTGAAAAATATAAAAAGGAAAATGAATCCGTTTCTATCGCTCTTAATCCAAATATTCCAATCAAGAAGGATCAGCAGAACACTTTTAATTGTGGCTATCTTTTTCTACAAAGCATTTATTATTCTCTACATTTGGATAATATCTGCAGAAACATCAAAAACAGACATGATTACGAATACGATTTGAACGCAATTCTTTCCGATCTGATATATGCTCGTTTTTTAAACCCAACGAGTAAGTTAAGTTCATTTAAGTATTGTCATTCGCTTCTTGAACAACCTACTTATCATTTACACGATATCTACAGAGCATTAACTGTTCTAGCTGAAGAGAGTGACTATATTCAGGCAGAGCTTTACAGAAATTCAAACTACATCCATAAAAGAAATACACGCGTTCTTTATTATGACTGTACAAATTATTATTTCGAAATCGAACAGGAACGTGGAGATGCCAAGTACGGTAAAAACAAAGAAAACAGACCAAATCCAATAGTAGGTATGGGATTGTTTATGGATGCCGATGGATTCCCTCTATCATTTGATCTGTTTCCTGGAAACCAAAATGAACAGCTGACATTAAAAGACCATGAACATAAAGTCATCAATGATTTTGAATGTTCTCAATTCGTTTATTGTTCTGACAGCGGACTTGGCTCTAAGAAAAACCGTCTTTTGAACACAACAGGCGGAAGATCTTATGTGATTACGCAATCTCTTAAAAAACTAAAAAAAGATGTTCGAGAAACAGCTTTATCTACATCGCAATATAGAAAGATTGGTTCCAACAAATTCATTGATTTGAATGACCTAGACGAAGAAGATCCAGAAGTTTTTAATTCTATCTACTACAAAGAAGTTCCATATGACAGTAACGAGCTTTCTGAAACTTTAATTGTGACTTATTCGCCTAAATACAGAAAATATCGAGCATCTATACGTCAGAATCAAATACAAAGAGCTCAAAAAATGATTACAGATAGCGGCAAGCCAAAAAAGAATCGTAAGAATCCTAACGATCCTGCTAGATTTCTTAAAAAACAGTCCTTCACGGACAATGGTGAATTAGCTGAAGATGAAATCTGGCAAATCGACCAAGAAGTTATTGAAAAAGAAGCAATGTATGATGGATTCTATGCCGTTATTACAAACCTTGATGATGATGTTCAAGATATAATAGCCATCAACAAAAGAAGATGGCAGATTGAAGAATGTTTTAGAATTCTAAAATCAGATTTCGATGCCAGACCCGTTTATTTAAGAGACGATGATAGGATCAAAGCTCATTTCCTTATTTGTTTCATGGCCTTATTATTCTTCCGAATTCTAGAAAACAAACTAGAATATAAATATACAGCAGACCAAATTGTGGGCACTATGAAAAAGATGAATCTTACATTATTAGAAGGATATGGATACATCCCATCCTATACAAGAACAGATATTACAGATGATCTTCATAAATTGTTTGGATTCAGAACAGATTACCAAATAACAAAAAAGCAGAAAATGAGAAACATCATACATCAAACAAAAGATAAGAAAAAAATACTATAATCCGCAACAACGCAAAAAAGTGGCTCAAAGCCTTTATACTAGGGCTTTGGACCACTTTATTTCTTTTCTGGCTGTCAAAGATAGGATATTATAGCGCATATTGTAATTTATTTCAATCAATGAGATTTAAAATTTTGTAGTTTGTGGAGACTTAGTTCAACTTAAATAGGAAACTGGATATGCAAATGACAAATAATCCAGCAATAAGTATTATATCACTAAATAAGTATTATATCACTATATGATTAAATAGACAAAGTTATAACATTTTCTCCGCAATATGATACAATGAAAATGATAACAGGGGTGAGTAAGATGTGTTGTGATGGTGTCATACAATGTTTAGAAAAAGAAAAGGTTTCTATACTTATAAAAGATCGACATACATGTTTAGATTTGAATGATAGTAATATGTATGTTTTAAAGAAGGGTATTGTTAAAGTGAGTTTGATCATGCAAGATGAGCGTGAATTTAATATTACTTATTTACAAGGTCCGGATGTGGTGAGTTTGTATTGTGATTGTTTGACACAATTTAGAGATTGCCTTCCAAAGATTCGTATTGAAAGTGAACAAGCAGAGTTGTATTGTATTTCAAAAGAAAAATTCTATAAGCGAGTTAAAGAGGATGCGAACCTTCAAAATTATGTAAATACATACTATCGCAATCGATTAAAACTAGCCTTCACAAGAGAACAAGTGATGATCATGAATTCAAAGGCAGGTGCGGTATGTTCTTGGTTATATCGTTTAGCGAGTTTGTTTGGCATTCAAACACAAAAGTGTATATTTATTGATTTGCAGGTCACAAATGAGGATATTGCAAATTTTTGTGGGATTACAACACGTAATAGTGTGAATCGAGTGATTCGTGGTTTAAAAGAAAAGCATATCATTCAAGTCAAAAACAATCGAATTATTGTTTTAGATATGGACTATTTAAAGCAATTCACAAAGTAGGGTAGTTGATAACTATCCTTTTTTTTATAAATATAACCAAGGTTATTTATTTGTATAAATTAGTAATTGTATTTGCATCATTTTGAGTCGATTTTTCTCGGGGGGGGGTACTCATCCATATATAGAAAAATACTATAAGTAAAGCATAAATAGAGTGTACCACTTAAGGAGCCTCGTAAGGAGCTTCGTTGAAAACGTATACAATGAGGCGTATAATGACCTCGCTTAATTGTGTGAACATAAGAATTTAGTTAGATTTGCTTAAGATAAAGTAGAAATGCATATATTATCTTAACATAATCTTAATATGTAGATAGGGATATGGAAAAAGGGATTTAAGACATTTAAAGCGAAAAGAGTTGATTGACCTCATTGATAAGATGCAAACAGAAAGTGATCTTGTATCAAATGTTGAGGTTAAAGAAGAGCTTGGTCGTTTAAAAGAGAGAGAAAAGTATTTAAAGCATTTACGTAAGACTTTGAGTGTGCTTGTCGTTGTGGCTGCCATTTCTGTGTTGGTGGCAACACTGTGGATGCCTGTATTAAAGATTTATGGTTCGAGTATGAATCCAACTTTAGAAAATGGGCAAGTCGTGGTATCTATAAAGACAAAGAGATTAAAGTCGGGAGATGTTGTAGCATTTTGGCAGGGCAACAAGTTGTTGGTAAAGCGTGTTATTGCGGGTCCTGGTCAAAAGGTAGATATAGATGTGAATGGGAAAGTGTCTGTGGATGGTAAAGCTATTCATGAATCGTATGTAGATAGTGAATCATTAGGTAATACAGACATAGACTTTCCTCATCAAGTAGAAGAGTCTCGTTGGTTTTGTATGGGAGACAACCGCGAGAGTTCGATAGATTCTAGAAGTGCTGCAATAGGGGATATTTCAAAAGAACAAATTGAGGGTAAGGTATTATTTTCAGTTTGGCCTTTGAACAAAATAGGTATTGTGAAATAAACAGAAAGTAGGTGTGATTGTGCAAGAGTATTTAAGGCGTTTATTAAAAGACAAAGCGCGCTTAAGAAAATGGAAAAGGATCATGATAGCACTTTCTTGTATTGTGGTTGTTTGTACGGTCTATGCATTATCTTTACCAGCTCAAACAATGACTTGCGATAAGGAAGAGCATACACATACTGCAGAGTGTTATGATGAAAACAATGAATTGATTTGCGAAAAGGAAGAGCATACTCATAATGAGGATTGTAACAAACAAGAAGAAGTAAATTGTTGATTGCCAAATTATTTGAGTATGAAAACTAATAATCTAGTCAAATTAAATGAAAAAGTCATAGCGCAAGTTTGAATAAAATCTATTCAAATTATGTGTTATGACTTTTATAATATTTTCTA